>ENA-OQDT01001522-OQDT01001522.1-human-gut-metagenome-genome-assembly--contig:-NODE-1522-length-13268-cov-3.742638_pt1 | contig 13268 bp, 9 predicted proteins | sample MGYA00242786_ERZ504617 | MGnify/ENA primary metagenome ERZ504617 (study PRJEB26092, sample SAMD00036337) | human gut metagenome | host: Homo sapiens | study: EMG produced TPA metagenomics assembly of...
AAGGTGTTTCGTGCGGTAGAAAATATTAATACAACGATTAACAGTGCGTTAGTTGGAATGGATGCAGGCGACACTTATGCAATTGATCAGGCTATGATTCAGGCAGATGGAACAAAAGATAAATCAAATCTTGGCGCAAATGCAATTCTTGCGGTTTCAATCGCATGTGCAAGAGCGGCAGCAGATGCACTTGAGATTCCGTTGTATCGTTTCCTTGGTGGAGTGAATGGAAACAGACTTCCTGTTCCAATGATGAACATTGTAAATGGTGGGTGTCATGCACTTTCTTCCGGACTGGATGTGCAGGAGTTCATGATCATGCCGGTGGGAGCACCGTCTTTTAAAGAATGCATCCGCTGGTGTACAGAGGTATTCCATGCACTTGCAGGAATCTTGAAAGACAGAGGACTTGCAACATCTGTAGGTGATGAGGGGGGATTTGCCCCGGCATTGAAATCAGATGAAGAAGCAATCGAGACAATTCTTGAGGCTGTGAAGAAGGCTGGATATGAGCCTGGAAAAGACTTCAAGATCGCAATGGATGCGGCATCTTCAGAATGGAAGACAGGAACGGTTGGAGAGTATAAACTTCCAAAGGCAGGAACAGTCTATACTTCAGAACAGCTCATTGATCACTGGAAGAAACTGGTAGAGAAATATCCGATCATCTCAATCGAAGATGCACTTGATGAGGAAGACTGGGAAGGCTGGAAAAAGCTGACAGCAGAGCTGGGAGATAAAGTTCAGCTGGTTGGAGATGATCTTTTTGTCACAAACACAGAGAGACTGGCGAAAGGAATTAAGCTTGGATGCGGAAATTCTATCTTGATCAAACTGAATCAGATTGGATCTGTATCTGAGACTCTTGAAGCAATCAAGATGGCACACAAAGCAGGTTACACAGCAATTTCTTCCCACCGTTCCGGTGAGACAGAGGACACAACGATTGCAGATCTTGCAGTAGCACTGAATACCTGCCAGATCAAGACAGGAGCACCAAGCCGTTCGGAGCGTGTAGCGAAATATAATCAGTTACTCCGCATCGAGGAAGAACTTGGAGCAAGCGCAGTATATCCGGGAAATGACGCATTTAATGTGAAATAACATCAGTAAAATAACCTGACAGTCAGGAAAATCCATGCATTTTATGATCTCAGTGGGATGAAATGCATGGATTTTTGTGCATATATTTCTTTGATTTTCATCTAGATTTTTTTATCTATATGTCATACAATAGAAATGTAATTGCCATCAGGCAACATAATATTTAAAAATATTTGGAGGATTTCATTATGAAGAAACCGGTTCTGGTCATTATGGCAGCAGGAATGGGAAGCAGATATGGCGGGCTGAAGCAGATTGACCCGGTAGATCAGGAAGGACATATTATTATGGATTTCTCGATCTTTGATGCAAAACGCGCAGGATTTGAGAAAGTCGTATTTATTATTAAGAAAGAAAATGAAGCAGATTTTAAAGAGGCTGTTGGAAAGAGAATTGAGAAGATCATGGATGTAGCGTATGTATTCCAGGATCTGAACAATCTCCCGGAGGGCTACGAAGTTCCGGAAGGACGTGTAAAGCCTTGGGGAACAGCACATGCTGTTTTAAGTGCAATCGATGAGGTGGATGGACCATTTGCAGTAATCAACGCGGACGATTATTACGGACGTCATGCATTTGAGACAATCTATGAATTCCTTACAACACATGAAGATGATGATAAGTACCGTTATACAATGGTAGGTTATCGTCTGAAGAATACAGTTACAGATAACGGACATGTTGCTCGTGGCGTATGTGAACTCAATGAGGCGAAAGAGCTGGTTGGAATCACAGAGCGTACAAAGATCGAGAAGCGTGACGGTGGAATCGCTTTCTCAGAAGACGACGGAGAGACATGGACAACTATCGACGGAGATACTCTTGTATCCATGAATATGTGGGGATTCACAAGAAGTATTTTAGATGAGATCAAAGCAGGATTCCCGGCATTCCTTGAGAAAGGTATTAAGGAGAATCCGATGAAATGTGAGTACTTCCTGCCATCCGTAGTCAGTGACCTTCTGGCAGAGGGCAGAGCAACCGTAAGAGTGCTTGAATCCGAAGATAAATGGTATGGAGTTACATACAAAGAGGACAAGCCGGTTGTAGTCGCAGCGGTACAGGCTTTGAAAGACGAAGGTCTTTATCCACAGAAATTGTGGGATTAGATTATGTGTTGTCAGTTACAGAATTTGTGAATCATAATGATCATGCAACATTTTTACCATAAGAGGAACTATTCGTATAAAGATTTTTGTGGTGGATGTGTTATAATCAGAGATAACAAAGCAAAGATAAGCAAGCTGCTGAACGCAGTTACTGTGAGTGGCAGCAATTTGAGCAATAAAGCTCAGAGGAGGAATTTTAAAATGGCAATTTTAGTAACAGGAGGCGCCGGATTTATCGGAAGCCACACATGTGTAGAACTTTTGAATGCAGGATATGATGTTGTAATCGCAGATAACCTTTACAACGCATCAGAGAAAGCTGTAGACAGAGTAAAACAGATCACAGGAAAAGATCTGAAGTTCTATAAAGCAGATATCCGCGACAAAGAAGCAATGAACGAGATCTTTGAGAAAGAAGAGATCGAGTCGGTTATTCATTTCGCAGGACTCAAGGCAGTAGGTGAATCAGTTGTTAAACCACTCGAATACTACGAGAATAACATTGCAGGAACTTTAGTTCTCTGTGATGTAATGAGAAATCACGGCGTGAAGAATATCATCTTCAGTTCTTCTGCAACAGTATATGGTGACCCGGCATTTATCCCGATCACAGAAGAGTGCCCGAAGGGAACATGTACAAATCCATACGGATGGACAAAATGGATGCTGGAGCAGATCCTGACAGATCTTCATACAGCAGATCCGGAGTGGAATGTCGTACTTCTTCGTTACTTCAATCCAATCGGAGCTCATGAGAGCGGACTGATCGGAGAAGATCCGAAGGGAATCCCGAACAACCTGATTCCATACATTACACAGGTTGCAATCGGTAAACTTGAGTGCCTTGGTGTATTTGGAGACGATTATGATACACCTGACGGAACAGGTGTACGTGATTACATCCATGTAGTTGATCTCGCAGTTGGACATGTCCGCGCAGTAGAGAAATTGAAAGAGAAAGCAGGAGTTTCCGTATATAATCTTGGAACAGGAAACGGATATTCTGTACTTGACATGGTAAAAGCATTCTCCAAAGCTTGTGGAAAAGAGATTCCTTATCAGATTAAACCACGTCGTGCAGGAGACATTGCTACATGTTACTGTGATGCTTCCAAGGCAAAGGAAGAACTGCACTGGGTAGCTGAGAGAGATCTGAACAAGATGTGTGAAGATTCCTGGAGATGGCAGAGCATGAATCCGAACGGATACGAGGATTAAGTTGAGAAAGCGATTCTGGAAAATATATCAGTTGATGCTGACAGAGATCACAGATTAAATCTTGTGTGAATTTAGTTTGAAAGAATGAAAAAAGAAAGTTGTTGATGAACAGGGAACGATAATAGCGTGGCTCTTTGTATCATCAGCAACTTTTTTGTATGATAAAATCTGTATTATAATCCGAGTCGGTTTAGCTTGACTGAATGAATGGCGTAAATGAATGGTAATACGGCTCTTGCATCTGACAGACCATCTGTATTATACTAATAGAACACGATTCAATATTTAAAATCAAAAGAAAATGGAGATAGATAAAATGAAGCGCGAAGTAGATCTTAATGAAATTTCAGACGGACGTCTGTATTCCTCTGGAGATATGGTTAAGGTGGACTGTCATGACTGTGAAGGCTGCTCCGCATGTTGCCAGGGAATGGGAGATTCCATCCTATTGGATCCAATGGATCTGTGGAGATTGCAACTTGGGAAAAAAGAGAATTTTGATGCACTGCTTGCAAGCTACCTGGAATTGAATGTAGTTGACGGGATGGTACTTCCTAATTTAAAGATGGCAGGAGAGGAAGAGGTCTGTCCGTTCTTGAAAGATGGAAGATGTTCCATTCATGGATACAGACCGGGAATCTGCCGTTTGTTCCCTCTTGGACGTATTTATGAAGAAGATGGGTTTAAATATTTCATCCAGATACATGAATGTAAGAAGCAGGAACGTGGCAAGGTAAAGATTAAGAAGTGGCTTGGAATTTCAAATCAGAAGAGATACGAAGATTTTGTGTGGAGATGGCACACATTTCTTAAGAATTGTGAAGAAGGCATGAAAGAACTTGATGAGCAGAACGCGAAAGTACTGACGGTTGTGGTTCTCCGCAACTTTTATCAAATGCCTTATCAGGCAGAGGAAGAAGCACAGTTTTATCCGGAATTTGAAGAAAGACTGGAGCGATTGAATGCAATGTTTGGATTTTAAAAAGGGAAGCCAACAATATGTGAAAGGCAGCAAAAGATGGAAAGTAACAGTAGTAAAAAACAGATATTAAAAGAAATTTTTGGATACGATTCTTTCCGCAAAGGGCAGGAGGAGATTGTAGATCAGATCTTGAATGGAAGAGATGTGCTTGCAATCATGCCGACCGGAGCAGGAAAGTCACTCTGTTATCAGGTTCCGGCACTTCTGATGTCGGGGATCACGATTGTAGTATCACCGCTGATTTCATTGATGATCGATCAGGTGAAGGCACTGAATGAAGCAGGAGTTCATGCGGCTTATATCAACAGTGCATTGACAGAACGGCAGATTACAAAAGCATTAGAACTGGCAGCGGCAGGCAGATATAAGATGATCTATGTCGCTCCGGAACGCTTGTTGACACCACGGTTTCTGGACTTTGCATGTCATACAGAACTTTCTATGGTGACAATCGATGAGGCTCACTGTATTTCCCAGTGGGGACAGGATTTCCGTCCAAGTTATGTGAAGATCACAGAATTCATCCGCCAGCTTCCAAGACGGCCGGTCGTCAGTGCATTTACAGCAACAGCAACACAGAAAGTAAGAGAAGATATTCTTGAAGTACTTGATCTTGAATCTCCTTATATAAATGTATCCGGTTTTGACAGAGAGAACCTTTACTTCGAAGTAAGACCAGCGCGTGGGAAGAAGGAAGCGATTAAGGAATATCTTACACAGCACAGAGAAGACAGTGGAATTATTTACTGTGCGACAAGAAAAAATGTAGATGAACTCTATCTGGAATTGCAGAATGCCGGATTCTCTGTCGGAAGATATCACGCAGGAATGGGAACAGGGGCAAGAAATGAAAGCCAGGAAGATTTCATTTATGACAGGATCCGGATCATGATCGCAACGAATGCATTCGGAATGGGAATAGATAAGTCTAATGTCCGTTTTGTACTTCATTATAATATGCCGCAGAGCATGGAAAATTATTACCAGGAGGCAGGCAGAGCCGGGCGAGACGGAGAACCGGCAGAATGTATCCTTTTCTATTCACCACAGGATATCATGATCAATCAGCTCCTGCTGGATAGTAAAGAGCAGATTGGAGAATACACAGAAGAAGAACTCCGGGTGATCCGGGAACAAGATGTTCTCCGGCTGCGTAAGATGAGTAATTATTGTACGACAAGCATGTGTCTCAGAAAATACATATTGAATTATTTCGGACAGGAGACAGAAGAACATTGTGGGAATTGTTCCAATTGTCTGGAAGAATTTGTTGAGCTTGATGTCGGAGAGATTGCGGCAGACGTGATCGAGTGTGTGCGCGAATCCAGACAGAGATACGGTATGACAATGATCCTTTCCACACTGGCGGGAGCGAATACAGCGAAAATCAGAAGTGCAGGGATGAATGAACTTTCCGTTTATGGAAGGCAGAGTAAATGTTCTCAGCAGAGGCTGAAAGACGTAGTTTATACACTGCTTGAAGAGGGATACCTCCAACAGAGCGCAGATCGTTATGCGATTCTGAAGCTGACAGAACAATCCGAAGGATTACTGGAATCAAGAGAATTGAAACTTCGCTGCAAAAAGTCAGAGCTTACAGAAAAGAAAAAGTCCGGAAGTGGAAAGAAAGCATCTCATAGAAAAGGTGAGATTTTCGGAAATCTTACGGATAAAAGCCGAGAATTATTTGAAGAATTGCGTTCTATGCGTTATTCTCTGGCAAAGAAAAAAGGAATTCCGCCATACATGGTTGCTTCAGATCGTACATTACATGAGATGTGTGTACTTGTTCCATTCAAAAAAGAGGAACTGCTTGAAGTACACGGCATGGGACTTAAGAAATATGAGCAGTACGGAGAAGTTTTTCTTGATAAGATTCAAGAAGTGACAGCAGGTGATAAAAAAGGTTACGGTATATCAGAAGATGCGGATGGAACAGACGCAGTTCAGAAACAGAATCCCTTGGATATCGGACCGTTTGGAAGCGTAGACGATTAACAGCAAAATATAGTAGTAAAAGAAAGAAGTGACATAAAAATGTCTGTAAAAATATTTCCAACATTAAAAAATTATAAAAAAGAATATTTGCCAAAAGATATTTTAAGCGGAATTATCATGGCAGCGGTCTCAATTCCAATCTCTATGGGGTATGCACAGATCGCAGGCGTTCCGGCGGTGTATGGACTTTATGGATCTGTTCTGCCGATCCTGCTATTTGCCATGCTCTCAACTTCAAAACAGTTTATCTTCGGAGTAGATGCGGCACCGGCGGCAATTGTCGGAGCTGCACTGACGACACTTGGAGTGACGGCAGAATCAGCCCAGGCATTGCAGTATGTACCATTGATCGCATTGTTTACAGGACTCTGGTTATTGTTGTTTTATCTTTTACATGCAGATAAAATTGTTGATTTTATTTCAACACCGGTTATGGGTGGATTTATCAGTGGTATTGCAGTGACAATTATTATGATGCAGATTCCGAAACTGATGGGAAGCCCGGCAGGGACAGGAGAATTCATAGAACTTGCAGAACACATTTTTCAGGCAATCACAAAGATAAACTGGTTGTCCTTTGGAATGGGAATTGGAGCACTTGTAATCTTGATTGTATCCAAAAAACTGATTCCAAAGTTCCCGATGGCAATCGTTATTATGATTGCCGGAGTTCTCTCGACAATTGTCTTTCATGTAAACCAGTATGGTGTAGTTCTCCTGCAGGCAGTTCAACCAGGGCTTCCGCGGCTTATTTTCCCGGATTTTACAGGGATCAATCTTACCCAGGCTGTGGGAAGAGCACTTATGGTTGCTGTTGTGATCATGGCAGAGACACTTTTGTCAGAGAACAATTTTGCATCCAAAAACGGATATGAACTGGATGACCGTCAGGAAATCCTTGCCTGTGCCGCAGGAAATCTTGCTGCCGGTGCAGCTGGATGCTGCCCGGTAAATGGAAGTATTTCCAGGACTTCCATGAATGAACAGTATGGAGGAAAGACACAGGTTGTATCCATTACAGCGGGACTGACCATGGCAGTTGTACTTATAGGTGCAACCGGATTTATCGAATATCTTCCGGTTCCGGTATTGACGGCAATCGTAATCTCTGCACTGATGAATGTTGTAGAGACACATCTTGCAGTACGTTTGTTTAAAGTAAGCAGAAACGAATTTTATATTTTTATTGCAGCAGGGATCGGTGTGCTGTTCCTTGGTACGATTTACGGAGTTGTGATCGGAATTTTGTTATCCTTTGTTGCAGTGATTTTAAGGGCTACAAACCCTCCGAGATCTTTCCGTGGAATGATTCCGGGAAAAGAAGTTTATTATGATCTGAAGAGAAACCGTTTTGCATATCCAATCAAGCATGTGATCATTTACAGATTTAGCGAGAACCTTTTCTTTGCAAATATTAAAGTGCTGGTTTCAGATATTGAAACCAGCATCAAAGAGGATACAAAGGTCGTAATTCTGGACGCATCAGCAATCAACAGCCTGGATATTACAGCGGCAGATGCACTCGAAATGCTTGCAGCAAGTCTGAAAAAACGTGGAATTAAGTTCTATATCACAGAACATTCCAGAGAAGTTAACGATCAGATGAGAAAGCTTGGAATCGGACACCTGATAAAAGAGGGTGCTGTGCGAAGAACAATTCTTGCGGCACTTCATGATGCGGGGATTGAGCAGCCTTGCCCTCTGGACATTCCGGAGGAAGATCTCGAAAAACTTAAGCGAAGAGAATATTTTTCCCTTCCTGCAGAAGAAGAAAATACACTGGAAGAGTTTGCATGGGCATTTGGTGATGATGCAGTCAAAGAAATTGAGAAACGAGTGCTTTCTATTGTGAAGCAGATCCATGAGATTACAGATCTCGAGAAACTTTCCGAAGAAGGAATCAAAGAAAAACTGGAATTTTGGAATTCACTTGGAGCACTTGATGAAGATGAGTTGCTCCGCAGAATGGAGCTTCACTTAGATGATCTTCCAAGTGATGTAAAAGAAAACAAAAAACTCGTCATTGAATTGATCGAGCGTAGAAGAAGAAAACTTAGAGATCGTCTTCTGAAAGAGCATCCAGAGATTGTTGAGCATATTGAAGAGCGAAGAGAGCGGCTGGAGCGAAGACTTGAGAAACAGAATCCAGATGCTGTAAAGCGTCTGAAACACTGGAAAGATGAAGAATTCTAAAGAACAATCTGTAAGATACGTTACTGCTCACTCCGTTCACAGTAACGTAGCCAAAATTCATTCCAAATTGCCTGCGGCAATGGAATTTTGGCTTGTATGTCTCGGGATTTTGGCATATTCATGCCAAAACACCTCGCGGGATAGTGGTGTGTGAACAGTAACTAAGATTCTTAATAAATCTTTAGGATTGTCAAAGTTCCCTTGTTTCTGCAAAAAAGGAATGCTATGAATTAATATGGAAGAAAAGTCAGGGGACAGTTTCGATTGTCCCCTGATTCTAAGAATAGAAAAGAAAAAAGGGATAAGCATGTGGTCTAAAGAAACAAAAGAAGAAAAGAACGCAAGAAAGAACAAGCGTTTTATGAACATTATAGCGCGATGGGAAAAAGCAAGGAATCTATTAGAAAAGAGTGGGAGAGACGCAAGAGGAATGAACAACGCATTCGACGCCTCAAGAGACGAAGGAGAATTGCAATTGTATTGATTCTGCTCGTTGTATTAGTTCCGGCAGTTTCAACATTTACTTATTTTAGAATGAATCCGATTGTATTACGGAGTAAAGTGATCGCGCAGGAAAAGAAAGAAAGTATGGATCTGATGTCCAACATCCGTTTCGTTGTCGGTGGAAAAGTGAAAGATGTGAAGACAGAAGGGAAAGTAGATACGAATAAAGAAGGAAAATATACGGTTTATTATGTCTATGGTAAACAAAAAGTAAAAGCTGAAGTCGAAGTTAAGGATACAAAAGCACCTGAGCTTAAAATGAAAGACAGTTATACAACAGAACTTCCGAAAGATATCAAGCCGGAAGATTTTGTAGAATCAGTAAAAGATGCATCAGATGTCACACTTGAATTTGTCGGACAGGATTCCTGGGAGAAGAAAGGAAAATACGGAGTAACTGTTGCTGCAACAGATAGTGACGGTCATAAGACAGAAGGTAAATCAACACTGAATCTGGAAGAGGATACAACAGGACCGACGATTGAAGGAGCAGATGATAAAGAACTTGCACAGGGCGATACGATGGACTTTAATGAAGGGGTTACGATAAAGGACGATATGGATCCGGAGCCGACATTGGAAGTACAGGGCGCTGATAAAGTGGATTTTGCGACACCGGGAACCTATGTTGTTACCTATCTTGCAAAAGACCGTTCCGGAAACGAGACAAAGATTGAGCGAAAGATCAAAGTGAAAGAGAATCCGGATTGGAATGAGAAAGTTGTTTATCTGACTTTCGATGATGGTCCGTCAGAGAATACCGGAAAGATTCTTGACATTTTGAAAGAAAAAAATGCAAAGGCAACCTTCTTCGTTACAGGAAATAATCGGGAACATGATGATATGATTAAAGAGCCTTTCCGAAGGACATTCGATTGGACTTCATACCTATACACATGATTATGCAACAGTTTACTCATCCGAAGATGCATACTTCGCAGATTTGCAGAAAATATCAGATCTGGTAGAGAGTATCACAGGAACGAAATCCATGATCATTCGTTTCCCGGGAGGTTCCAGCAATACCGTCAGTGCAAAATATGTCAAAGGATTGATGACAACACTTACGAAAGCAGTGAGAGACAAAGGATATCAGTATTTTGACTGGAACTGTGATTCTACTGACGCAAGCGGAAATAATGTGCCAGTAGAAAAACTGGTTTCAAACGCAACATCCTGCACGGCAAATCATGTTGATATTCTGATGCATGATACAGATGCAAAAGATACAACCGTACAGGCATTGCCACAGATTATTGATTACTATAGAAGTCAGGGATATACATTCAAAGGACTGACCGTTGATAGTGTGGCAGCGCACCATGGAGTGAATAATTGATAAATATTAGAAAGAGCCAGGACAGGCACCATACACGGTGTCGGTTCTGGCTCTTAATGATTATATCTTAATCTTCATCATCTGTCTGTACAGAGTAAGTCTGTCTCTTTCTTGCCATCTCATCGCTCTCAAGATATTCATCATAAGTTGTGATCTTATCGATCAGCTTACCGCCCGGAACAATCTCCATGATACGGTTCGCTGTTGTCTGTACGATCTGGTGGTCTCTGGAAGTAAAGAGAAGTACTCCAGGGAACTTGATCAGACCATTGTTGAGTGCTGTGATAGACTCCATATCCAGGTGGTTCGTTGGCTCATCAAGAAGCAGTACATTTGCTCCTGAGATCATCATCTTGGAGAGCAGGCAGCGAACTTTCTCACCACCGGAAAGTACAGCAACTTTCTTCACCCCGTCTTCACCGGAGAAGAGCATTCTTCCAAGGAATCCACGAACATAAGTTACATCCTTTTCCTCAGAGTACTGTGTCAGCCACTCTGTGATATTGTAGTCATTGTCGAATTCTCCGCCGAAATCCTTCGGGAAGTAAGCCTGAGAAGTTGTAACTCCCCATTTATATGTTCCCTCATCCGGTTCCATCTCGCCGATCAAGATTTTGAAGAGGATTGTCTTAGCAAACTCATTTCCACCAACGAAAGCAACTTTATCCTCACGGCCAAGTGTGAATGTAAGATTATCAAGAATCTTTTCGCCGTCAATTGTCTTGGAAAGTCCTTCTACAGTGAGAACTTCATTACCAATCTCACGGTTCGGACGGAAGTCGATGTATGGGTACTTACGGCTGGAAGGTCTGATCTCGTCAAGCTGGATTTTCTCCAGGGCACGCTTTCTGGAAGTAGCCTGTTTGGACTTGGAAGCGTTGGCACTGAATCGGGAAATAAACTCCTGCAGCTCTTTGATCTTTTCTTCTTTTTTCTTGTTGGCCTCTTTCATCTGACGGATCAGCAGCTGGCTTGACTCATACCAGAAGTCATAGTTTCCTGCGTAAAGCTGGATCTTACCGTAATCGATATCGGCAATCTGTGTACATACCTTGTTCAGGAAGTAACGGTCATGGGATACAACGATAACTGTGTTGTCAAAGTTGATCAGGAATTCTTCCAGCCACGCGATTGCATCAAGATCCAAGTGGTTGGTAGGCTCGTCAAGAAGCAGGATATCCGGGTTTCCGAACAGTGCCTGTGCAAGAAGAACCTTGACCTTCTCAGAACCTGTCAGGTCTTTCATCAATTTATAATGAAGCTCTGTCTCGATACCAAGTCCGTTCAGGAGGTTGGCAGCATCAGATTCTGCTTCCCATCCATCCATTGTAGCGAACTCAGCTTCCAGCTCACTTGCTTTGATTCCGTCTTCATCTGTGAAATCTTCTTTTGCGTAAATTTCTTCTTTCTCTTTCATGATTTCATACAGACGTGCATTTCCCATGATAACTGTATCAAGAACAGGGAATTCGTCATATTTGAAATGATCCTGCTGAAGGAAAGAAAGTCTCTCACTCGGGGAGATAACTACATCACCGGATGTCGGCTCAAGCTGTCCGGAAAGAATCTTAAGAAATGTAGATTTACCGGCACCGTTCGCACCGATCATTCCGTAGCAGTTCCCCTCTGTGAACTTGATGTTAACATCTTCGAACAGCGCCTTTTTCCCGACGCGAAGGGTTACGTTATTTGCACTAATCATTTGAAAGTCTCCTTGTAAATAAATTAGAATTGTGATTACGTTGTTATAATTGTCCTTTTTCAAATACGTGTGAATAAGAACATACCAATCCATATATTAACATAGAAGAAAGGGTGCTGACAAGTACTGAAATAGAAAAATGCATACGAAAAAAGCAGGGCAAACTGTGTGAAAATGTATAAGAACTAATCCTTGTTCTTTCCATTGTAAAAAGTTATAATGTTACTAAGAATCTCACAATATAAATAGCAGTAGAAAAGAGGAGAAACCATGGCACTTAAGAAAGCAACAATCGTACTGGAAGGTGGAGCAACAAGAGGCATATTTACTTCTGGTGCTCTGGATTACCTTATGGAACAGGATATTTATTTTTCAGATGTGATCGGTGTGTCTGCCGGCGCATGTAATGCAGTAGATTATGTTTCCAGACAGCCGGGACGTACAAGAGACTGTATGATTCCGGATACAAAAGATATGAAGTATATTAATGGAGTGAAAGATACGATCAGGGAGAAAAGTCTGATGAATATGGATTTGATTTTTTGATAAATATCCGAATGAACTGATCCCATTTGATTTTGATACATATTTCAAGTCGGAGATGCACTGTGAGCTGGTAACGACAAACTGTCTGACTGGAAATGCAGAATATATGACGGAAACAGAAGATCCTGACCGGTTGATGAAGATCTGTCGTGCATCAAGCAGTATGCCGCTTGTGACTCCGATGGTGAATATTGACGGTGTTCCGTATCTAGATGGCGGACTTGCAGATTCTGTTCCGATCCGTCGTGCACAGAAGCTTGGAAATGAGAAGATCATAGTGATCCTGACGAGAAATCATGGCTATCGTAAGAAAGTAATCTCACCGGCAGTGCAGAAACTTTACAGACAGGCATATAAGTCCTATCCGAATGCAGTCCGGACAATCTTCAGAAGAAGTTTTATCTATAATAAGACGATGAATTATCTGGATCAGCTTGAGAAGCGAGGAGAGATTTATGTTCTTCGTCCACATGTAAAACCAGTATCACGACTCGAACAGCATCCGGATGTCCTGCATGCATTTTATGAGCATGGATATCATCTGATGGAGCGAAAGACAGAAGAAATGCTGAA
>ENA-OQDT01001523-OQDT01001523.1-human-gut-metagenome-genome-assembly--contig:-NODE-1523-length-13267-cov-3.361111_pt1 | contig 13267 bp, 12 predicted proteins | sample MGYA00242786_ERZ504617 | MGnify/ENA primary metagenome ERZ504617 (study PRJEB26092, sample SAMD00036337) | human gut metagenome | host: Homo sapiens | study: EMG produced TPA metagenomics assembly of...
GAAACAGAAAATAGAATATCCAAAAATCCTGTCACCCATTCCTCTGATCTGCATGGTATTCAGTCTTGCAATAACCATATCAAGATGATAATCCGGCCCACAGCATCACACCGATCGCATACGCAATGGTGACACGCAGGGCATTTTTAAACAGTTCGATCCATATGTAATCACTGCGATAATATTCTTTTGCTTTTCGCAGCTCCTCCCCATGATGTTTTTCATACATCGCTGTCCTGGACATTGTCCTAATTTTTTTCTGATTTAGCATAGTAACCCCTTTTTCTTCCAGTATAGCATAAAATTCCTCTGATGAAAAGTCTGTCCCTCAATCCGTTTTTCCGGTACACAATACCAGAAAACGGACTTCTTTTACACCATCGCAAAGCAGCGCTTTTGCAGCTTCATCCATTGTAACACCCGTTGTGTAAATATCATCGATCAACAGGACTTTTTTTAATTTTACCTCATTCTTTGAAGTTTTAAAAGCATTTTTAAGATTAATTTCTCTTTCTTTTTTTCCAAGTTCTTTTTGTGGGATTGTTTTTTTGATACGTTTAAGATATGTCGTATTTACCGGAATGGAAAGTTTTTCTCCCAGTCCTCTGGCCAGTACTTCTGCCTGATTATATCCTCTCCGGCGCTGCTTTCTCCTGTACATGGGAATCGGGATGAGCGCATCCGGTTTCCAAGCAAGAATCTCTTTTCCAAAAAGCCGTGCCATCTCTGAACTGTAAAATTCGCCATATTCTCTTTTATTCTGGAATTTAAATCGATAAACAGATTGTTTGATTTCTTTTTCATATAGAAAAACAGCCCTGCCCTTTTGTAAAAAAGTGTATTTTACCATAACAGTCCGGACACAATTCCTGCTGTGCATCCATCACCGGCTTTCCACATTTTTTACAGACCGGCTCCCTGAGCGGCACTGTTTTTTTTCGACAGACAGAACAGATTTGTTCTGACCTTTTTGTCAGGATCACCTGACAGATTGGGCAGCGCTTCGGATAGAGGAGACGAAACATCTCCTCCAGAAAGCAGATCATGACTCAAGTTCACAGATACGCTGTTTCAGGGATGTATAGCGCATCTGTTCATATTTATTATCTATCATCTGATTAAATGCATAAGGACTTCCGACAACCGTTACACAGGATCTCGCTCTGGTCACTGCCGTATACAGAAGATTGCGGTTCATCAGCATACGCGGACCGTTCAGCAGCGGCAGGATCACAGCCGGATATTCACTTCCCTGCGATTTGTGTACAGTAAGTGCATAGGCAAGCTCCAGTTCCTCCAGCTGCTTGAAAGAATACTCCACAAAACGTCTTTCATCAAATTCTACGGTAAGCATTTCGGCATATGTATTGATTTCGCGGATAATCCCCATGTCACCGTTAAACACACCGCATCCTTTATCTACCGGGATTCCATATTTTCCGCGCACTTCCCATTCCATCTGATAATTATTTTTTATCTGCATGACTTTATCCCCTTCTCGGAATCTCCCCTTTCCGGTGTCATGCTCCTTTTTGTCATCCGAAGGCGGGTTTAAATATTCCTGGAGAATGGTATTCAGTCTTTCCACTCCCAGCAGGCCTTTCCTCATCGGTGTCAGCACCTGGATATCATATGGGTCTGCGTCTACATAAGGCGGCAGCTTCTTCCGGATCAGAGTCAGGACCACACTTATGATCACATTGGCATCCTCCCTTTTCAGGAAGAAAAAATCACGGCTTTTATTATCCAGGGAAACATGCTCTCCTGCATTGATCTTATGTGCATTTACGACAATATCACTTCCGCCTTCCTGTCGGAAGATCCGGGTGAGGCATACCACCGGAAAACATTCCGATTCTATAATATCTTTCAGTACACTTCCCGGTCCGACCGATGGAAGCTGGTCTCTGTCACCAACCAGGATCAGTCTCATGCCAACTGTAATGGCTGACAACAGTGCATGCATCAGGTAAATGTCAACCATGGACATCTCGTCCACAATTACAACATCCGCCTCCAGCGGATTCTGTTCATTTCGTTCAAACTGCTTCGGACCTTCTTCATCATCCGGTCCTCCTGAAATCTCCAACAGCCGATGAACGGTCTGCGCTTCACAGCCGGTTGCTTCTTTCATACGTTTTGCAGCCCTTCCTGTCGGAGCTGCCAGCCGTACTTCCAGTCCTTCTGCCTCAAAATAATCAATGATCGCATTGATCGTTGTCGTTTTTCCGGTTCCCGGTCCTCCGGTCAGGATCAGCAGTCCATGGCCAGCCGCTGTAACCACTGCCTGTTTCTGCAGTTCATCCAGTTCGTATCCATATTTTTTCCCCAGTTTTTCAATCTTTTTTCAATCTTCTTTTCTTCTGTTTCACAGGAAATATTAAGATCATGCAGCATTTTTGCTGTATTTAGTTCAGTGTAATAAGCGCTCATGCTGTAGACGCATACTTCTTCCTGATTTTCTTTCAGCATCAGTTTTCTGTCCACTGCAAGATCCATGATATGCTTCTCAACCAGATTTTGGCTAACCCCAAGAAGTTCCACTGTCCGTATAATCAGTTCTGTCTTTGGCAGATACACATGTCCCTCCTGGGAGATCTGTGTCAATATATACAATATACCGCTTCTCACCCGAAAGTCAGAATCTGTATGGATTCCTGCTTTTGCCGCAATCTCATCGGCAATCTGAAATCCGATTCCACTGATGTCTTCCGCCATCTGATAAGGATTATTTTCAATCACACCATACATACGTGTCCCATATTGTTTATATATGCGCGCTCCCAATGTATTTGAAATCCCATACTGCTGCAAAAAAGCATGGCTTTGCGCATATCTCTTTTTTCAGATACCTGCTCTGATATTTCCATAGCCTTCCGCTCGCTGATTCCCCGAATTTCCGAAAGTCTCTCTGGTTCTTCCTCCATAATACGGAAGGTATCCTCTTTAAATCTGCGTACGATCCTTGCCGCCAGGGCAATTCCGATCCCTTTAATCGCTCCTGAGCCAAGATAGCGTTCAATTGCCGCAGTATCCTCTGGTGTTTTTACTTCCAGTTTCTGGATCTGAAACTGCTTTCCGTACGTAGCATGTTCTGTATAATGCCCGCTTGCTTCGATCGTCTCTCCCTCTGTAATAACCGGAAAAGAACCAACGCAGGTCAGTTCTTCTCCATCGTGATTCACAACCATAACGGTATATCCATTATCACTGTTTCGAAAAATCAGATGATCAATATATCCCTTTATTATATCCATGTAGTTTCTTTCAATCCCCTTATTCCATCATTTTTCCGTTTCCGGCTGTCAGCTCTACAAATTTTCCTGTTCCAATCGCTACTGCCGTCATCGGGTCTTCCGCTGTCACAGTATTAATTCCTGTCTTTTCTTCGATCAGTTCTTCCAGTCCGCTAAGCAAAGAACCACCCCCTGTCAGCACGATCCCTCTGTCTACCACATCTGCTGCCAGTTCCGGCGGCGTTCTCTCCAGAACACCGTGCACTGCCTCTACAATCTGAGATGTCGCCTCTTTCAAAGCATCCCTTGTCTCTTCCGAGGTCACACGCACTGTCTTTGGCAGTCCGGTAACAAGGTCCCTTCCCCTCACTTCCATTACTTTCTGGTCCGGACGTTCAATCGCTGTTCCAATATTAATCTTGATATCTTCTGCTGTGCGTTCGCCTATCAGCAGATTATGCTTTTTTCTCACATAACGAATGATCGCTTCATCAAAGTCATCACCTGCAACCTTTATGGATGTGCTGACCACAATCCCGTCTAAGGAAATTACAGCCACATCGCAGGTTCCCCCTCCGATATCTACGATCATATTACCGCATGGTCTGGAAATATCGATTCCCGCCCCGATCGCCGCGGCAATCGGTTCCTCTATGATAGAAACCTCCCTTGCTCCTGCCTGGTAGGTTGCATCTTCCACTGCTTTCTTTTCAACTTCGGTAATGCTGCTTGGTACGCAGACACTGATACGCGGTTTCCGAAATGACATACGTCCGATTGCTTTCTGGATAAAATATTTCAGCATCTGTTCGGTAACGGTATAATCGGAAATAACTCCTTTTCGAAGCGGACGGATCGCGACCACATTTCCCGGTGTACGTCCCAGCATCAGACGTGCTTCTTCTCCGATTGCCTTGATCTTATTTGTATCGCGGTCAAATGCCACGACCGATGGTTCTTTTAGCACCACACCTTTTCCCTTTACATAAACCAGGATGCTCGCGGTTCCAAGATCTATTCCTATATCAGTTGAATTCATTCTATCTGCCTCTCCTTTCACCTGAGAATCTGCCCTTTTCTGTAGTTTGCAGTATTCCTATACAGCAGTTTCTTACGGATACATACAGCCTTTTTCATTCTGCTGTCCTCTGTTTTTCCGTCTGTTTTTACTTTTCATTATATACAACGGTTTTCTCCTTGAAAAGGGGTTTTTCGTTTTTTCTTCTTTTCATTTTTTATTAATATTTAAGACATACTTTAAACACATTTCTATTCTATACTGTAACCATATTAGCGGATAGCTAATATATTTCATAACTCACACTACGCAACACCCACACGTTGCGTAGTACTCCCTCAAAATATTTTAATTTTTCTCTTTCCTTTGAAGAAGACACCGGCGGGGTGTCTTCTTCATTTTTATGCAGCAAATAAGAATTTACGGAGGTCTCCTGGCAGGTGTAAGCATTTTTACACGCTGGCAGGAAATACCTGTCCACATCCTCCGTAAATTTTTATTGTAAATACTTCTTCACATACTTCCCGGTATAAGACCGTTCTTCTTTCGCCACTTCTTCCGGTGTTCCTTTTGCGATCACGGTCCCTCCTTTATCGCCGCCTTCCGGTCCGATATCAATGATATAATCTGCCGTTTTGATCACATCCAGGTTGTGTTCGATCACGACTACGGTATTCCCGCCTTCTGCAAGTCTCTGCAAAATCTCGATCAGTTTGTGAACATCTGCAAAATGCAGTCCAGTTGTCGGTTCATCTAAAATATAAATGGTTCTTCCGGTACTGCGTTTGGAAAGCTCGGTCGCCAGTTTGATACGCTGTGCCTCACCACCCGACAGTTCGGTGGATGGCTGTCCCAGACGGATATAAGCTAATCCCACGTCGTATAAGGTCTGGATCTTTCGTTTTATGGACGGGATGGAATCAAAGAATCCAAGTGCTTCTTCCACTGTCATATTGAGCACATCATAGATACTTTTTCCTTTATATTTTACTTCCAGCGTCTCACGGTTATAGCGTTTGCCGCCGCAGACTTCGCACGGAACGTAAACATCCGGCAAAAGGTGCATCTCAATTTTCAGGATACCGTCTCCGGAGCAGGCTTCGCAGCGTCCGCCTTTTACATTGAAGCTGAATCTGCCTTTTTTCATAGCCGCGTACCCTGGCATCCTGTGTCGCCGCAAACAGATCACGAATCTGGTCGAATACTCCGGTATAGGTTGCAGGATTGGAACGCGGTGTTCTTCCAATCGGTGACTGGTCAATGGCGATCACTTTATCGAGCTGTTCCATACCGACAATATCTTTATGTCTGCCTGGAATGGTCCTGGCACGGTTCAGCGTTTTCGCCAGATGTTTATACAATATTTCATTGACAAGTGAACTTTTCCCAGAACCGGAAACACCGGTCACACAGGTCATAACACCAAGTGGAAATTCCACATTGATATTTTCAGATTATTCTCTGCTGCTCCGACTACTTTCAGCCAGCCGGTCGGCTTCTTGCGTACAGAAGGAACGGGGATTTTCTTTACACCGCTTAAATACTGCCCGGTCACAGAATCGGGACACGCCATAATTTCCTGTGCATTTCCCACTGCCACCACTTTTCCTCCATGTTCTCCGGCTCCCGGACCGATATCGACAATGCAGTCTGCCGCAAACATGGTATCTTCATCGTGTTCGACCACGATCAATGTGTTGCCAAGATCCCTCAGATTCCGCAGTGTATTGAGAAGTTTGTCATTGTCTCTCTGATGCAGCCCGATACTCGGCTCATCCAGAATATATGCCACACCTACCAGCCCGGAACCGATCTGGGTTGCCAGACGGATCCTCTGTGCTTCGCCTCCGGAAAGTGTCCCCGTTGCTCTTGCAAGTGTCAGATAATCCAGCCCCACATCCATCAGGAAGCGGATACGTGCACGGATTTCTTTTAAAATCTGCTTTCCGATCAGCTCCTGCTGTTTTGTAAGTGTCAGAGTTTCCATAAATTCCTGCAATTTTTCAATCGAAAGAGAGGTTATTTCGTAGATATTTTTCTCTCCGACCGTAACAGCCAGTGCTTCCTTTTTCAGTCTCTGGCCTTTGCAGGTCTTGCATGGCGTAATCTGCATGAAAGACTCATACTCCTGCTTCATCGTGTCGGAACCAGTCTCACGATAGCGGCGTTCCACATTGCGGATCAGTCCTTCAAAGGCTACATCGTAAACTCCTTCGCCTCTCTGACCTTTATAGTATACTTTCAGCACTTTCCCATCGGTACCATGGATGATGACATGTTTGATCTCTTCCGGATAATCCTGAAATGGTGTAGACAGATCAAACTGATATTCTTTTGCCATTGCATCCAGGATCGCTCTTGTAAAACTTCCTTTATCCGTGCAGGATTGCCATCCGGTCACAGCGATCGCCCCATCCAGAATACTGAGTGAAGGATCTGGGATCATCAATTCTACATCAAATTCCATCTTATATCCAAGTCCGTAGCAGTCCGGACAGGCACCAAACGGATTATTAAAGGAGAAACTTCTCGGCTCGATCTCATCGACACTCACACCACAGTCCGGGCAAGCAAAACTCTGGCTGAAACGCAGAAGTTCTCCATCAATCACTTCCACAAATGCCAGACCATCTGCCAGGCTCAGTACATTTTCCAGTGAATCCGTCAGTCTTTTTTCAATCCCTTCTTTTACCACGAGACGATCCACGACGATTTCGATATTATGCTTGATATTTTTCTCCAGTGCAATCTCCTCACTTAGTTCATACATGTTGCCGTCGATCCGCACACGGACATAACCGCTTTTTTTCGCTTTTTCCAGCAACTTCGCGTGCGTTCCCTTTCTTCCGCGTACGACCGGCGCAAGCAGTTGTATTTTGGTACGCTCCGGCATCTGCATGATCACATCTACCATCTGATCGACCGTCTGTTTTTTGATAACTTTTCCGCACTTCGGACAGTGTACGGTCCCTGCTCTTGCATATAAAAGCCTGAAATAATCATAGATCTCTGTCACCGTTCCCACTGTAGATCTCGGATTGCGGTTGGTCGATTTCTGGTCGATGGAAATCGCCGGCGGAAGTCCTTCGATACTCTCCACGTCCGGTTTCTCCATCTGCCCTAAAAACTGTCTGGCATAGGAGGAAAGTGACTCCATATAACGCCTCTGTCCCTCTGCATAAATCGTATCAAATGCCAGAGAAGACTTTCCGGAACCAGAAAGACCGGTAAAAACAATAAACTGGTTGCGTGGTATATCAAGATCCACGTTTTTCAGATTGTTTTCATTTGCCCCCCGGATCCTGATCATCGGCTGTTTCTTTTCTGATTTTTCCATAATCTCCTCCTACTGTTCTGCTTCCTGCAAATGCTTTTTCAACATGATCATGCGGTCACGAAGCTCTGCTGCCTTTTCGAAATCAAGTTCTGCTGCCGCTTTTTTCATCTGTTTCTGTGTTTTTGCGATCTCACTTTCCAGCTCTTTGCGATTCATGGACTCCGGATCTTTTTCCGGTCCTTCCTCTTTTTCAACATTCCTGGAAATACTGATCAGATCTCGAACTGCTTTTTTTGATACTTCGCGGTATTATATTATGTTCTTTATTATATTTTTCCTGGATTGCCCTTCGACGCTCCGTTTCCTCGATTGCTGCCTTCATCGAATCTGTCATCACATCGGCATACATGATCACATGGCCATCCACATTTCGTGCTGCTCTTCCGATTGTCTGTACCAGTGAAGTCTCCGAACGCAGAAAGCCCTCCTTGTCCGCATCCAGAATGGCAACCAGCGTGATCTCCGGAATATCCAGTCCTTCTCTCAGCAGATTGATGCCGACCAGGACATCAAATACATTAAGACGCATATCCCTTATGATCTCTGTTCGTTCCAGCGTGTCAATGTCAGAATGCAGATAACGGACACGAATGCCAATTTCTTTCATATAGTCTGTCAAATCCTCCGCCATACGCTTTGTCAGCGTCGTGATCAGAATCTTATTGCCTTTTGCGACCTCTTTATTGACCTCTCCGACCAGATCATCGATCTGTCCTTCTACCGGACGTACTTCTACCTTCGGATCTAACAGTCCGGTCGGCCTTATGATCTGCTCGGCACGCAGAAGCTCATGTTCTGCCTCGTACTGCCCCGGCGTTGCCGATACAAATAAAATCTGATCAATCTTATTTTCAAATTCTTCGAAATTCAGCGGACGGTTGTCCTTTGCAGAAGGCAGACGGAATCCATAGTCCACCAGTGTATTCTTTCTGGACTGGTCACCGGAATACATCGCCCCGATCTGCGGTACTGTTTTATGCGACTCATCTACTATAATAAGGAAGTCATCCGGGAAATAATCCATCAGCGTATGCGGCGTAGCTCCCGGCTCCAGCCCTGCCAGATGCCTGGAATAGTTCTCGATACCGGAACAAAATCCGGTCTCTTTGAGCATCTCGATATCAAAATTCGTCCGCTCCGCAATTCGCTGTGCTTCGATCAGCTTATCTTCGCTCTTAAAATAGCGTACCCGCTCATCCATCTCTTCTTCTATATGTTTCGCAGCCTCCAGGATTTTATCCATCGGCACGACATAATGCGATGCCGGAAAAACAGCGATATGCTCCAGTGCACAGCGGCTCTTTCCGCTCAGAACATCAATCTCCGTGATCCTGTCGATCTCATCCCCGAAAAACTCCACTCGATAAGCATATTCATCCGACTCCGCCGGAAAAATCTCCAGGACATCACCATGCACGCGAAACGTTCCGCGGTGAAAATCCAAATCATTGCGGTCATAATGCAGGTCGATCAGCTTGTGGATCACCTCATCCCGGTCACGCTCCATCCCTGGGCGCAGAGAGAGTACCATATTCTTATAATCTACCGGGCTGCCCAGTCCATAAATACAGGATACACTGGAGATGATGATCACATCCCGCCGCTCCGCCAGTGCACTTGTCGCAGAAAGACGCAGTTTATCAATTTCATCATTGATAGAAGAATCCTTTGCGATATACGTATCAGAAGACGGCACATAAGCCTCCGGCTGATAATAATCATAGTAAGAGACAAAATATTCTACTGCGTTCTCAGGGAAGAATTCTTTTAAACTCACCATATAACTGAGCCGCAAGTGTTTTATTGTGGGCTATGATCAAGGTTGGTTTATTTAACTGAGCGATGACGTTTGCCATGGTAAAGGTCTTACCGGAGCCGGTAACACCAAGCAGCGTTTCGCATTGATTTCCTTCTTTAAAACCCTCAACCAGCTGCTCGATTGCCTGCGGCTGGTCTCCGGTTGGTTGATATTCTGACACTAATTTAAAATGATCCATATGATTTCTCCCGGTTAAATCTGATTTATCTCAGTCGAGAAGACTCCCACTTCTACAAGTGATGAGTAATAACAAGTTTCTTTTCCAGTATTGCTACTCATCCAGTATATCATTCAAATGAAAAAAAGTACAGAAAAATCGAATATTTGTTCTGCACTTTTCTTCGCCGGAAAAATCTGTTTTTCTTGTCACTGCACCAAAACAACAGTATGATTTCGTAGTACAGAATCATACTGTTGTCCGGAAAATTTTTGGTCTTCATTTTTATCTGCAGTTGTCTCTTTCCGCCATCCGGCTCATTCCTGGATTGCCGTCCAGATGCTGCATGTTTACGGTCCTTCTTTTCAGTCTTTCTTGTTCAGACTGCTTTAAAATAAAATCCTTGATTTCTTTTGCGTGTTTGACATGAACCAGTTTCAGATCCGGGTCTGTCACATCCCCCGTAAAACAGTGGATCGTTCCCAGTCCCAGCATGCGTTCCAGTAACGTGCTCTCCAGCCGTACATCAATGACTTTATATAAATAACAGTCATTCTCTTCCTTTTTTGAACAGTCCGGTATCCACTGTGATGATCTCCTCTGTCACCGTATAAGACGTAAAAGTCCACGGCAGTCCGAAAAACATGGAACGTTTTTCTCTTTATAATTCATACCTGTTCCCCCTGATATTTTGAATAATCCATATATTTTTTGCTTTTCTATTCTACTTCTTCCGGCTCCATACTTCTGATATGGCTCTCGCTCTTGGTTTTTATATCATACTTCTGATTGTATTCATTCAGATAAGAATAGTATTCCCAGTTATCTGTCGGATAAATTTTGGAATCATGAATGTGGATATCCGTATCCACTTCATCACCTTTCAGTAAGGCTACCATTGCACTTGCACAGTGAGATGCGATACGGTTGAAACTGTTCAGAAGATCCGTAAAGACTGCTCCTTCCTCCAGACCGCATCCGCCTTTGCTCATTCTGGCTACATGATGCATTTTCAGCTCATCACAGAGCCTGCCTATGACCATACCAAGCGGTGTGACTCTCTGTGCCTCTTCTTTATCATCATTTAAAAATGCATCGTAAGTGATATTGATCACTTCTCGCACAGCTTCCATGGTAACATTCAGCTCATCCCAGGCTTCTTCTGAGAACTGGGTATGATTTTCATGCATTTCATTGGACATATGCGCAATGTAAGATGCATGGTCTCCGATACGCTCGAAGTCATTGATCATGTGCAGATATAAAGAAACCTGTCTTGTCTGCGCGGTGTTCATCTCTCTTTTTGTGAGCTGCACCAGATATTCTCCTAAGCGGCTTTCATACTTATCGATCAGGTCTTCTTTTCTCTGAACTTTGTCGAATTTATCCTGCTGATAGTCATTTAAAAGGTTCATGGCACGGTTTACATTTTTGCGGACTTTCTTTGCCATACCATTCATCGCACGGTGACACTGTCCGATCGCCAGTGCCGGATAGCTCAAAAGCCTCTCTTCCAGAAGATCAAAATCAGCTTCGTCTTCCAGCTCTTCTACACTGTCTTTTACCAGCCAGCATACCAGTTTTTCTATTTTACTGATAAACGGGAACAGGATACATACAGTCACCAGACGGAATACCGTATTTAAAAGTGCAATGCTCACCGGGGTCATAACCTTATCCATGAATGTAAAACGAAGCACTGCATGCAGGGAATAGAAGATCACCGCCCACATGATCAGACCAAACAGGTCATTGATCAGATAGACAAGTGCTGTCCTCTTACCGTTTTTATTTGCCCCGATCGCAGAAATCAGAACCGGACAGGCTGCGCCGACACCAATACCAAGTACGATCGGGAAGGTACTTGCAAACGTCAGAATACCGGTTACAGATAATGCCTGAAGCACACCGACGGTTGCGGAAGCACTCTGCAGTACTGCAGTAAATAAAACACCAACCAGAATACCTGCAAGTGGATTGGAGAACATCGTCAGCGTGTTGATAAACATCTGATTTTCACGAAGCGGTGAAACTGCTCCGCTCATCATCTGCATACCGGTCATCAGAACTGCAAAACCCAGCATGATATTTCCCATATTTTTATGTACAGACCGTTTTCCGAACATACGGAAGATAATACCAACGACTGCTACAACAGCTGATATCGTTGCTGTCGAAAAAATGCTTGCGATTCCACCTGAACCCTGAATATAAGAAAGACACAGGATCCATCCTGTAATACTGGTACCGATGTTGGCTCCCATGATGATACCGATTGCCTGTTTCAGTTTCATCATACCGGAGTTTACAAAACCGATCACCATGACAGTCGTTGCTGAAGATGACTGAATAACGCTGGTAACTGCCGTACCAAGTGCCACACCTTTGATCGGTGTATTCGTCATTCGATATAAAAATGCTTCCAGTTTATTTCCGGCAACCATCTTAAGTCCGTCGCCCATCAGTGACATTCCGAATAAAAACAGTGCTACTCCGCACAGCAGCGATAAGATCATTGAAAATATCTGCATAATTTTCTCCTCTGTGTCTTTTTCTTTCCGAATCCTCTTATTTGTTTTGGACATTTGCTTTTCCATTATGCCACAAGATAGATTTAATTACAATAATTGCTTTGAAAAAAACACGTTTTTCTTATATTTTCACAGCCACTTTCTGCACATCCGGACAAATTGCTGCAACTTCTGACGGAAAAAAAATGGCTGCAGACAGCATTTCAGCCTCTGCAGCCTCAGTCACACTTCAATTGTTTTACACAAACCATTACATGTTTTCTCTTAAAATATCGTGATCGCGGAGAAGTTTTTCGATCACCGTTCCTTTTACCAGTTTGATCACTGGTTTTTTCAGAGCATTTAATGGTCCTGGAAGCTGGATCTCCAGCGGGGATTTTCCATCCATCAGTTTTACACTGCTGTCAAGAAGCTCCCGGATATCATAAACGCTGCCCCATACCTCCGGCACACCACGGTCTACACCCAGCAGGCCATAAACTGCTTCCATTGCTGTTCTTACCGAATATTCTGTGGTAAATACCGTATCACGCGGTGTTTCTGCAAACTGTCCAAGGAATGCAAAGTTTTTGCATCCATCCGGGATCACGTCCGGTCTGTCCCCCTTTGTTCTTGGCATAAAGAATGCAGTAATATACGGCATCATGGTTGGTACACATACAGCACTGTTTTCTGCCAGTTCTTCGATTTCTTCTGTCGGCACACCCAGATGATACAGCCATTCTTCTGTAATTTCTTTTCCTGTACACTCTTTCATCGGTTTCTTGATATAATCGCCCGGTACATCGGTAAACAGTCCGTATACCCAGACACAGACTTTTTCTTTATCCTGATCCTTAAACTGTCCCTGACGGTTGATCGTCCAGCTCATCAGCCATTTGGAATCCTGACAGCTTACAATACCGCCCGTCACTACCTTGCCGCTTCTCGGGTCACGCTTACAGATATTGGTAATATATGGAAGAATCTTATCATCCAGCGTTGTGATGGTTGCTGACTCCCAGTTTGTTTTCTCGATATCTGAACAGAATTTTTCCGGATGTCCAAAGTACGGATCCTGTTTTGCAATATTCTTCCACAGATCCCAGCAGCCACTTCGGCGTACTTCTGCATCCGCATCCGGCGCATGGTTCTGATCCCCGTAAATAGTTCCCTCGGTACAGCTTCCG
>ENA-OQDT01001526-OQDT01001526.1-human-gut-metagenome-genome-assembly--contig:-NODE-1526-length-13264-cov-3.236584_pt1 | contig 13264 bp, 14 predicted proteins | sample MGYA00242786_ERZ504617 | MGnify/ENA primary metagenome ERZ504617 (study PRJEB26092, sample SAMD00036337) | human gut metagenome | host: Homo sapiens | study: EMG produced TPA metagenomics assembly of...
GTAAGACATTTACAAATAAATGCCTTTTTGGAATTTCATGGCCAGTTAATCGGACTCCTTCACTTTTCTTGGTTTCAAATTGAACATTATGTCCCTGAAGTTTTTCTTTCATAGACTGATAATCATTTCGAATTGTCTGAGAAGAAGTATTTAGATCAATTGCAAGAGCTTGAGTTTTGATATAATCATCTTCGTTTAATAAAGTCAAAAGAATGATATCAACACGCTCTTTGTTGGAATAATTTTGTTCTGTTTTGACTTCTTCAAAAGCACTGTTTAATCGTTTAAGATTATAGAGCGATCCAAAGATCATAAAACCGTTTCCAGAAGAATTATCTAAAGTAAGATCATATGATTCTATGATCTCGGTAACTTCAGGAATCTGTCGATAAATGGTGCGTTCAGTAACACCAAGCTTCTTAGAGAGAGCCGATACGGTTAACGGACCATTTGCATTCATTAAATTTTCAATGATTTCTTTTGAACGATCTGAGATCAGCATAACTCACCTTTTCTTTCTAAATAGTTTCACCCTGGATATCAGATTGAAGATTATCAATTATTGTATATAATTGATCCAGAGAAATATTTTTATTTTTAATCTTATTATAAAAATAAATAATGCGTTTGGCAATAGGTTCTTCTTTCTTGATCTTACAGACAGTTTCCATAAGATTTAAAGCATCTTCTCCTTCCATAAATGAAAGTGCAAGTGCAATTGCAAATGAAAGATATACTGGGGTAATATGTAGTGCTTCACAGCTTCTTGCAGCGCCGATCAGACGATCTGAAGGTTGAAGCTTTCTCATAGGATCACGTGCAACGCGGGTAACGGTGTCTCTTAAATAAGAATTTTTAAAACGATGCAGTAAATCATTCATATGAGCATTTAACTTTGAGAAAGGTACCTGATATTTTTCTGAAAGCATCATACAGCTTTCTGTCATACAGCCACGTACGATAGACTGAATATAAATATCATGGGCAGCCTCATGAATATAGGTTTTATTTAAATATTGTCCTAAAAAGGCCGTTGTGACATGGGCCATGTTGTGAACATATAATTTACGTTCCAGATAGTAATGGAAAGGTTCATAAGGAATGATCTTCTTATATTCAGGAATCATCCCTTTGAAAGCAGCTTTATCAACTGGAAGGAAATCATAAGGTTCTACACGAACAGCCAATGGATGTTCATCTTCTGGAATCAGATCAGGATCTGCAGGTGGAACCATCCTTCCGATGGAAGTTTCTACAAGACCAACATTTTTCTCAAACAGAGCATGTTTATCTTCTGGAAGAGCTTTTAATAAATAGTCTCGTAACAGTACATCAGCATCCATCAGATTCTCACAGATTAAGATATCCAGAGTATTCGAAGATTCTTTCTCCCAACGCTTTAAAAGTCCTTGTGCAATGACAGGAGCCACTTTCTCAAGGACTGCAGCACCTAAAGCAGTTGCTATAATATCAGCGTCAGCGATTTCATTGCTGACAGCTTCAGAGTCTTTTCCATCCACAGCACGGATATTTTTGATCCAGTGAACAGGTTGTTCCTCGTTCATAATAATCTGAGGATAAGTTTTCTCTTTGTTGATCAGATGGATCACGTCATCGTTTACATCGATAAAAACGACTTCATAGCCGATTTCAGAGAATAATGCGCCAATAAAGCCACGGCCAATGCTTCCAGCACCATACATAACAGCTTTCATAAAAATTCCTTTCTATAGTCATATCTTTGTATTGTGATAACATCAAAGACTAAGGAGATAAGTCCTTAGCCTTTGATAATGTGTTCATTGATTGTTTAATTATAATTCATTTTTAAATCTTTCAACTAACTGATCATACTCAGGAGCTTTTAGGTAGTTTGAAATAGATAAATGTTGTTTATTAGGCTGGGCAGCTTTTGCTGTTCCAGTTAATTCTACATGAGTGATGACCAGGTCAGTATCATCAGGAATCTTTGAGATTGCTGTATTGATAACTTCAATTGGAAGATTTGCGGCTTTTACTTTTTTCTTTAATGCTGCTGCAGACATTGCAGAAGATCCCATTCCAGCGTCACACGCAACAACGATTTTTTTAATATTTTTGATATCTATTCCGGCAACTCCAAGACTACTGTCATTTGTTATTGCAGTAGATTCATTTGAACTAGCAGAAGATCCCATTGCTTCTTTTGGTACTACAGATTCTCCGAGAGATGTGTCTCCACCTTTTGCTACCATACGTTTTACGAAAATAGCATTTAATAAGAATGATACAACACATGATAATACGACGCTTAATAAAACTCCGAACATACAGTTCTTAGGTGAAAGAGCTACGACAGAGAAGATACTACCAGGAGATGGTGTGGCAACAGTACCAACATTTAAGAATGTAAGTGTTCCTGTTCCGACGATACCACCAGCGATCATACCAATGATCGTTAATGGGTTTGCTAATACATATGGGAAGTAAACTTCATGGATACCACCGAAGAAGTGGATCAAGATCATTCCAGGAGCAGCTTCTTTCATTTCTCCTTTTCCGAAGAACCAGTAAGCTAATAATAATCCAAGACCAGCACCAGGGTTTGGCACTAATAGGAATAATGCGGAATGTCCTAAAGTCTTAACCTGTTCATAACCAATTGGTCCGAAGATACCATGGTCTAATGCGTTATTTAAGAATAATACTTTGGCTGGCTCAACGAAGATTGCAGATAATGGTAATGCATTATGTGCTACGATCCAGTTTACACCATTTGTTAATACAGTAGTTACAGTTTCCATAACTGGTCCGAATACTAACATTGCGAAACAGCAAAGGATAGCACCAATAATACCAAGTGAGAAGTTATTTACGATCATTTCGAATCCAGAAGGGATTTTTCCATCCACTGCCTGGTCAAATTTCTTAATGCAAACACCAGCAACAGGTCCTAAGATCATGGCAGCTAAGAACATTGGAGTTCCGTCAACGGCTACGATCGCACCCATAGTAACGAGAGCACCGATAACTCCACCACGATCGCCACCAAACATTTTACCACCAGTATGTCCAATTAAGATTGGAAGTAAGTAATTTAAGATTGGACTGATCAGTTTTGCAAGTTTTGCATTTGGAGTCCATCCTGTTTCCAAAAAGAATGCGGTAATTAAACCAAATCCGATAAACGCTCCGATATTTGGAATAACCATTCCTGCAAGAACGGAACCAAATTTCTGGAGTTTTTGTGAAATACTAGTTTTTCTTTCATTTTTACAACTCTCCTTCTTCTACATAATTCTGATTGATCATATCAATGAATTCCTGTTTTGAAGAAGCATTTAAAAATTGATGGCATTTTTCAGGTTTTAATAAAATATCAGTAATCTGCATCAGCTCCTGCAGAGAATCTTCCTCACGGCTTGAGATGCCGATCACCAGATGTATGGTATTTCCATGATAAGAAACTCCATGTGGGATCTGAACAATACTGATTCCCGGTTTTAAAACAAAATTCAGAGTGTCTTCTGTGCCATGGGGGATCATAACCCCCAATCCGATATCAGTGGAAGTTTCTTGTTCTCGCCGGATCATACCATTAATGTAGGGTGGTTTTACACATCCGACTTGAACTAAGAGATCACCTGCTTTGTGGATTGCTTCTTCAATTGTAGTACATTCATAATCCAGACAAATGTGTTTCTGGAATTCATTACTTAGAAGTTTGCTGGCCATGCGCCCTCCTTATTTGTTACTCATAAACGTTTATCATGGTTATATGATAACGTACGGAGTGTATGAAAATCAATGCATACTAATGTCATATTTTTCAGGAGATGTTGTGACATTTTTTTGTTTTGCATTTTCCAGTAGAATTACGAACGATCAGTTCAGGTTCATATTCCATTCGCATAATATAATGATGTTTGGCAGAGATATTTTTCTGCGTGTTCTTCTTATATATAATATCCACAGCTTCACGACCTTTTGCCAAAGAAGCATGTTCGATTGTAGTTAAAGCAATCTGAGGCATGGAAGATAAAGGAATGTTGTCAAATCCACAGACAGAGTAATCATGAGGAACACGGAATCCATGATCAGAGATCGCAGCCATGATCCCAAAAGCCGTCATATCATTATTCCCAACAAAAGCAGTGGAAGAAGTATGTTCATCTAAAGCTTGAGAAGCCATATCATATCCGTTTTGATATTCAGAATTATCCGCAGAATATCTTCCGTAAGCAGCAATCGTAGGAGATTTTACCTCCACCCATTCCGGATCAAGACCATGATCTTTAAAACAAGAACGCAGCCCAGCAAGACGATGGATCCGGCCAATCTCTTTTGGGCGGATCGGTGTACAGATATAAGTAATATGCTTATGGCCAAGAGAGAGAAGATGTTCAGCAATAATATATCCAGGCTTTTTACTGTCAAGTTCAACTGCATCAAAACGACATGCATCTGGTTTATCACCGATGGAAACAACAGGGACTTGCTTAGATAATGCATTTGCCTGTGCAATCTTTGTTGGTGGATATAAAGAAATAACGCCTGCAAGTTCAAACCCAGATAAAAGGTTTAAATAGAGTTCTTCTTGAGAGACGTCCCTCAATGTACTGACAGTAAATACGGTATAACCATAATCTTTGGCACGTTCTGTGATCGAATGAATGATCATGGAATAATAACCATTCGAAAGAAGTGGACAAATAACGATGATACTCTTAGCAAGTGCCTGTTCTTTCTTTTTTTACACCAGCAACAGGCTTCTTGTAACCAAGTTCTTTTGCACCTTGTCTTACTTTATCGATTGTTTCTTTAGAAAAAGACACATGTGGTTTGTTGCTTAAGATCATAGAGACAGTAGACTGTGATACACCAGTGTATTCAGCAATATCTCTTGTTGTTACTTTGTTTCGCTTTCCCATAAATAGTACCCTCTTTTCTATACATTTCATTTGCAATAGATAAATCAAAAATTATTTTGATTAATTTGAATTACTAATCAAAATAAGCTAGCGATTATTAATATTATACAATTGATTAATACAAAAAACAAGTGAACACGTACTTTAAGAAAAATAATCCAAAAACCTTGAAAGAAATCATTTGTTAATCAAATAAAATGATTAATAGAAAAACTCTGAAAACCGCATAAAATGGGCGTTTGACGGGTTTGACAGGCAAAAAAAATTGTGGTTAGATAGAGTCAGAAAGCAACAAAAGCAAGTGAAAAACAGGAGGGAATAACAGTGTATGATGTAGCAATTATCGGTGCAGGGATCACAGGCTGCGCTATCGCCTACGAACTTGGAAAATATAATGTGAAAGCTGTAATCGTTGAAAAGGAAAATGATGTTTCTGTAGGAACAACAAAAGCAAACAGCGCGATCATCCATGGAGGATATGATCCAAAGCCTGGAACAAAGATGGCAGAGTACAATATCAAAGGAAATGTCTATACAAAAGAATTATGTGAGAAACTGGATGTACCTTACAAACAGATCGGAGCATTGGTAGTTGCATTCAGTGAAGAAGAAAAGAAAACACTGGAAGAATTAAAACAAAGAGGTATCACAAACGGAGTTCCTGATATGGAAATCTGGGATAAAGAAAAACTTCTAAAAGAAGAACCAAATCTTTCAGACAAAGCCGTTGCGGCTTTAAGTTCTCCAAATGTAGGAATCGTAAGTCCATGGGAATTAGCCCTGGCACTTGCAGAAACAGCCGTATTAAATGGAGTTGAAGTGAAACTTAATACAGAAGTTTCCGGAATCGAAAAAGAAAATGATACATATAAGATAGAAACAAACAACGGAGTGATCGAAGCAAAATACATTTGCAATGCAGCAGGTGTTTTCGCAGACAAAGTTAATGAGATGTGTAATGAAAAAACATTTGAGATCACACCAAATAAAGGAGAATATTACCTAATGGATAAGAGCCAGGGAAATCTGGTCAATCATGTAATCTTCCAATGTCCAAATGAAAAAGGAAAAGGAGTTTTAGTTGCTCCAACGGTTCATGGAAACCTGATCGTTGGACCAGATTCACAGCCAAGTGCAGCGAATGATGTATCAACAACAAAACAGGGACTTGATTTTGTGAGAAATACAGCATTAAAATCTGTACCAGGAATTAATTTTAGAGAGTCTATTAGAAATTTTGCTGGAGTCAGAGCAAGAACAGCAGATCATGACTTCCATATTTATGAAGACAAAAACAACAAAGGGTTTATCAATATCGCAGGAATGCAGTCACCGGGATTATCATCCGCATGTGCAATTGCACCAGATATTTTAAAGATGCTTGAAAATTCAGGACTTACATTAGAAGCAAAAGAAGATATCGTAGATGAAAGACATATCGACCGCTTCAAACAATTTAAGTCATGAAGACAGAGAAAAATTAGTAGAAAAGAATCCAGCATTCGGAAAGATCATCTGCCGTTGTGAAACGATCACAGAAGGTGAGATCATCAACGCAGTGCATCGTCCAATTCCAGCAACATCCATTGATGCGGTCAAGAGAAGATGTAATGCAGGTATGGGAAGATGCCAGGGTGGTTTCTGTGGACCAAGAGTTCAGGAGATCATCGCAAGAGAGCTGAATAAACCATTAGCAGATATTCCACAGGATCGTTTGGGAACAAACATTATCACAGGAGAAACAAAAGATGGAGGTGCCAAATAATGAAGTATGATGTAATCGTTGTAGGTGGAGGACCTGCAGGACTGGCAGCAGCAGTGGAAGCAAGTAAAAATGGTGCCGAAAAAGTTCTGGTTGTAGAACGTGATCAGGAACTTGGAGGAATCTTAAATCAGTGTATTCATAATGGATTTGGACTCCATTATTTCAAAGAAGAATTAACAGGACCTGAATATGCAGGTAAATTCATTGATATGTTAAATGAAACAAATATCGAAGTGATGCTTGATACGATGGTTCTTGACGTAGATGAAACAGAAAAATGTGTACATGCCATGAATAAGAAAAATGGTTATATGAAACTTGAAGGTAAATCCATTATCTTAAATATGGGATGCCGTGAAAGAACAAGAGGAGCCATCGCGATCCCTGGTGATCGTCCGGCTGGAGTGTTTACAGCAGGTGCAGCACAGAGATATGTGAATATCGAAGGATATATGGTAGGTAAGAAAGTACTGATCTTAGGATCCGGAGATATCGGACTGATCATGGCAAGACGCATGAGTTTAGAGGGTGCAAAAGTAGTTGGATGTGTAGAGCTTTGTCCATATTCTAACGGATTAAACCGTAACATCGTACAGTGCTTAAATGATTATGATATTCCACTGTATTTATCACATACGATCACAGATATTCAGGGTGATAAACGAGTTGAGAAAGTTATCGTATCAAAAGTTGATGAAAAGAATCAACCAATTCCAGGAACAGAGATGGAATTTGATGTAGATACTGTATTATTATCTGTTGGATTGATCCCAGAAAATGAATTAACAAGATCTGCAGGAATTACAATGGATCCAGCCACAAGTGGACCAGTTGTATATGAAAACATGGAAACTTCAGCAGAAGGAATCTTCGCAAGTGGAAATGTCGTTCATGTTCATGACCTAGTAGACTTTGTTACAGCAGAAAGCCAGAAGGCAGGAAAGAGTGCTGCAGAATACGTAAAAAATGGAGAAACAAAAGATCAGACATGCATCGATATCAAAAATGGAGATGGGGTCAACGGAATCGTGCCACAGAAAGTACGTCCATCTAATGTAGACAAGAAAGTTGAAGTTATGTTCCGTGCAAGAAACGTATTTACAGATGTAGCGATCAAAGTAAGATCAAATGGTGAGGAACTTGCTTCCTTTAAGAGAGAACACATGGCACCAGGAGAAATGGAAAAGATCGTTATTCCGAAAGCATTTTTAGATAAAGTAGAAAATGGTGAGATTACAGTATCTGTAGAAAAGGTAGGTGCATAAAGATGACAGATTTAATTTGTATCGTATGTCCAAAAGGATGTCATTTAAAAGTTGATGAAGAAAATGGATATAAGGTTACTGGAAATGGATGCCCAAGAGGAGCCGCTTACGGAGAAAAAGAACTGGTAAATCCAACACGAGTGATCACTTCTACAGTCAGAGTAGAAGCAAAGACTGCAAGAAGAGTTCCAGTCAAAACCGCAAGTGATATTCCAAAGGGTAAAATCTATGATATCATGAAAGAATTAGATAAAGTAACAATGAAAGCTCCTGTAGCGATCGGGGATGTAGTGATCCCTAACGTATTAGGACTAGGAGTTGACGTTGTAGCTTGCAAAAAAGTAGCAGAATAAATAAAATGATTAAGTAAAATATTTAAATTTCAGGAGGATAACAAATGAGCGTTATTACATTTGTTTGTGCAGGTCAGATGAACTCTGCGATCACATTCCCAGCATTCGAAAATGGACACGAGGTACGTCTGGTAGGATCACCTTTAGACAGAGATATCATTGATGGATTAAAGAAGGATAATTTCCATATCACATTAAAGAGAACTCTTCATGATGGGATCAAATATTATCAGATCGAAGAATTAGAAGAAGCATTAGAAGGAGCAGACTTAATCTTAGGTGGAGTCAGCAGTTTCGGACTTGACTGGTTCTGTGACGAAATCCTTCCAGTATTACCAGAAGATGTACCTTTATTAACAGTAACAAAAGGTATGGTAGATTTAGATGACGGAACTTTAGTTCCTTATCCACATATCTTCGAACAGAGACAGCCAGAAGGAAAACATATTAACTTTAACGCCATCGGTGGACCATGTACAAGTTATGAATTAGCAGACCATGATGACAGCCATGTAGCTTTCTGTGGAAAAGACATGGAAACATTAAAATTCATCAAATCTTTATTAACAACAGATTACTATCACATCAGTCTTTCTACAGATGTTGTAGGTGTTGAGTGTGCCGTAGCCATGAAGAATGCTTATGCATTAGGTGTGTCTCTTGCAGTTGGTTTAGCAGAGAAGAGAGATGGAGAGATCGGAGCAGTACATTATAATTCTCAGGCAGCATTGTTTGGACAGGGTGTCAAAGAAATGATCCATCTGTTAGAACTGATTCATGGTGGACCAGAAAACATCATTCACGGAGCTGGTGACTTATATGTAACAGTCTTCGGTGGAAGAACTCGTAAGATTGGTACATTATTAGGACGTGGACTGACATTTGATCAGGCAATGGAAGAATTACAGGGTGTAACTTTAGAGTCTATCGTTATTGCAACAAGAACAGCTCGTGCCGTACGTAAACTGGCAGAAAGAGGCGTTGTATCTTTAGATGACTTCCCATTGTTAATGCATGTAGATGCGATCATCAATGAAGGCGCAGAAGTTGATATTCCTTGGGAAAAATTTACGACTGTTGTAGAATAATAAAATGAAAAAAATTAGAAATTCACGAAAAATACTCTCATTTTTGAACAAAATTTAGTGGAAAAAAGAGGGCTTTTTTCGACCTTTTAAATTTAAAAAAATGCACGAAAAAAAAGAAAAATAATAGACACAAAATTATGCATAATGTAATATGAACATATAATAAAAGAGTCATAGGAGGTAGTTATTATGAAAAAATACATTATGGCACTGGACGCAGGGACAACAAGTAACCGTTGTATCTTATTTAATGAGCAAGGTGTGATCTGCAGTGTTGCACAGAAGGAATTTACACAGTATTTTCCTCATCCTGGATGGGTGGAGCATGATGCGGATGAGATCTGGTCTTCCATGCTTGGAGTAGCAGTAGAAGCAATGAACAAGTTAAATATTACACCAGATCAGGTTGCAGCCATCGGAATTACAAACCAGAGAGAGACAACGATCATCTGGGATAAGAATACAGGAGAACCTGTGTATCATGCAATTGTCTGGCAGTGCCGAAGAACATCTGAGTATTGTGATCAGCTAAAAGAAAAAGGTCTGACAGAGAAATTCCGACAAAAAACAGGATTAATGATCGATGCTTATTTTAGTGGAACAAAAGTAAAATGGATTCTTGACAACATACCAGGAGCACGTGAAAAAGCAGAGGCAGGAGATCTTTTATTTGGAACAGTAGAAACATGGCTGATCTGGAAACTGACAAAAGGAAGAGTTCATGTTACAGATTATTCAAATGCTGCAAGAACTATGCTATTTAATATTAATACTCTCGAATGGGATGATGAAATCCTTGAAGAACTTGGAATTCCAAAATCAATGCTTCCACAGGCAAGACCATCCAGTGAAGTTTATGGAATGGCAGACGAAAGTTATTTTGGAAAAGAAATTCCAATCGGAGGAGCAGCAGGAGATCAGCAGGCAGCATTGTTTGGTCAGACATGCTTTACAGCAGGGGAGGCCAAAAATACATATGGAACAGGGGCATTTCTGTTAATGAATACAGGAACAAAACCAGTATTTTCTGATAATGGACTGATCACAACCATTGCATGGGGCTTAGATGGAGAAGTTAATTATGCATTAGAAGGGTCTATTTTTGTTGCAGGAGCAGCAATCCAGTGGTTAAGAGACGAGATGAGACTGGTAGATTCATCACCAGATTCTGAATATATGGCTTCAAAAGTAAAAGATACAAATGGCTGTTATGTAGTTCCTGCATTTACAGGACTTGGTGCGCCACACTGGGATCAGTATGCACGAGGAACAATCGTTGGTATCACAAGAGGTGTCAATAAATATCATGTGATTCGTGCGACATTAGAATCTCTGGCATATCAGACATATGATGTGTTAAAAGCAATGGAAGCAGATAGCGGAATCAAATTAAGTGCATTAAAAGTTGATGGTGGAGCAAGTGCAAACAACTTCTTAATGCAGTTCCAGTCAGATATTCTTAATACAGAAGTACGTCGTCCAAGATGTGTTGAGACAACTGCAATGGGAGCAGCTTATCTTGCAGGACTTGCCGTTGGATACTGGAAAGATAAAAATGACGTTATCAACAACTGGAATATTGACCGCAAGTTCCATCCAGAAATGAAAGAGACGAAAGAGAAGAAAAATTAGCAGGATGGGAAAAGGCAGTAAAATATTCTTTCGGATGGGCTAAAAATTAATATATCATGCAAAACTAAAAAATTAAGAGAAAAGAGGGAAAAACTATGTTACCTTATATTGCAGAATTTATCGGAACAATGCTTTTAATCTTGCTTGGAGATGGAGTTGTAGCAAATGTAAACCTTGAAAGATCAGGAATGAAAGGTGCAGGGGCTGTGCAGATTACATTTGCATGGGGACTTGCGGTACTTGTACCAGCATTTATTTTTGGATCTTCATCAGGAGCTCATTTTAACCCGGCACTTACGATCGCACTTGCGGCGATTGGTAATTTCTCTTGGTCTATGGTGCCAGGATATGTGATCGCTCAGTTTGCAGGAGCATTTGTAGGAGCAGTCCTTGTGTATGTCTTATTTGCAGGGCAGTTTGAGGTAACCAAAGATCAGGGAACAAAATTAGGAGTATTTTGTACAGGACCTTCTATTGCAAACACAGGATTAAACCTGTTAAGTGAGATCATTGGAACCTTTGTTTTAGTTTTTGCGATTCTTGGAATCGGAAATGTGGAAAATGCAGGTTCTATGGGACTTAACTATTTCTTCGTATTTGCAATCATCGTTTCCATTGGTATGTCACTTGGTGGATTAACTGGATATGCGATTAATCCAGCCAGAGATTTAGGCCCAAGACTTGCACATGCAGTTCTTCCAATCCCAGGGAAAGGGGATTCTAACTTTGGATATGCATGGATTCCAGTTGTAGGTCCAATTATTGGAGCATTGCTTGCGGGTGGTTTATTTGTGATTATTCCATGGTAGGGGTCAGGTAAATGAAAGTAGAATAAAGATTGAAGAGATGGATGTTTTCTTAGACAAGAAGACATCCATTTTTTTAATAAAATCAATGAAAACACCTAGAAAAGAAATAGCACGTGCGTTAAGATATATGCAGGATTATAAAATCAAAAAGGAGTCGATGATCATGGAATACAAAAAATTCAACAATCAATACGTAATAAGAATTGACAAAGGCGAAGAAATCTGTGCAAAATTAAAAGAGGTCGCCCAAAAAGAAAATATCAAACTTGCATACTTAACAGGAATCGGGGCAGCAGGCAAAGTAACAGCTGGTGTTTTTGATACAAAGGAAAAAGTATTCAAAGGCCATACATGGGAAGGTGATCTTGAGATCGTTTCCATTGGTGGGAATATCAATACTATGAATGGGGAAACTTATACACACTTCCATATCAGTGTTGCGGATGAATCAGGGAATGTCTATGGAGGTCATCTGACAGAAGCAGTGATCAGCGGAACCGGAGAACTTGTATTAACTGAGATCGAAGGCACAGTTGACCGCAAGTTTGATGAAGAAATCGGGCTGAATTTATTTGAATTCTAAGTGAAAAACGGAGGACAAAGATAACATGGAAATGATGACAGGAAGAACATTATTCCGAAATTACAAAGAATATGATCAGAAAGAAGTAGAGATCTGCGGCTGGGTAAAAAGCAATCGTGGATCAAAGAAATTCGGATTTCTGGTTATTAATGATGGTACATTTTTTGAACCGATTCAGGTTGTATATGATCAGGAGATGGGCAACTTTGATACGGTCAGCAAATTAAATGTTGGAACAGCTGTGATCGTTAATGGAACTGTGATCGTGACACCAGATGCGAAACAGCCATTTTGAGATCATGCAAAGAGTGTAGAAGTCGAGGGAGAATGCCCATCCGATTATCCATTACAGAAAAAACGTCATACATTAGAATATTTAAGATCTATCTCTCATTTAAGACCAAGAACGAATACGTTTCAGGCAGTATTCAGAGTTCGTTCTCAGATTGCATATGCGATCCATAAATTCTTTCAGGAACGTGATTTTGTATACGTGCATACACCATTGATCACAGGACAGGACTGTGAAGGTGCTGGAGAGATGTTCCAGGTAACAACGATGGATCTTAACAAGATCGCTGAAGAAGGAAAAGTTGATTATGAACAGGATTTCTTTAAGAAGCCAGTCAGCTTAACCGTCAGCGGACAGCTTGCAGGAGAGACTTTTGCACAGGCATTCCGCAATATTTATACATTTGGACCAACTTTCAGAGCTGAAGATTCCAATACAACAAGACATGCAGCAGAATTCTGGATGATCGAGCCAGAGATCGCATTTGCAGATCTTGAGGATAATATGATCCTTGCAGAGCAGATGATCAAATATATCATCAATTATGTGATGGAGCATGCACAGGAA
>ENA-OQDT01001527-OQDT01001527.1-human-gut-metagenome-genome-assembly--contig:-NODE-1527-length-13263-cov-4.359775_pt1 | contig 13263 bp, 14 predicted proteins | sample MGYA00242786_ERZ504617 | MGnify/ENA primary metagenome ERZ504617 (study PRJEB26092, sample SAMD00036337) | human gut metagenome | host: Homo sapiens | study: EMG produced TPA metagenomics assembly of...
TTTGTACTTTCTGTAGACTGCTGGATAGGCGCTTGACTTTCCTGTGCGGCGCTCCCTATCTCCTGTATGGTATCGGCCATACTTTCAGCACCACTTACGGCGTCGGTCATACTGCTACCCATACTGTCGGCGATAGAACCGACATTCTGTAGCCCGGAACCTAACCCGTTCGCGGCGCTTGCTGTTTCTGCCATAGAAGCTGTGGAAGAAGACATAGCGGAAGAAATACCCGTAATCTGGCTTTTGAAAGCTTCCGCATTATGTCCGGCGGCGGTCAAGGTACTACTAAAATTATCCGTTAATGTAAGGGTTGCCCCCATTGTAAAATCGGACATTTATATTACCTCTTTTTCTGTCTTGCTTTTGCTGCGCGCTGTTCTTCTTTTATCTTAAGCAAAGTGGCTTGATAAACAAATTCTTTTTCGGAATAGGGAAGGTTATATATCTGACCCGGCGTTATGCCCTGGGTGTTCCAGATATAGGCCAGAAGCTTCGCTTCCCTGTCCGACTTTAAGAGTTTTTTACAGAGTCTTTAACCTTTTTCTTTGCCTTATTTCCAAAGCCAGAAGCGTTCTGTACAGCTACGGCGAAGTTTACGATTTCGCCAGGTGGAAGAAGTGTAGATAAAGCGCCTTCCGCTGTATGAACACCTAATTTTTTAAGCAACGCACCGTTTGCAAAAGTAAAGTTGCTACGCTGGTCTTTGTCTACAGCTAAAATAACGATCTTCGTCATAAGCTTGTCGTCGTCTACCTTTGTCTGGATAACGCCGTTTTCGTCCTGGTCGTATGTTACACAGTCTTTCTTAGCCTGTTTATAGTCGTCGTAAGAAATAGCTGTGTAAGGAATATCCCCTAACTTTTCAGAATGGAAGAAGCCCTGTTTTTCAGCTGTAAGGTCTGCTGTATCCATGCCTAAGATTTCTTCCAGGCTTAAGAACTTCGGTTCTTCTGTAGTTACTGCTTCCTGGTCTGCTTCGTCTTCTGCCAGACCTTCCACATAGGACGGTACCGGTGTTACCGGCTCTACTGGTAACGGCTGTGTAGCTGTATTTTCCGGTGTAGCACCTGTGTTAATTTCCTGTTCCTGTTTGTTCATTACTGTAATATCTGCCATTTTTATTTTCCTACCTTTCTTAAAAAAGGGGCGTTTTTCACGCCCCAGATAATTAGTTAATAGATTTCAGATACTTGTAGTCGTCAAAAGTAAAGTCCATTTCGATCTCTCCAAGTTCCCCAAGTTCAAAGCTCATAAGCTGGGCGCTGTCGAAGGATACACCGATAAACATAATATATTCTTCGCCCCTAGATGTTGGGTCTTTCAGCTTCGCGGAAAAGTTGTATTTCGCGTGCGGATTATCCGCCGCTTTACGCTGAAGTCTACTGTCGATCTTGTGCGCTGTAATGGTTCCAGCACCAGAAGCAGCGACTACCTTATGCCCTTTCATAAGTTTACCAGCCTGTAAGACTTCTTCTTTGTCGTAGTCTACGTTCGCTTCAAAGGCTTTTGTTTCCTGCATCTGCTTACCGTTTTCGTCATAAACATAGCCATACAAATCCGTTAATTACTTCGTTAGCATCAAACATTCTTTACACCCCCTTATTAAAATACCGTACTAAGCTTCTGATAAATTTTTTCTGGGCTTTCGTTCGGTGTGATGTCTGCCTACGAAAAAGGCTTCATTTGCCTTAGCCTTCTTTGTGGCGTTCTACCCCGTAGTAGTCCGGGTCTGGCTCATAGGAAGCACCTTCTTTAAGAATTTCCTGTGCTACCAGCGGGTCAAGGTACTGCTGCTGTACCGTAGTCGCATAGGTCGCGCGGAAAGAATCTGTATTAGATTTCGCTTTCTTATATTCCTCACCGAAAAGTTCCAGATCATGTACCACGTAGTCGATCGTGGAAGAAACACGGATAGACCCCATTTCTTTAACCTCTCCCGATTTCGGGGAAGTAAGGGTATTTACCCCTTCGTCGATCTCTACAGTATCGCCCTTCGCTACAAAGATAATGGTACCGGCTTTCTTTGCGCGTTCTCTGACACTCTTTTTCAGACGTACATTAACCGCCTGGTATGGTACGGTTTCGTCTGTAAGAGAACTGTTAAGGGCTACCGCCGCCACTCTTGCAGCTACGAAGATCGCCATTTCTGCCGCTGTATATCCGTCGCAACCATTACCTACGTTAATTACAGGTCTATAATTGATTTCTCGCGACTTCGCGTTAGCGGTATCCGTAGCAGAATCCCAGGCTTTCGGACCACCTGTTACGAAGGATACGTAGAAGCCTTCCTGTCGTACATCTTTTACCCAGGCGATCACTGTAGAAATAATACTTTCGTCAGATACACCGTCTAAGGAAAAAGCGTTAGCGGTTCCGTCTGCTTCGATCTCGTCCAGGAACGCTGTGTAGTTTGTCACAGTAACGGCGTCGCCGTTATTTCCGCCCTTAAACTCTACGCCCGCGTTTGCTTTCGGAAGCGTGGTACCCTTCGTCTTTACACGGATATAGTCAGAAGCATTTACCATAGTTACCAGGCTATCTACATCAGATACCAGGAACGAAGTAAGCTCTACAGCATTTTCTACCAGACTGATCTTAATAGAACCGTCCTCTACACCGTCTTTTACCACAAGCACAAAAGGTCTTGTAGTTGGGTAGACAGTTTCAAATACCCAGGTATCAACGGTAGCAGCTGCTACTTTAGCTTCTGCTGTAGCCATACGGTAACCCAGTACCTTTTTAGGCTCTCCGTTTGACGCGTGGGTATAAATCTTTCCTACGGAAAGGGAAGAACCTACCGCGTTGTAGTTGTCCCTTAATTCTCTAAGGTTTCCGGCCGTAAGTTCGTTTACCGGTCCCCAGTCAGCGGTAAACGGGTATGCTACGATACCACGACCGCCACTTGTTATAGAAGTTGAAATAGCAAGGATAAGGGAATATACACCACTTAAAATCTTGCTTTCGCCTTCTGTGTACAATCCAGCCATTTTACTTTACCCCCTTGTGTACAGGTTTTTTGAGGAACGCGGCCAAAGCGTCCGCGGCTTCCTGTTTTGTAAGTTCATCTTTTTTTACGCCGTACAACGCACCTGTCATAATGGCGGGCGTTGTGTTAAATACGGCGGCAGACGCGATTAAATCATTTTTTGAGAACGTAGAAGCGGTAACTTTTTCCGCCTGTGCGTTCCCGGTTTCTTTAGCTGCCATACTTTCGCTTCCTTTCTATTTTTCTGGTTTTACGTCCAGTCTGGTATACATAACGTCGGCGGCCGGCGTACTTGCGTCCCAACCCTTACGCTTATAAGCCACTTCATACGTAAGTGTAAAAGTAGCGTCTAAGCTTTCGCCGTTGTTAAATCTGGCGACGACGTTTTTTAGCCAGCCTACGTGTTTTCCATCTTCTTTTATTTCCAGAACGTTACAGCGATCTTCCAGATCACTTACAAGCGCTTCCTGGTACCTTACAGCTTCGTCCAGTGTGTCCACATACAATGTACACGGCCACGTTACCGTCTGTACGTAAGCATACCTGGTAAGGTGTCTAGCCCGTCCGCGTCCTGGAACGTCAAAAAGCACTACAGGGCGGGAAAGGTTCACATTTGTACCACGCTTAAAAGAATTAAGCCCAGCTGTAGACTTAAGCCACATTTGTATAGCTGTAAGTTCTTTTGAATACTCCACATTACCACCCCACTAAAAAAGCGCCCTAAAAAGGCGCTCTACTTCTGACTTTGTTATCTTTCTTAAGTCTTCCTTTGTATCCGGTAAAGACTTTTCAAACATATGTTGACCCGGAACGAACCTACCGGAAAGCTTCATTCCTGTTTTAGCTCCAGGATTATAACTAAAGTTACTACCAGAACCGGAACCCGGTACCCATAAAGACGGCTTTCGTCCAGTAGACTTACTTACACGGTTAGACTGGTTATAGCCTTCTTCCGCTGGTACAGCATATGGACAGTTAGAACCATATCGCACCGACGCGCTACCGCCGCCAGCTTGTACGTCAAATATATTTTCATTTCCGCCGACTGTATAACTTTGTGCAAGTCTTCCAGATCGGCTGTGAATATTTGCCGCTACATTTTCCAAGCCAGCTATACCAGCTTGCCTAACTATGCGTTCTTCCATGCTGTCTACAGCTGCGGCGGCACTGTTCGCACCGCTGATAAATTTATCAAGGCCACCGTCTAACTCGATTTTTATAATCATAAAAACTTTACCCCTCTGTCTGTTTTGCTGGTCTGGTCTTCAAAGGCGATTTTATACGCCCGAAGCATTTCCCTAACAATAACGAACTGGTCGAAAGCTTTATACTGGGTAGACGTTTTTACCGCGCCTGTTGGCGGGGCTACCTCTGTGATATTACCGGTATCCGGGTTTATCTGTTTGGTTTCCCCTCGCGCCATGATTTCAAAGCACGTAGCTACAGCTATTTTAAGTCCTGGGCGGTCCTGTGGTTCTCCTGGAAGCAAAGGCGGCACACCGCCGATATATCCAATACACCAGGTATTCGCCCTGGAAAGGTAAAGGTCTACGTCGGCGTCGTCTATAGGATTTCCCCGCGTATAATACTTTTCCAGAAGTTCGGCTTTATTCAGCAGCATACCGTTACCCCCTTACTCTGTTTTCTTTGTTCGTGTAGCCTTTTTAGGCTCCGGCTGATCTTCGGTAGGTGTTTCCTGTTCCGGCTCTGGTTCTGGTTCGTCTACGACTTCTACCAGTCCATAACCAGAAAGGCGGGTAGCGTCCTTTTCGGACATATCTACCACGGCGCCTACGTCAAGAATGGCGTTTTCCACTGTTACTCCGGTTTTAATACTTTTGCCTTCATGTTTTACCCCCTTATCGTACAGTACAGATTTTAATAAGTTCCGGGTACATGATCTTAGGGAATCCAGCAGCTACAACCTCTACGACCTCACGAAGCGGACGCTCCATAGTGAAGGTACGGGCAAAAATACCAGGTTCCATGTTATTCTCATAAGTCGGACCCATCTGTACGTTACCGATCTTGTCACCTTCCATAAGGAACACGCCCTTCTTGCTGTCCAAAAGGCGGGCGGTAGTTCTCTTACCACCGTTTGTAGGGTCACGGTAAGTAACCTTTGCGTCGAACGCTTCCATAGGTGGAAGTTCACGACCGCGAAGGAAAGTATTAAGTTCGTCCAGAGTAAGAAGCTTATCGCTGTATCCTGTAATTGCCTTTCTGATCGCTACGTCATTCAGTACGATACGGATATTTTCGATACCGGTAACGAATACGTCCGGCGCGTAGCCGTTGTCGTTTCCGTCGATATAATCCTGTACCCAGCGCTCATAGTTTGCCCAGGATAGTAGCACCGTCAGCCCCCCACGCTGTAGCAGCGGTTACTTTGTTGGCTTCTGGTACACCAAAATCTACACCCAGTTTAATACCGGATTTATCATAGATCATAGCACCGTTACCCAGCGCTTGCCAACGAAGCCATTCTACACGGGCGTCAATGTTAGACTTAAGCTGTGCGGTCTTCTTAAGGACCTGCTGTACAGCCATCTTACGGCGACCTTCGTTACCCTTGTCAGACATAGCAGCAAGTTCTTTCTTTGTCAGAATATAGGACTGTCCCATATCTGCGATAGAACCACTTACACGTCTTACTGGGTCACGATCTGTTAAAGGCAGTTCCGCCCCAGCGTCTACCAGGTCGGCCATATCTGCCTGTCTTTCAATTACTGTTTCGTTCCACTCCATATCATATGTGTTTTCGGAAGGAAGGAAACGGCTACCGATATATCCGGTTTCCACTGGAACCTCACGGATAGTTTCGGTAAATAACGGGTTCTCAAAGAACTCGCTTAAATTTGCTAATCCAGCCATTTTTATTTACCCCTTTCTTTACACGAATCTGATAGCAGCGCCTACAGCTGTTTTAAAAGCTGCGGTACAGCCTACCAGAAGACTTTCATATACCGCACCATGTACAAGAACCTGTCCGGCGGTAACATCTGGATTTTTACCCTTGTCGTCAACTGTGAATTTAATACTTTCGTCAAGGATAACCGGGTCACTCTTTCCCGTTGGAAAAGCACTGGTTGTATCCTTGTACGGTTCGTACTTACCTGTGGTGTCGTCTTTTACAAGACAAGTACCTTCTTCTACGAAGCCGCCAGTTTCAAACTTAGAACCGTCCAGCGTGATACCATTTACGACATACGCATAATGGGCGCTGGCCTTGATCTCTTTAGCCGCTGCGTAGGATTTTCGTCTAACTGTTACGTCGTTATTCTGCATAACAAAAACCTACCTTTCTACTTTTTATCGTCTTTCTTAATACCCAGCATTTCTAAAGCTTCCGCTTTCTTTGCTTCCAGTTCGCCGTTTTTAGTGCTACCAGCACCGCCAGGACCTTTACCGCGGAAACCATTACCAGAACCACCAGCGCCGTTATCGTCGTCGCCGTCGTCCCCAGCTGGTTTAAATAAGTTCGGTTCGGCGTCGTGTACCTTACGGATAGCGCGGGCAATACTCTTTGCGTCCGCTGTTCCGTTTTCTTCGTCAAACTCGATACTGTCCAGGTAGTCAGCGCTGATCGCCCTTACTACCTGTGCGGGATTTACAGGATTATACTTACCGGCTTCCTTAAGAACCGCGTTTTCGATAAGCAGCTTCTTACACTGTGCTGTAAGATCGTCAACTTTCGCTGCCTTAGTCTTAAGATTAGATAATTCTGTTTCGTCGATAGAAGAACCGCTTCCCCCTTCGCCGTCGCCTTTACCAGAAGAACCGTTTTTAATGGTTTCTGCCACTTTGCTAAGTAAGGTCTTATCGTCCGCTTCGACCGTTACCCCAGCGTCCTTAAGTGCTTTACGAACCATTTTTACGGCTTTCTTTGCTACGGTGCTGTCTACGTCGGCCTGGCTGTACTTAGGTCTTTCGTAGTCCGGGTCATAATCTAAAGCGTCGTCGTAAGCGTCCTGGTCTAAAATTTCGTCGTCCAGAAGCTTCTTACACTCTGCTTCATACTGTGCCTTTGTAAGTTCTCCTTTTAAGTAGCGTTCCTGTAATTTTCTAAGTTTTCCCATCTTAAAAACTCCTTTCCGTATTAAGCCCGTCGGCTATATCCAGCGTTCCGCGCTGTCGGGTTCCACGGCCAGTATTTGACGCCCTGGCTATGTTACGGCAATAAAAAACACGCCTTACAAGCGTGTCATATCCGCGGTATCCGCCGCGTCGGTATTATAAAGGCTTATGCCCTATAATCAATTATGAATATCAAGACCTAAAGGTACGGTTATGATCTGCCCGTTAAAGCGTTTCCGTACTACCTGTCGGTTAAGGTCTACCAGTGATTCCCCTGGTCTTAAGTATTTCTTCGGATTATCCGCGTTTACCATATCTTTTACCGACGGAAGCCCTACTTCTTTCGCGTATTCGTCATAACTGGCGGCTTTCGTGTAATAAAGGTCGCCGTATTGATCTAAAGCGGCTTTCTGTCTGTCCTTAATACCTAAACCAGAAAGGATAGCTACCCATCTACAGCGACAATGTGGGTGGTTCGGTATACGTCTTCCGGGTAACCCTGGGTTCATAGGTGTATCATAATCCAGATCATAAGGATTTCTTTTACTGTAGTCGGCGTCTGCTGCACAATAAGCAGACGTCTTACTATCAAAAGTGGCGTCCCTATACTTACCGTCTACAATATCCGCATTTTCCATAAGGCTGTAGGAAGTTCCTAAAGCGTTCGCCCTAGTCATTTCTGTACGGATAATACGGGAAGCATTGTAGTAGCTTTCCTGTATTCCCTGTGAAAGTTTCTTAGCGGCGTCGCTATACTGCATTTTCTTTGTAACCAGTTCTTTTACGACTTCTTCGCTCTTAGAAGCCACAAGGGAAACGCTGGTACGTATACGATCGCTATAGGTTTTTTTATCCGGTAACCACGGGTTAGCTATAATACCCAATACGCCAGAAGCCGTAAGGTTCGGTACAGTTACCGCACACTTCGCGGCCTGTTCCAAAATATACGCTGTAGTATTTGCCCCATAAAAAACAGTTCCGCATATCACAGACGTAGCAAACGGCTGTAGTTTTGCGTTTAGTAAATTCAGTTCCGGTATAATCTTCGTAAGGTATTCTTCCTGTATCTTTTTCGCCCACCGTCTGGTAGGCACGAAGTCCGGTTTCTGTTCATTTACATATTTTTTAGTGACTTCTTCCAGATAAGCTACAGCTGCTTCCTGTAACTGCCCGTATGCCGGGGCAAGTTCAAGAATGTGATTGTCTACGTAATCTTCCAAAAGGGAAGTGTAGTAGTCTACGTATTCTTCGTAGTGCTTTTGGGCTTCACTTATCCACGCCATACGCTACCCCCTATTCTGGCGGCTGTGTGATCGTGGAACCTGTAGCGCTGTTCTGCTGATCGTCTGGGTTATCCGGGTCGCCGCCGGTATCCCCCAGGTTATCCGCCCCATATCCAATAGCTGCCAGACTATTTGTAAGGCTTGTCTGTTGGCTTTCCTCTTTCTGCGCTCTCATTTCTTCAAGTGCTTTCTGTGGGTCGTCGATAAACCACAGCAGTTCATACAAATAACTATCTGGTACAATGTCGGCCAGTTCTGCCACAATGTCGGCGATCTCTTTGTTATTCTGCGGAAGATTCCGGCTTACTGTAACTTCCAGCCATTCAGACTGGTACAGGTCGTCCCTGGCTTCAATCAGTTCCGGGGTAGTGATCGTTTCATACACACCAGAAACCACGCCACTAGCATAAAGCTTTTGAACGTTCAAAAGGTCCGTAATGATCGCGAAGAAGCTACGGAACGCCTGTATAAGAAGCGGTTCCTTCTTACCGGCCTTAATATCAAGACCGGCGTATTTCATTTTAATTTCTGTAGCCGTCGCCCCGTTTAACTCTGCCAGTCGTGGGGTGTTGGTCGTGTCCATAATGTCGTTTTTCGTTCTAGTAAGACCATTTTCTACGGCGTTGTCGTCCTGTGACTGGGCTATAAAGCTGGCCTTACTATCCTTGTCCTTAAGTGCCAAGGCGCGGGCCTTTCGCATTTTCAGAACTTCGTTTTCATCTACATCTACCCCAGTTAGGCATAAATACTGATCTTGTAGGTACTCCATAAGGTTCGCTTTATCGCTTAAACCGTGGCAGTAAGCTACAGCAAGTGGAACGACACCGTAGGCAAGATCAGACTTACCATATCCCTTCACACGTTCGCTGTATTTCGCCGGTAGCTGGTTCTGGCAGACCACAACCGGGATACGGCCGGCCTTATGCTCTATCGGGTTCCCGGTCTTCGCTTCGGCTTCGTCCAGGTGTAGGCTTTCCATACTGTCACCGGTATAGTAAGTAACGTAGCGATCGTCGTAAACCTCTACTTTTGTTTTCGTGGTTTCGCTACCATTTTCCCATACCCCTACTTCATAACGCCGAAAAAGAAGCCTTAACCTCTTTCTGCCGTCGTAAATCGGTATGATCTCCTGTATCGGGTATTCACTGTAATCAATATTACCTTTTTCGTCTACCCATACGATAATAGAACCGAAGCCACCTATACACATATCGCGTAACAAGTCGGAAAACTCCCCTTGTGCCTTATCCTTTAAAAGCTTCATAACCTTTTTACGGTATTCCGTGATAATCTCACGTTCTTCTGTTTCTTCGTCGTCCTGGTCCGGGTCTTCGACTGTATAGATAGGGGACTTACCTAGCATATAGTCCACAAGTGTATCTATGATAATCTGGACATAGTTAGAAACCAGCTTATTTTCTGTACCACCGTCCCTAGCCTTGTCGCGCTGTTCGATTTCGTCCAGTTCGCCGTCATAGGCTGCCTGGTACAAGTCTACAGCATTATCCTTTATCCAGCTGTCGTGTTTTGCCACCATAGCCGCGACCCAGGAAGCGTTATCTTTAATCCAACGTTCCGCTGTCACCTGGTTTACTTTTTTCATTTCTGCCAATGTCTGCGGAATGTACGAAGATACCGCCATGCTATTACCCCCTTTCTATACTCCCGACTTTTCACGGTCAAAGGCTGTAGCCTTGCCAGTGTTCGGGTCTATGTTTCGTGCGGCCCTCATAAGCAAGAATAGGGCCATTACTAAGTCGTCGTGTGGAACGTGTCCCGGTTTACGTGGTTCGGCGTTCGCTGGGACATAAAAATTTATTGTTTGCTGGCGTTTGGCTTCCCTTGTAAGGTGTTCCACTTGCCACCGTAGTTCCTTCCATAGTTCCAGCTGGTCCGGGTCTTCCGGTGCCTTCGGAACTTTGATTAAATCGTTATGGTTAAAATCGTAAGCCAGATACCCCAGCTTAGATTTACTTTCGTCACCGGCTGCCTTAAACTTATAGGCTTCTACCAGTCCGTCGTTATTTCTGTCGAATAACTCTTTAAGGTGGTACGCCAACGGTTCACCGATTCCGGTACCATCACATACCCCACCAATAGCACCCCAATAACGTATGATTTTCGGTAACATATCCCTTACTTTGCTGTGCTGTTTTCCTACCCACTGATATAAGCAGATCGGAACTACTGTACCGTCCCGTAAGAGGTCGCCGACGATAAACGTAAGGGCGTCGCGCTTATGAATACCTACAGACGCTTCTACGTCTGTGGTTTCTTCTTCCTGTCCGGCTACGTCACACGCCCATATGTATTTATGCCCCTTAACTGGTTCTACTTGCATTTCAAAGCCACCGGAATACATACGGGCTACACCTTCCGCGGAAAAGAAACGACCGATAGCGTCTACAGCTTTAAGAAGGTACTGTGTCTGTATGGCTATGTGGTCCATTCCCAGACGGGCTACCTGGTTATCAAACGCTTTCTTGTAGTTCGTATTACCGGAAGCGATAACCGCGTAGGCGTCTATCTTAAATACCAACTTCGGCCGGTACCCCAGTTCCCTTTCTAAGCGATCTTCCATATCGTGGGCCATTAGTTCGCCACGGTAGATAAAGCTGTCCTTTGTCCAGGCTACACCCCACAGCACCGTAGTAGCATTGTTAAACGAACCCATAGGCTGGGCGTCACGCTCCCACTTATCGGCGTCTATGTCCTGGCTTTCGTCACCTTCCAGTAGTGTATAGGCTGTCTGGGACGCAACGTTAGCTGTAGGGTTAATGGACAGGAACGCCCATTTATTACTATCGCGGGGCGGTCCAATATGGAATTTATAGCCATCTGATTTACTATACTTGCAAGGCTGGCCGTCTACCTTCGCTTGACCGGACGTTATCACACTACCGGCAAGCCCGCCACTGTCCAACGTCGGGGCGCCTTCCAGACGATCCATAGACGCTTGTATCTGTGGCTTGTATACCGGGGCGAACTTTACGCCCGATACAGGTATACCAAAATACCAGCCATACAGCAGTAGATAGTGTTGTAAGAAGGCGCTAATCTCATTCTTACCAGCCTGTCGTGTGATCTGTACCACGAAGTACCAACCCAGCCCATTTAAGCAGCTGTAAAGAATAGCGTCGGCTACCTGTATCTGGTAGTCGAAAGGGTCATTTTTACGAAGAAGCCGCCACGCTTCCCGTAGGTTTTCCCTCTTAAACAGGTCACCGAAGTTACTAAGTACGTTGTATGGTATCCCTTGTTTCGCTGCCCGGACGGTCTGGGGTATCGCCGTCATTACCGGGGCGCCGGTTAAAGGGTCCGTGTCTGCCACGTAAGTAAATTCTGTCTGATATTCATATTTCATAGCACGAAGTCCGCGTAATCTGCTTTCTTAGGCAGCTGTACGCCTTTGTCACATATGCTACGGATATGATGTACTGTATCTGTACATAAGCGACACGACTTAAACGGACACCGGTTAAAGTCCCCGTTCTGTTCGCTGTATTGGCAAGTCGAACAGACGCAACCCCTACAGCTTTTATTATCTTCTGCCATAATATTTACACCCCATATTCTAAGTAAAAAAGTCGTAGTTTCTCATAAATACAAGAAAAAGCCCTGTGTTTACATGGTTTCTGGTTATCAGAAAACCCGTAACAAGGCTTTTTACTACAGCTTTTTACTACGTTTCCTGTTCTTTTTGTGTATGATCTTCGTTATTTCCCTTACTTTGCGCTTGTCCACCCCAGGACACGTAGACTTCACCTTTAGACGCTGCTCTTAACTCTGCATTAAGAGAAGCCATAATGTCGTCTGGTCCGTCGTCCTTGCCTTCTATAAGGTGTTTCTGTCCGATCAGACGCCGTAAGGTGTTCATAGCACGATCTAAGGCGTTATCTTCAATCGTTCCGGCATGGTAGAAAGTCTTCATACCGTCCCCTTCACGACATATAACCCTAGATTTTCTGTAAGCCACTTCTTCGCCTTCCAGATCACGGTCTTTTACAAACCGGTCTTTATGCTTCTGTAAATAGCTTACGATCTTAACGGTCTGTACTTTTATCATCATATCCAGTGCGTTAAATTCTTCTTCCTGGTTAATGCTTTCTAAAATGCTTTCTTCCTCTGGAAGTAGTACCTTAGAAAAAAGACCGTGTTTTGTGGAAGCTGCTATTTGTCTGGCGCGTCCTTCCGCTGTCTTCGGACCTGTAGCAAGCCCGCCGTGTATCTTACACCGGCCATAGCCTTTATGTGGTGTTCCCATGCCCGCCGGATTCTTACAAGGCTGTCCGTTGTGCATGGCGCCGCAACAAAGGTTATAGTTTTTCCTGGACAAAGCTATTACGTTCATTTTATCCGCCTGGTCTGAAAACTGGCGTTTAAGACGCATATCGTAAGGGTCGAAGCCTTCCGGTAACTGCACTTTTTTGTAGTCGCCACTGACTTTACCCCCTTTTTTGTGTCGTCGTTCGGAAAATCGACGTTTCAGCGTGAGAAAAAGGGACAGGTCCCAGAAAATCCTGGTTTCCCTATCCCTTAATTTGTACATTATAATAGCATTGTAATGCTATTATATAAGATTTTCGGAATAAATACAAGCCTAGTTTTGTCTTACAGAAAACTACTGAAATTATTTATACCCATTGACAAACTCAAAAACAGAATTAACCACTTGATCGCAACGGTAGTAATACTGGTCTTTTGTAAGACCTAAGATAGTCAAAGTCTGCAATAAACTGTACTGTCCTTTGATAACCCAGCGATAGTAAGCAACCCGCCTAAGTTCAAGAGGTAAGCGGTCGTAAGCCATTTCCAGCATGATCTTATTAAGCATACCATTTGTAATTCCGTCCGCGGGCTTACAGCCACTATTAACTTTTACCTGGTCTTCCATAGGCTCACGCCTTTGTATATGCT
>ENA-OQDT01001530-OQDT01001530.1-human-gut-metagenome-genome-assembly--contig:-NODE-1530-length-13256-cov-2.767385_pt1 | contig 13256 bp, 21 predicted proteins | sample MGYA00242786_ERZ504617 | MGnify/ENA primary metagenome ERZ504617 (study PRJEB26092, sample SAMD00036337) | human gut metagenome | host: Homo sapiens | study: EMG produced TPA metagenomics assembly of...
ATTTAGGCGCTATTTAACATATAGGGGAAAGACACGTCCTAGCATGGCAGAAGGCTGTAATGAAAAATTTGATTTTGCATTTGTGAAATGGATTTTATTAGACGGACGTTCCAAAAAATATGTCGAGCAATATCATACAGTTGTTAAAAATTATTCTGACAAGACGACTGTTTTAAAGAATCAAAGGCAGTTAAATCATTATATGAGGCAGGTTAAATAACTAGTAGAATTATTTGGTCATAAAATAGCTGGTAGTTCTATATAAGATGTAAGGATAAAAAAGAGATTGTAAATAACGAGTTGCAATCTTAGCTATAACTGTCAGAATATTTTGTAAGAAGCGCTTTCAACGTTGAACTAAATAGCCTTTTTTCTGCTATAATAAACTGTAACGCGAAACTTGTGGGTGAAATTCCCACCGTGAAGTTTTTCAAGAAAGGTGGGGACAGCCTCGTAAAGGTGGAGCTGTCCGTTATCAAAATAATATGACATTCAGTAGTTGTTGTGGGTACCCAGTGGGGTGATGAAGGTAAAGGGAAAATTACAGATTTCCTAAGTCAAGATGCCGAAGTAATCGCACGTTATCAAGGTGGAGACAATGCAGGTCACACGATTGTTATCGATGGTAAGAAATTTAAATTGCACTTGATTCCATCAGGTATTTTCTTCCCAGAGAAAATCTCTGTTATCGGGAACGGTGTAGTGGTCAATCCTAAATCACTTGTCAAAGAGTTGGAATATCTTCATGCCGAAGGTGTGTCAACAGAGAGCCTTCGTATTTCTGACCGTGCGCACGTTATCTTGCCGTACCATATTAAACTTGATCAACTGCAAGAAGCTGCTAAAGGTGATAATAAGATTGGTACAACTAACAAGGGTATTGGGCCTGCCTATATGGATAAGGCTGCGCGTGTAGGTATCCGTATTGCAGACCTTTTGGACAAAGAAATCTTTGCTGATCGTTTGAAAACAAACTTAGCTGAGAAAAACCGTCTTTTCAGTAAGATGTATGAGGCTGAAGAATTATCATTCGATGAGATTTTTGAAGAATACTACGCTTACGGACAACAAATTAAGCAATACGTTACAGATACATCTGTAATCTTGAACGACGCTCTTGATGCAGGTAAACGTGTCCTCTTTGAAGGAGCTCAAGGGGTTATGCTTGATATTGACCAAGGTACTTACCCATTTGTAACGTCATCAAACCCAGTTGCGGGTGGTGTTACAATCGGTTCAGGTGTTGGTCCATCTAAAATCAATAAGGTCGTAGGTGTATGTAAGGCCTATACGAGTCGTGTTGGTGATGGTCCTTTCCCAACTGAGTTATTTGATGAAGTAGGTGAACGTATCCGTGAAGTTGGTCATGAATATGGAACAACAACTGGACGTCCACGTCGTGTGGGATGGTTTGACTCAGTGGTGATGCGCCATAGCCGTCGTGTATCAGGTATCACAAACCTCAGCTTGAACTGTATCGATGTTCTCTCAGGTCTTGACACTGTAAAAAATTTTGTGTAGCTTACGACCTTGATGGTGAGCGTATTGATTACTACCCAGCTAGTCTTGAGCAATTGAAACGCTGTGAACCAATCTATGAAGAATTGCCAGGTTGGGAAGAAGACATCACAGGTTGCCGTAGTTTAGATGAGCTTCCTGAAAATGCTCGTAATTATGTTCGTCGTGTTGGTGAATTGGTAGGTGTACGTATCTCTACTTTCTCTGTAGGACCAGGACGTGAACAAACAAACATTCTTGAAAGTGTTTGGTCAAATATCTAATAATGAAGAAAAAGAATCTAGGAAACTAGGTGCTTTTTTCTTTAGTCAGTAAACATAATAAGGTCCTAAATGACTTGGTAACTGTTAAAAAAAACGCGTGTCAATTTTTCGATAGTATTAGAAGAGAAATCTTTCTATTTGATTAGTTTTCGGTATAATATGGTTTGATTAAATGAAAATTAACGAGAACCTACTTTCATGATTTAAAAGTGTGTTCGTAATTTTGACAAAGAAAATAAGTGAGCATATCTCTTAATAGCTTTGGGCAAGAGGTGAATAATGAAGAAGATTGTATTTGTTTGTCTGGGGAATATTTGTCGTAGCCCAATGGCAGAATTTGTGATGAAAGAGCTGGACAAAGGAGAGTCTTTGCATATCGAAAGTCGCGCGACATCTTCATGGGAGCATGGAAATCCAGTTCATCAAGGTACCCAAAAGATTTTAAGGAAATATGCTATTTCTTTTGACTCTTCCAAAGGCTCACAGCAGATTAGTCGGGCTGATTTTGAGTTCTTTGATCTAGTTGTGGGAATGGATGAGTCAAATGTTGAGGATCTTCTACAGATATCTGCAGGGCGTTATGACGATAAAATCAAGCTTTTCAGACCTGGTGGAGTTCCGGACCCATGGTATACAGGTGACTTTGAAGAAACATACAAATTGGTAACTGCAGGTTGTCGAGATTGGTTACAGTGGATTAAGGATAGATAATGAATTTTAAACAACTAAAGGATTTTGATTTTAAAAATATTGATATTGACCGAAATCAATTTGAGCGTATTACAGTAGGGGTTATTATTTTATGCGCCCTGTCCTTGTTTTTGGTGACTATAAAAAACGCAACATTCTATTCAAGATTGATGGGACTAAGATTGCCTATAAAGGTCAGATGCAGAACTATCGTTTGAATGGTCAAGGAACTTTGACCTATGATAATGGTGATACCTATACGGGAGAATTTAAGAATGGTTCCTTTAATGGTCAAGGAACCTTCAAATCTCATGAGGGTTGGATTTATCAAGGAGAGTTCAAGTCTGGTCAAGCTGATGGTCAAGGAAAATTGACTACTGAAAATAAGGTTACCTACAAAGGAAAATTTAAACAGGGGATTTTTAAAGGATGAGAATTAACTGGTTTTCTTATATTCGTGTGACAGGACTTCTTTTGGTTCTGATCTATCATTTCTTCCCAAGTATCCTTCCTGGGGGATTCATCGGTGTTGATGTCTTCTTTACCTTCTCAGGGTATTTGATTACAGCACTTTTGATTGATGAGGTATCTAGGACGCATCGCATTGATTACCTTGGTTTTATGCGACGACGCTTCTACCGGATAGTACCACCACTTGTGTTGATGGTTCTTATCTGCACTCCTTTGGCACTCTTGGTTCGAAATGATTTTATTGCAGGTATTGGACGTCAAATCACCTCTGTTATCGGTTTTGTAACTAACTATTATGAGATTTTGACCGGGGGAAATTATGAGAACCAGTTTAACCAGCATATTTACCTCCATACATGGAGTCTGGCTATTGAGGTTCACTATTATATTCTTTGGGGTGCCTTGCTTTGGTTCCTAGCTAAGCGTGTTAAACATCAAAATCAATTTAGAAGCCTAGTCTTTATGGTATCTCTTGCCTGCTTTATGGTGAGTTTTCTATCAATGTTTATTAGTGCTTTCTTTGTTGATAGTTTTTCTCGCTTATATTTCTCATCAATTACGCATGCCTATCCGTTTTTCCTAGGTTCGCTCTTTGCGACACTTTCAGGTGTGTATGAAACGACCGCTAGGTTCAAGAAAAATATACGCCTTTGGACTCTGAAAAAGACAGTCCTTTATATGGTAGGAAGTTTTGCCTTGCTCGTATTGTTGGGCCTAGTTCTCCATTTTGAGGAACGCATTACCTATCTATTTGGTTTTGTTTTAGCTAGTTTGTTCACGGCTGTTATGATTTACTCTGCCCGTGTCCTCCATGAGAAATTGCCTGGAAAATCAGAGCCTGCTCTTATTAGTTATTTGGCAGAGATTAGCTATAGTGTCTATCTTTTTCACTGGCCACTATATATTATCTTTAGTCAATTGACCAATAATATTATTGCAGTCATTCTGACAACGATTCTGTCAATTGTTTTCGCAACACTTTCCTACTATATAATAGAGCCATTTATTGCAGGAAGAAAGGCCAGTCTCTTTGGAATAGATTTAGACTTGACGCCGTACCGACATATTGTGCTTTATGTTTTTAGTGGTCTTACTTTAATTACAGTGCTTATTTCTCTCTTTGCGCCAGCTGTAGGGAACTTTGAGAAAGATTTAGAAGCTAATGGTTTGTCGCAAGCTCAGACTAAGATGAAATTAACGCGTACCAATGCGGAAAACAGTCAGGCTACTTCATTTGGTGTGAATAAGGGAGTGACAGTTTTAGGGGACTCCGTAGCTCTTAGATCAAAAGATCAGCTGGAATCAAGTATTGATAATGTCGCTATAGATGCAGTTGTCAGTCGTAACCTATCAACAATCAATGATTTGCTTAAAGATTACGCGGATAGTAATGCTCTTGCTAAGGATGTTGTCATTGCTGGTGGTGTTAATGAGATTGACGACTATAAAGGCGTTATTAATAAAATCATCAAGAATTTACCTAAGGGTCACCATATTATCTTTGTGACACCATATAATGGTAGTAAATCTGGTAATGAGGCCCAATCTTTGATTCAGTTACGTAAGTATGAGTTAGAGATGGCTAAGAAATATGACTTTGTGACGGTTGCTGATTGGTATCAAGTTGCTAAAGAAAATATTTCTATCTGGAATGGTACAGATGGGGTTCACTTTGGCTCCGATAGTGACTCTATTAACCGTGGGGCTAAATTATATACCAATACGATTAAAGAGGCTATCGCGAAAGCAAATCAGAAACCTGTTAAGGGTGGTAAAAATAATAAAAAAAGAAGATAAGAGTTGTCTTCTTTTTTTGTGGACAAATTTTGACTCAGTTTTTTGTTTTGTGCTAAAATAAGCCTATGGCAAGAATATTAGATAATGATTTACTAGGAGATGAGGAGTATGTGGAGCGTACCCTTCGCCCTCAGTACTTTAAGGAATATATTGGTCAAGATAAGGTTAAGGACCAATTAAAAATTTTTATAGAAGCAGCTAAACTCCGTGATGAGGCTCTAGACCATACCCTTTTGTTTGGCCCACCTGGTTTGGGTAAAACGACTATGGCATTTGTAATCGCCAATGAGATGGGAGTGAATTTGAAGCAAACATCTGGGCCGGCAATTGAAAAGGCTGGTGATTTAGTTGCCATACTCAATGACTTGGAGCCGGGAGACATCTTATTTATTGATGAGATTCATCGTATGCCTATGGCAGTGGAAGAAGTTCTTTATAGCGCTATGGAAGATTACTACATCGATATCATGATTGGAGCAGGTGAAACAAGTCGTAGTGTTCATCTAGACCTGCCTCCCTTTACTTTGGTTGGTGCGACCACACGAGCAGGTATGCTGTCAAATCCCTTGAGAGCTCGCTTTGGAATCAATGGTCATATGGAATATTATGAGTTACCTGATTTGACAGAGATTGTAGAACGTACTTCGGAAATCTTTGAAATGACAATAACACCAGAGGCTGCCTTGGAATTAGCACGGCGTAGTCGTGGAACACCACGTATTGCTAACCGCCTGCTTAAGCGCGTGCGAGACTATGCTCAAATCATGGGTGATGGTGTCATTGACGATAAGATTGCAGATCAGGCATTGACTATGCTGGATGTAGATCATGAAGGGTTAGACTACGTTGACCAAAAAATCCTCCGAACTATGATTGAGATGTATGGGGGAGGCCCAGTTTGGCTTAGGTACTTTATCAGTTAATATTGCTGAAGAGCGAGAAACAGTAGAAGATATGTATGAACCCTACCTAATCCAAAAGGTTTCATTATGCGTACACGAACAGGACGTGTCGCAACTGCTAAAGCCTATGAGCATATGGGATACGACTATACTCGAGATAATTAATAAAGAATTCATCTAGAAAGGTGGATTCTTTATTTAGTTTAAAATAAATAAACAAGGGAAAATTTTCAAAATCCCTTGCAATGAATAGGTTCTTCTGTTATCATATTATGTGCTGTTAAAACAGTGCTTAGCTATGATACAAGAGGTTGCGACACGCCTGGTTGCACTGCCACGCAATCCGTGTTGGTTTTCTTGAGGAAGCTAGCCTATTATCTTAAATAGACGAAAAGAGGAGACAAAAAATGGCAAACTAAAAAAAATTCGTATCCGTTTGAAAGCTTACGAACACCGTACGCATTGATACAGCGGCTGAAAAAATCGTAGAAACTGCAACTCGCACAGGTGCGACAGTTGCTGGGCCAGTTCCACTTCCAACTGAACGTAGTCTCTACACAATTATTCGTGCGACTCACAAATATAAAGATTCTCGCGAACAATTTGAAATGCGTACACACAAACGTCTTATCGACATCATCAACCCAACTCAAAAAACAGTTGACGCTTTGATGAAACTTGATCTTCCAAGTGGTGTGAACGTAGAAATCAAACTTTAATTAAAAGCTTGATTCATTGAGCATAAAAAACGCTCGTTAAAAACTTTTTTGAGCATAAAAAACGCTCATAAAAAACTTTTTGAAAAAACAATAAAGTAAAGGAAATATTTTCTCATGACAAAAGGAATCTTAGGGAAAAAAGTGGGAATGACTCAAATCTTCACTGAAGCAGGTGAATTTATCCCTGTTACTGTCATCGAAGCTACTCCAAATGTTGTGCTTCAAGTTAAAACTGTTGAAACAGACGGTTACGAAGCAGTTCAAGTTGGTTTTGATGACAAACGTGAAGTATTAAGCAACAAACCTGCCAAAGGCCACGTAGCGAAAGCTAACACAGCTCCTAAGCGCTTCATTCGTGAATTCAAAAATATTGAAGGCTTAGAAGTTGGATCAGAAATCACAGTTGACATATTCGAAGCTGGAGATATTGTTGATGTAACTGGTACTTCAAAAGGTAAAGGTTTCCAAGGTGTTATCAAACGCCACGGTCAATCACGCGGACCTATGGCTCACGGTTCTCGTTACCACCGTCGTCCAGGTTCAATGGGACCTGTTGCGCCTAACCGTGTTTTCAAAAACAAACACTTGGCAGGACGTATGGGTGGTAACCGTGTGACAATTCAAAATCTTGAAGTTGTACAAGTTATCCCAGAGAAAAACGTTATCCTTATCAAAGGTAACGTACCAGGTGCTAAGAAATCTCTTATCACTATCAAATCAGCAGTTAAAGCTGCTAAATAATAAGAAAGGAGAAATCAGTTAAAAATGGCAAACGTAAAACTATTTGACCAAACTGGTAAAGAAGTTAGCACAGTTGAGCTTAACGACGCTATCTTCGGTATCGAACCAAACGAATCAGTAGTATTTGATGTCGTAATCAGCCAACGTGCTAGCCTTCGCCAAGGTACTCACGCGGTTAAAAACCGTTCAGCAGTATCAGGTGGTGGACGTAAACCATGGCGTCAAAAAGGAACTGGACGTGCTCGTCAAGGTTCTATCCGCTCACCACAATGGCGTGGTGGTGGTGTTGTCTTCGGACCAACTCCACGTTCTTACGGATACAAACTTCCACAAAAAGTTCGTCGCCTTGCATTGAAATCTGTTTACTCAGCTAAAGTTGCAGAAGATAAATTTGTAGCAGTTGAAGCTCTTTCATTTGCAGCTCCAAAAACTGCTGAATTCGCAAACGTTCTTTCAGCTCTTAGCATCGATTCTAAAGTACTTGTTATCGTTGAAGAAGGAAACAAATTCGCTGAACTTTCAGCACGTAACCTTGCAAACGTAACTGTTGCAACTCCTGCAACTGCAAGTGTACTTGACATCGTAAACGCAGATAAACTTCTTGTTACTAAAGAAGCTATCTCATCAATCGAGGAGGTTCTTGCATAATGAATTTGTATGACGTAATCAAAAAACCTGTTATCACTGAGAAATCTATGATTGCTCTTGAAGCAGGAAAATACACTTTCGAAGTTGATACACGTGCACACAAACTCTTGATCAAACAAGCAGTTGAAGCTGCATTTGAAGGTGTTAAAGTTGCTAGCGTGAACACTGTAACTGTTAAACCAAAACAAAAACGTGTTGGACGTTACACTGGTTTCACTTCAAAAACTAAAAAAGCTATCATCACTCTTACAGCTGATTCTAAAGCAATCGAGTTGTTTGCAGCTGAAGCTGAATAATCAAAGGAGAAATTAACGTGGGTATTAAAGTTTATAAACCAACGACAAATGGCCGTCGTAACATGACTTCTTTGGATTTCGCAGAAATCACTACAAGCACTCCTGAAAAATCATTGCTTGTTTCTCTTAAGAACAAAGCTGGTCGTAACAACAACGGTCGTATCACTGTACGTCACCAAGGTGGCGGACACAAACGTCACTACCGTTTGATTGACTTCAAACGTAACAAAGATGGCGTTGAAGCAGTTGTTAAAACAATTGAGTATGATCCAAACCGTACTGCAAACATCGCTCTTGTACACTACACTGACGGGGTTAAAGCTTACATCATCGCACCTAAAGGTCTTGAAGTAGGTCAACGTATCGTTTCAGGTCCAGATGCGGATATCAAGATTGGTAACGCTCTTCCACTTGCAAACATCCCAGTTGGTACAGTTATCCACAACATTGAGCTTCAACCAGGTAAAGGTGCTGAACTTATCCGTGCCGCTGGTGCTTCTGCTCAAGTTTTGGGTCAAGAAGGTAAATACGTACTTGTTCGTCTTCAATCAGGCGAAGTTCGTATGGTTCTTGGTACATGTCGTGCAACTATCGGTACTGTAGGTAACGAACAACAATCACTTATCAACCTTGGTAAAGCCGGCCGTAATCGCTGGAAAGGTATTCGCCCAACAGTTCGTGGTTCTGTAATGAACCCTAACGACCATCCACACGGTGGTGGTGAAGGTAAAGCACCAGTTGGACGTAAAGCGCCATCTACTCCATGGGGTAAACCTGCGCTTGGTCTTAAAACTCGTAACAAGAAAGCTAAATCTGACAAACTTATCGTTCGTCGTCGTAACGAAAAATAATTTAGTCGCTTAGCACATAACATCCGCCAACTCGGTAGCACTTCTTAGTGCAAGCCGCTGTGGTACATTCAATTTAAAGGAGAAAACTACAAAATGGGACGTAGTCTTAAAAAAGGACCTTTCGTCGATGAGCATTTGATGAAAAAAGTTGAAGCTCAAGCAAATGACGAAAAGAAAAAAGTAATTAAAACTTGGTCACGTCGTTCAACGATTTTCCCAAGTTTCATCGGATACACTATCGCAGTTTATGATGGACGTAAACACGTTCCTGTTTACATCCAAGAAGACATGGTAGGTCACAAACTTGGTGAATTTGCACCAACTCGTACTTACAAAGGTCACGCAGCTGACGATAAGAAAACACGTCGTTAATAGGAGGAGGACACAATGGCAGAAATTACTTCAGCTAAAGCAATGGCTCGTACAGTGCGTGTTTCACCTCGTAAAACACGTCTTGTTCTTGATCTTATCCGTGGTAAGAACGTTGCTGATGCAATCGCAATCTTGAAATTCACTCCAAACAAAGCAGCACGCATTGTTGAGAAAACTCTTAACTCTGCTATCGCTAACGCAGAAAACAACTTTGGTTTGGAAAAAGCTAACTTGGTAGTATCTGAAACATTCGCAAACGAAGGACCAACAATGAAACGTTTCCGTCCACGTGCGAAAGGTTCAGCTTCACCAATCAACAAACGTACAACTCACGTAACAGTAGTTGTGTCAGAAAAATAAGGAGGTAAACTCGTGGGTCAAAAAGTACATCCAATTGGTATGCGTGTCGGGATCATCCGTGACTGGGATGCGAAATGGTATGCTGAAAAAGAATACGCAGATTACCTTCACGAAGATTTGGCAATCCGCAAATTCATTCAAAAAGAACTTGCAGACGCTTCAGTTTCAACTATTGAAATCGAACGTGCTGTAAACAAAGTTATTGTTTCACTTCACACTGCTAAACCAGGTATGGTTATCGGTAAAGGTGGATCAAACGTTGACGCTCTTCGCGCTCAACTTAACAAATTGACTGGTAAACAAGTACACATCAACATCGTTGAAATCAAGAAACCTGATTTGGACGCTCACCTTGTTGGTGAAACAATTGCTCGCCAACTTGAGCAACGTGTTGCTTTCCGTCGTGCACAAAAACAAGCTATCCAACGTGCAATGCGTGCTGGAGCTAAAGGAATCAAAACTCAAGTATCAGGTCGTTTGAACGGTGCAGATATCGCCCGTGCAGAAGGATACTCTGAAGGTACAGTTCCACTTCACACACTTCGTGCTGATATCGATTACGCTTGGGAAGAAGCAGACACTACTTACGGTAAACTTGGTGTTAAAGTTTGGATCTACCGTGGAGAAGTTCTTCCAGCTCGTAAAAACACTAAAGGAGGCAAATAACAAATGTTAGTACCTAAACGTGTTAAACACCGTCGTGAATTCCGTGGAAAAATGCGCGGTGAGGCTAAAGGTGGTAAAGAAGTATCATTCGGTGAATACGGTCTTCAAGCTACAACTAGCCACTGGATTACAAACCGTCAAATCGAGGCTGCTCGTATTGCCATGACTCGTTACATGAAACGTGGTGGTAAGGTTTGGATCAAGATCTTCCCACACAAATCATACACTGCTAAAGCTATCGGTGTACGTATGGGTTCTGGTAAAGGGGCACCTGAAGGTTGGGTAGCACCAGTTAAACGTGGTAAAGTAATGTTCGAAATCGCAGGTGTTTCTGAAGAAGTTGCACGTGAAGCGCTTCGTCTTGCTAGCCACAAATTGCCAGTTAAATGTAAATTCGTGAAACGTGAAGCAGAATAAGGAGAAGACATGAAACTTGAAGAAATCAAAAAGTTTGTTGCTGAGCTTCGTGGCTTGTCTCAAGAAGAGCTTGCTAAAAAAGAAAACGAACTTAAGAAAGAACTTTTCGACCTTCGTTTCCAAGCTGCAGCAGGTCAACTTGATCAAACTGCCCGTTTGAACGAAGTGAAAAAACAAATTGCACGTGTTAAAACTGTGCAATCTGAAATCAAATAATAGATTGGGAAAGGAGCAATTCTAATAATGGAACGTAATCAACGTAAAACCCTTGTTGGACGCGTAGTATCTGACAAGATGGATAAAACAATCACAGTTGTAGTTGAAACTAAACGTAACCACCCAGTCTATGGTAAACGTATCAACTATTCTAAAAAATACAAAGCACATGATGAAAACAACGTTGCTAAAGAAGGCGATATCGTTCGTATCATGGAAACTCGTCCACTTTCAGCTACAAAACACTTCCGTCTTGTAGAAGTTGTGGAAGAAGCTGTTATTATCTAATAAAACTAAAAGGAGACAATTGAAATGATTCAACAAGAAAGTCGCTTAAAAGTTGCTGATAATAGCGGTGCTCGTGAAATCTTGACTATCAAAGTTCTTGGTGGTTCAGGACGTAAATTCGCTAACATCGGCGACGTTATCGTTGCAACTGTTAAACAAGCTACACCAGGTGGAGCTGTTAAAAAAGGTGATGTTGTTAAAGCTGTTATCGTTCGTACAAAAACTGGTGCTCGCCGTCCAGACGGTTCATACATCAAGTTTGATGACAACGCTGCAGTAATCATCCGCGATGACAAAACTCCTCGTGGAACTCGTATCTTTGGCCCTGTTGCACGTGAATTGCGTGAAGGTGGATACATGCGTATCGTATCTTTGGCGCCAGAAGTACTTTAATCTGAATTAACACAAACTTAGTCCCCTGAAATGTTCAGGGTGCCCATTAGGGCGTAAGAAATAATAGGAGAAATACTCAAATGTTTGTAAAAAAAGGCGATAAAGTTCGCGTTATTGCTGGTAAAGACAAAGGAACTGAAGCAGTAGTTCTTAAAGCTCTTCCAAAAGTAAACAAAGTTGTTGTTGAAGGTGTTGCAATCATCAAAAAACACCAAAAACCATCAGCTGAAAACCCTCAAGGTGCTATTGTGGAAAAAGAAGCACCAATCCACGCTTCAAACGTTCAAGTTCTTGACAAGAACGGTGTAGCTGGACGTGTAGGTTACAAAGTTGTTGACGGCAAAAAAGTTCGTTACAACAAAAAATCAGGCGAAGTGCTTGACTAATCACGAAGGAAAGGAGAAAGTATTAAATGGCTAACCGTCTTAAAGAAAAATACACTAACGAAGTAATTCCAGCTTTGACTGAAAAATTCAATTATTCTTCAGTTATGGCTGTGCCAAAAGTTGATAAAATCGTTATCAACATGGGTGTTGGTGAAGCTGTAAACAACGCTAAAACTCTTGAAAAAGCTGCTGCTGAGTTGGCACTTATTTCAGGTCAAAAACCATTGATTACTAAAGCTAAGAAATCAATCGCTGGCTTCCGTCTTCGTGAAGGTGTAGCGATCGGTGCTAAAGTTACCCTTCGTGGTGAACGCATGTACGAATTCTTGGATAAATTGGTATCAGTATCACTTCCACGTGTTCGTGACTTCCATGGTGTTCCAACTAAATCATTTGATGGACGTGGTAACTACACACTTGGTGTTAAAGAACAACTTATCTTCCCAGAAATCAACTTCGACGATGTTGATAAAGTACGTGGTATGGATATCGTTATCGTAACTACTGCTAACACTGACGAAGAAGGTCGTGAATTGCTTAAAGGCCTTGGAATGCCTTTTGCAAAATAATCTAGGAGGTAAATAAATTGGCTAAAAAATCAATGATTGCTAAGAACAAACGCCCTGCGAAGTTCTCTACGCAAGCTTACACTCGTTGCGAACGTTGTGGACGTCCACACTCAGTTTATCGCAAATTTAAACTTTGCCGTGTTTGCTTCCGTGAATTGGCTCACAAAGGTCAAATTCCAGGTGTTACCAAAGCTTCTTGGTAAAATTATGATTCATTCAAGTTAGATTTTTCTAAGTTGAATGTATTAAACACAAACTGAGCCCAGCTCAATCATTAACTAGCAAGTGAATTATTCAAACTACTAGTAAGAGGAGAAAATATAAAATGGTTATGACTGACCCAATTGCAGATTTCTTGACACGTATTCGTAACGCTAAACCAAGCTAAGCACGAAGTTCTTGAAGTACCTGCATCAAACATTAAAAAAGGTATTGCTGAAATCCTTAAACGTGAAGGTTTTGTAAAAAAACGTTGAAGTTATTGAAGATGACAAACAAGGTATCATTCGCGTATTCTTGAAATACGGACAAAACGGTGAACGTGTTATCACTAACTTGAAACGTATCTCTAAACCAGGTCTTCGTGTTTACTCTAAGCGTGAAGATATTCCTAAAGTTCTTAACGGACTTGGAATCGCGATCATTTCTACTTCAGAAGGTCTTTTGACTGACAAAGAAGCTCGTCAAAAGAAC
>ENA-OQDT01001534-OQDT01001534.1-human-gut-metagenome-genome-assembly--contig:-NODE-1534-length-13246-cov-3.802119_pt1 | contig 13246 bp, 16 predicted proteins | sample MGYA00242786_ERZ504617 | MGnify/ENA primary metagenome ERZ504617 (study PRJEB26092, sample SAMD00036337) | human gut metagenome | host: Homo sapiens | study: EMG produced TPA metagenomics assembly of...
CTTCGGGTGTACCTTTGGTAGAAGATCTGAAAAACTTCCAGGAGGGAAAAAGCGTTTCCCTGCTTGCTAAATGGTCAAAACGGCAGACTCTAAAAATACGGAGACGAGAAAACTCGGCATTCTGACGGCGCAGAAACTCGGCTATCCGGTTTACAACTTCAAAAGAATCGTCCGTTCCCTGCGGAAATATATCGGTGTGCTGGAAGTGAAAATGTCAGAAGGAAAGTGGAGGAGATCGTTTACCCGGAGGTCTCCGGAAGAGCCATGATGATTACAGGAACGCATTTCGAAAACATGAATGAAAGCGTTTTAACCAGTATCTGGCGAAGGCACTGGATGGAAAAGAAAAGATTCATGCGGAGACGCTGTACCCGTACGATCTCGTGGGAAAAAGTTCTGTATGGACGTCAATGGAATCAGGTATTGGAGGCGCAGTGGAGGCAGCTGCCGGATTATGTGGCGCAGGAAACGAATGCAATTGTCATTGCAGATGTTTCCGGTTCCATGAGTGGCAGACCTGCGACATCATGTCTGCTATTTACTTTGCAGAGCGGAACCGGGGCGCTTACCACAATCTTTTCATGACGTTCAGCCAGAAGCCGGAATTTGTTTCTCTGAGAGAGGAAACCCTGTTGCAGAAAATCAAATACGTCGAGCGTACGGAATGGGGGATGAATACTAATCTTCAGGCTGCATTTGAGCGGGTTCTGGAAACAGCGATGGATCACGATGTACCGCCGGAAGAAAATGCCGAAAGCGCTGATCGTTGTATCTGACATGGAGATCGACAGATGCGGAGACCGCAATTGGATGTTTTATGATCATATGAAAGAAAAGTACGAGTATTGCGGCTACCAATTGCCGAATATTATTTTCTGGAATGTAGACAGCCGAAACGATATTTTCCATGCCGACAGTCGGAGAAAAAGGTGTCCAGCTATACAGCGGCCAGTCGGTTACGACATTCCAGAATCTCCTGAACAATATTGACAGCACACCGGTCAAATCGATGGAAAAAGTGATTGAGAGTGAGCGGTACGCATGCGTCAGAACTGGAAATGCGGCATAAAAAAGGACGGAGGAGGATCCGAAGAACCGAAAGATCCTCCTCCGCCCTTTTTGCACATGAAACATTGAAAATAGAAAATCTTTCGTACTTGTTATCCTTGTTTTTTTGATATACACTCCGAGATCGTATCATTTGCAAGAAAAATTGGGATATGATGGATACGGCTGAGGGACTGGAAGGGAAAAAGGAGTTGAAAAAAAATATTAACGATAGCTGCTATTTCATTCAAGATATCTTGAATTATATCAAGATATCTTGATATAATCATAGAATAGAAGGAACAGTGTTTTAATAGAGATCTGTGTGAAGAGCACAGAGCAGAAGTCGGTGCTAATGACGGTGAGGGTCCACCCGTTCCCATCCCGAACACGGTAGTTAAGCTCACTGGTGCCGAAAATACTTGGCGGGTGACCGCCCGGGAAGATAGGACAGTGCCGACACAAAGAACCCGGTTCGGTTCGCATGGCAACATGTGAACCGAAACCGGTTTCCACATTCCGCAACATGTATCATTGTGGATGAAGTGGGAAAGATATTTTCCGAGCTCTTTTATATTCCTCCTTAGCTCAGCCGGTAGAGCATGCGGCTGTTAACCGCAGGGTCGTTGGTTCGAGTCCAACAGGGGGAGCCAAAAAGAAAAATCCCATCCGTAGGGTGGGGTTTTTCTTTTTGACATCTTGCGTAGCATGCAAACCGGCGCGCTTGTGTTTCGGCAGACGCATCGCGGCTGTGAACTGGCTCAGGTAATCCTTGAGCAGAAAAAAATCAAGAAGGATTGCGACGCGTTTCAAGCGAGCAAGACGACTATGTTTTTGACCGAAACGGTCTTGGTTCGAGTCCAACAGGAGGAGCCCAAAGATTTAGACAAAGAAGAAGCAAAAGAGTTATATAATTGATGCGGAACAATCAGAAGATTGCTCATTGCTTCTATAAACACTATCAAGGAGAATATGAAATGAACTGTGATATGTGCAAGGTTATTGAGGAAATTAAGAAAATGAAAATCCGTGGTTTGTAAGGAGCTTAAAACGGGTATGTTATTTTCGGTTGGAATCAACATTTTCACGGTTATGTGATATTTATTTGCAAACAGCATGTTACTGAAATTTGGGAGTTGGAAGAAGATTTCAGGAAACAATATCTAAATGAAATGACACTTGTTGCAAAGGCAGTTAAGGAAGCCTTCGGGGCAGAGAAGATGAATTACGAGTGTCTTGGTAATGGCGATGTGCATTTGCATTTTCATTTGTTCCCACGAGTTAGCGGTGATTTGGGTGAGTACGGCAATAACGGAAAAGGTCCTGTGTGGTGGCTGCCGAAAGAAATTATGTGGGACAAAAACAATATTCCGGATATGAAAGAACTCGAACAAATGAAAGATAAATTACTTCGTGTTTTATGAGGGTTTAAAAAAGTGTAGTAAATAAAAAAGAACATTCAACCCAAATGGTCTTGAATGTTCTTTTTTTGTTTTTTGGCGGAAGTTTTACAGATGTGAAAAAGAAAGCAGGGAGGAACACGAAACATTCCAAGAGACTGAGGCGACCATGTTTTTAACTAAAAAGGTCATTGGTTCGAGTTCATGGGAATATGAAAAAACAAGTCGTTTGCCTTGCTTTTTTGTAGTTGAGGCACCTCTATGGTGCATGTAAAATGAAGTCGCTTACAGCCAGGGAGCGTGCCTATTGGCATATTGCTTTCATTTTAATTCTTAATTGACAATGACAGGGGCATTGTGATATAATTCACTAAAATTAATAATTATTATAGGGGGAATTTTGTGTGTTTAAAAGGATTATTTCGCTGATTGTAGCATTCTTCCAAATGGCTTTTGTGTCGATCATGCCGATTGATTATTCAGGTGACGAGGTTTTTCCAAACGAGCGTAATCCGATGACCACCGAGCATGTTTATGCAAGTCGTGACGATGCCGTTCAGGCGGGTGGCGGCTGGTACGAAGTGCTGATTGATGATTTTGATTATGCAAGTAAGGAAGAGATGGAGCAGACTTGGGATTACGCCGTTCACGGGAATAGAAACCAGGAATGGTGGTGCCCGCAGGCTGTCAGCCTGCGCGATAACCAGGCGGTTATCGGCGCCTGGTTGGAAAGCGACCCTGCTGCAAATTGCCCCGGCGGTTCCGGAACAGGCAGTGTAGACGGCAAATGCGCCGCCAATACGGAGCACTTCCATGGCTATGGCGATAGTGGCGACTACGAAGTGGTTACCGGAGGCCTTTGCTCCAAGCTTTATCAGGCGTTTGGTTATTTTGAAGTCAAAGTGAAGGTGCCCCGTCAAGATGGTATGTGGTCTGCGTTTTGGCTTCAATCAAAGAGCCAAGGTCAAATAGGTAACCACGGTATTGATGGAACAGAGATTGATGTTTTTGAATCCGTGTTCACCAATGAAGATCATCCAAACAAGATTGCGCACGCATTTTTATGGGACGGATATGGAAATTGTGGCCGTACGCACGGCCAGCAGATTGATATGGAAAAGGATATGTATGACGGCTGGCATACTTATGGACTACTTTGGACGCCTGAGCAGTATGTTTTCTTTGTGGACGGGGTTGCAACTTGGAAAACAGTCGGCGGTGGAGTCAGCCAAGTTCCTGGACAGGTTCGTCTGACAAACGAGGTTCGCAAAGAGGGAAGCACCAACACGGCTTGGGGTGTGCCGCAGCGTGTGTTTGATGCGATGAAAAACGCTCCTGCGGAGTTCGTGATTGATTATGTGAAAATTTATCAAAACACAGAATATGAAAAATTTATCCGCTCAAGCGAGGATTTCTTTGATGCAGGCAAGCTGCTCCTCGATTCCATGAAATAATGGCGCGTGCAATCCGCCTGAAAAATTTTAGAATGAAAAGGAAGCCATTCCCCTCGGGATTTGGCTTCCTTTTTGTGTGTTTGGGATATGGCGCTTGCATACTTATTTCTTCCCGCGCACTACCATAATGATGGATACATCTGTATCCCACTGCTTCTCGCCGCAGTTATATTGTTTGATTCGAGTGTCATATTTTGTGTTCGCGAGGCTTTTCATGGATTCAACCTCTTCGGCGGTAAAGGCTTGCGGTATGGTGCGGAATACGGTTTCAATTCCGTCCAACGCGGTTTCCCTGTTGGCATTGATGATATCACGAGCCATTTCCGAAGAAAACTTCGGGTTATCCGGTGTCAGATCAACGGTTGCAAAGCCGGTCATAATTTCGCGGAAGCCATAGCGCTCCATAGCGGCGGGGAGTTCTGCTTCGCTCATGGGATATTTGCAAACGGCATATTGTTTCATCAAATCATCATATTGCTCCGCTTTTTTCCAGAACGCTTGCTCATACTCGTTCCATGTGATACAGCTTGGCATCAGGTGAATTCCTTTACGGGAGGAGAGCACAAGGCAGATTCCGCCGGGTTTTAATACGCGCAGCTGTTCTCCATAAAATTGGGAGGGCTCAATGTGCTCGCTCACGGTGTTGGAAATAGTCACATCAAAGCTGTTATCCTGAAAGGGGAGCGCTGTTGCGTCCCCTCCCAGGAATGTAATCCTCCCATCTTCATGATCTTGGGCAAAGCTGATAAATGTGCTGTCACGGTCAATTGCCGTTATTTCAGCATTCGGATACCAGCGATGTAAAGCTCCTGCAAGCGCTCCGGGGCCGCAACCAATTTTGAGGATTTTGAATGGATGGTTGGCATCCAAATCAAACAACGCCTTGTACTGCTCTGCAAACATATCATGAAATCGTAGTTTGCGCGTATCATACAGGGTGTTGACGCCTTGCACGTATTTCGACCAAATGACATTCATTTTATCCGCTCCTTTCTTTCCATTGCATCAATAATAAAATCGATTTGTGGATTTCTCGCATCCTTTTTACCATCCCTGCCTTAGGAGGCTCTCCTGCACTTCTTTCAAGGATTGGCGGCGGGCCTTGTAGTCCGGCAGAATTCCTTCTACAATTGCCCAGAAACGAGAAGAGTGATTGAATTCGATCAGATGCGCAAGCTCGTGGACGACAACGTAATCCATTGCTTCCGGCGGCGCGCACAGGAGGCGCCAGGAAAAATTGAGCCCGCCTTTTGCCGAGCAGGAGCCCCAGCGCGTTTTGGCCGAGGTGATGCGCACCTGCTGGGGGGCCTTTCCAACGAGTGGGGCAAAGCGCTCCACCGCACTTGGCAAAAGGGCTTTTGCCGCTTTGCGGTAAAAGTCAACAAGGGCGGCGCGCAGCTCTGCCTCCGGCAGATCGGGCAGCAAAAAGCGCGTTCCATTGAAGGAAATATCCCTTGCTTGCGAAGGCTCGGCCGGATAACTCCGGCCGAGAAATATAACCGTCCCGCCGGGCCGAATTCGGTCCATGGCCTGCAACTGGATGCGTTCCCGCATTTTTGTTTGATGGGTTGTGATCCATGCTTCCTTCTCCTGCACGAGGCGATCAATTTCTGCTTCGGATACGCTGCGGGGCGCGCGCACCTCAATTTCGCCCTCTTTTGTGATATAAATGCCGACTGTTTTGCGCTTCATGCGCCTGAGCTGATAATTCATCGAAACACTCCTGTTTTTCTATTCTGTTTGCCAATCAGGTAAACCGGAGTTACCGTTTTATCCTATCATACCACCCTGTTTCAAGCAATGGATATGACAAAATCGATTCAAAACGCTTGGTGGGAAAAAGATTTATTTTTTGAAGGATGTGACAGGATAGGCGCTTGTGTGCTATACTAAAACAATTAATAATTCAAGATTCGTCAAGGAGGCGAAAGGGAATGGGCGATTATCCGACTGCGCCGCTGCCGCGTGCCGGTTCACCGGAGGAGGCGGGCGTTTCCTCCGCGGAAGTTCTCCGCTTTGTGGAGGATTTGCAAAAGAGTGGAATTGAAAACCACAGTTATATGGTGCTGCGTGGTGGCCGCGTTGCGGCGGAAGCATTTCATGAGCCGTTTGCGCCCGACCTGCCGCACCCCATGTATTCCGTGAGCAAAACCGTAACGGCGATTGCCGTGGGGTTTGCCATTGAGGAAGGCCTTTTCGCCTTGGAAACCCGCCTTTTGGATCTTTTTCCGGAATATATGCCAAAGTCGCCGGATGATCCGCTCTGGGAGCTGACAATTTTTCATCTGGTGGCAATGCAGAGTGGCAAGGAGGCCAATTTCCTTGACCCAAAGGAAAAGGGCGATTGGGTCGCCCGCTTTTTTGCCTCCGGCTGGGAGGGGAGGCCCGGCCGCTGGAAATATGTCAATGAAAATATTTATATGCTTTGCGCAGCGATTCACCGCGTCACGGGCGCAAGCGTCACGCAATTTTTAATGCCCCGGCTTTACCGTCCGCTGGGCATCCAAACGCCTTTTTGGGAGACGGATGAAAACGGTGTGGAGGCCGGCGGTTGGGGCCTTTGGTTGAGAACGGAAGACCTGGCCAAAATCATGCTTTGTTATCAGCAGGGCGGCGTGTTTCAGGGCGAGCAGGTGATTCCTGCTTTTTGGGCCAAGGCAGCGCCGCAAAAGCAAACTGATAATTCCTCCAGCAAAGGCGCAGATACGAGCGCAGGCTATGGTTTTGGCCTCTGGCGGTGTAAAGGGGAGGCGCACGCCTATCGTGCGGACGGTTTATTTTCGCAGTTTGGCATCGTTTTTGAGGATTATGACGCCGTGCTGGTGATGACAAACGCCGCGCTTGATGAGCAGTCCGTATTGGATTGTATTTGGCGGCATTTTCCAAAAGCGTTTCAGGAAAAAACCGTGGAGAAATCGCCTCCTGTTCCACCTGAACTGCTGGAGGAGGCCTATCCATTGGATGTGGTGCCGGTCGGCATCCGTAGCCGTATGGAGGAAAGGCTGGAGCAAAGCGTGATCCGCGTTAAGCGCCGCCGCTCGCTGAACCTCATCCATTTCCCGCCCAGCATCCTGCCCATTGCCGCCACTTATCTGAAGCGTGATAAAGCGGGTAATTTTGATCAGATTCTGTTTGCCTTCAGCGTGGATAAATGCGCCATGACATGGACGGAGGGAGATGAGACGAATACCGTCTCCTGTGGGATGGATGGTCATCAGCGCTATGGTAAGGTTGTGCTCGGCGGTATCAGCTACACTGTTTGCGCCAGCGCGGCGTGGCTTGATGAACGGACGTTGGAGGTGTGGATTCGCCCTTTGGAAACGGTGGCGAAGCGCACGCTCCGTTTCCATTTTGATCGATTGCGAGTGCATATCCGTCCGGGCAGTGCGCCTACCATCCGCGAGCTTGCTGGGGAGATGGCAATCATGGCGACGCGGCTGCTCCATTTCAGGCCTTTTGCCGCGATTTCCAAGTTCTTTTTGCGGCTGTTTTATCCAGTCCTAGAGCCGCATATGCACGGTATTTTGGTTCCGCGAGAGCTGGTAGACACCGTTCAATATAAGAAAAAACAGGTAAGGGACGCTCTTGCCGCCCGAGAGGAGCGCAAGCGGGAAGAAGATTAGAAAGCTGCCGTTTCTCACGCTACGGAGCGTTTGGCCTTATGAAGGCATCAAAAATAGCCACAGGAGCCGCTGCAAAGCATTTTGCAGCGGCTCCTGTGGTATTCTCTATGAGGTGAAACGGGGATGTTTGATGAAACGGTCAGCGAATGCCGGCCTTTTGCAATGCTTCCATTGCTTTCTGAAGCCCATATTCCTTATATTCAGAAGCGGATTCCTTGCCGTATTCTTTATATTCGGATGCAACTTCTTTGCCATATTCCTTGTTTTCGCTAGCTATTTCAGAGGCATAGTCCTTATATTCGGATGCGAGCTCCTTGCCGTATTCCTTGTTTTCACTGGCCACTTCAGAGGCATACTCTTTATATTCCGATGCGAGCTCCTTGCCATACTCTTTGTATTCGGATGCGAGCTCCTTGCCGTATTCCTTCTTCTCGCTGGCAATCTCAGAGGCCTTCTCTTTGTGTTCCGTGGCAACCTCTTTGCCGTATTCTTTATATTCACTGGCAATCTCAGAGGCATATTCCTTGTACTGGCCGGCAATCTCCGCCCAGTCGCCCTTGCGCTCCGCCCGTTTTGCGGCACGCTCCGCTTTTTTTTGCTCGCGTGAGATTGTGGTTTGCGCCTGCACCGTCTCTTTGGCGTTCCGAGATAAGGCTTGTGTGCCGAAAGCCGCACCCGTAACGATTGTGCAAACAGCGGCAAACGCCATTACCCTTGTGATACTTTTTCTCATTTTAAAATCATTCTCCTTTCGTTTGATTGACTATATGATAGCCTTTTTCAAAAGGAAAATAAGTTCTGTAAAGAAAAAATATCGCAATTTATTATTAAAAATGATTAATTTAAGAAATAGACCAGTCGGTTTGTTTGTATATATTGTTCAAAAAACAGACTGGTCGGTTTCTTAGTTGCAAATGAATGGAGTTTCCTGCGGATGCGTCTCCCTGGGAAGCAGGCCATAGAGCATCAAATGAACCACGCGGTCAAAAAAGGCGAGGTTTGTCTCCATCTGCGCCGTCATATCCTGTTCTGGAATCCAGCCCACCGTACCAACCCGGAAGTGGCAATAATAGCTCGCAATATGAAAGATCTGGATCGCTTCCTGAAAATACGTATGGGGCAGCGCGGGCTGCACGTTGGCAAGGATTTGGTAGAGCACCCGCGAGGTTGCGTCCACAAAATGATCCATCATTTGATCTGTTCGTTCCTTTAAGTGTGCGGGAGAGGAGAGCGCTGCCACACGCATCATCAGCGCCTCATATGGATGATTTTGAAAATGCTGCTGCCGCAGGCGAAAATACCGGTGGAAAGTTTGTTCAAGCGCTTCCTCCGGCTCGGCGCGAAAGAATTCCTGCACCTGCTGCAAATGGTCATAACAGGCCTGCACACAGGTTAGAAATAGCTCGTCCTTATCCTTATAATAATGAAAAAGCCGTCCTTTTGAAATTTGCCCCGCTTCACAGATGCGGTTGACCGAAGCGTCCCCATAGCCATATTTCCCAAATTCCTTGATCGCTTCTGCCAAAATCAGTTCCTGGCTGACGTAACGCCGCTGCTCCTGTTTCATATCCGATGTTCCTCTTCCGTTTTATTAAAATGAATTTCCCTGTCCTTCATTGCCGGCGCCCATATCCATCACAATCTGCACCCTGTTTTGAAAATCGCTGACGTGACCTGTGTGCGGCGTAATGGTAAAAAGGCACTGGCGCTTCCGATCTGTTATTTCAAAGGGGCCTTGCTGTTGCTGCGTTTGGCCATTTTTCCAGACGAGCGTCGCAAGCGTTTCCAATGGGGGTGCGTCATAGACCCATTCCACCGTGTAGAAAAGCACTGTTTCTGCGCCGGTCAGCTTTGCCGCCTGTGTGACTGGAAGCGCATAGAGTGCGGATAAGAAGGTGCTCAAATCGAAATCCTGTGCATACACAGGCAGTTCGGCATCATTTTTCGGCAGCTTTTCCGTTTGATTGCGGTAGAGATATAGCCCTGGCTTGCGAAGCAGAAGGGTAGCTGTTTGCACATTTTCTCCGGAAATGCCATGCAGGTCAAATTGGAGCGGACGCACGAGCTTCCCTGCCTCGTCTATGTCAAATGTAACCTTCCCGGAGGGCGTAACCCGCAAATTTTCTGGCTCTAATCGCATCTTGGAGGCCGCTGTCTGCACAATCTGCTGGGCATTGAGGTCAGAGAGCGAGTGCACCTCGATATGGGCGTAAGGCCGTTGATTGAGGTAAACCAAAAATAGAAAAACGGCGGCCATCATAACAACCGTTAAGATGATTGTGCGCTTGCTTCGCTTATTTTTCTTTGTTTGCTCCATGTGGCACCTCTTCCGTGTTATTTTGGTTATGCTAATGCTGTATTCCTGCGTTACTGGAAAACGTGGCTATGGTCTTTTGCCCATTCTATTTCCTTGTTCACTGGCGCTTTCCTTAGTTACCATAGCATGCCGGCGGGCGGATGTCAATATCAACTCGGGTGCTGAAATAGCCGTTCTGGAGCGCTATTTTGTTGATGCTGCCGGCGCTTTTTTTCATGCTTGCATGATGCAGAATTGTTTATAAAAAGAAAAAAGAATGCGCTCCATGCTGTAATGTTTCGCAAAAAAACGGCGCCTATGTTGCAAAAATTTTCACAAACCGCTCCTTTCCGCATCCTGCACTTGCCTTCCTTTTTCCTGGAACGGTATAATCATAATCACACAGAGTAATCGCACTGCGGTGTGAGCAAGGGGTTATGGGGGGATTTTAAAATGTTGGATATGGAGGCTGCGATCGACCGCATCCGCGCCAAAGAGGGCTTCCTCTGCGATATGGATGGCGTGATCTATCATGGTAATCGCCTGCTTGACGGGGCGAAGGAGTTTGTGGAATGGCTGTATCGGGAGAATAAGCGCTTTTTGTTTTTGACAAATTCCAGCGAGCGTTCTCCGCGGGAGCTTCGGCAGAAGCTGCAACGCATGGGGATGGATATCAGCGAGGAGCATTTTTATACCAGTGCGCTGGCTACCGCGAAATTTCTGCACGGCCAGCAGCCGGGCTGCACAGCCTACGTGATCGGCGAACCGGGTCTGGTCAACGCCCTGTATGAGGCGGGAATCACGATGAACGACGTGAATCCTGATTACGTCGTCGTAGGGGAAACTCATAATTATAATTATGATTCCATTCTCAGCGCCGTTAAATTTGTGAGGGGCGGCGCAAAGCTGATCGGCACCAATCCGGATATGACAGGCCCGAGCGAGGCGGGCATCATTCCGGCCTGCCGCGCTTTTATCGCGCCAATTGAGCTTGCGGCGGGCTGCACGGCCTATTTTGTCGGCAAGCCCAATCCTTTGATGATGCGCACAGGAATCAAGCTCCTCGGCGTGCACAGTGCCAATGCAGCCATGATTGGCGACAGGATGGATACCGATATCGTCGCGGGGATGGAAACCGGCATGGATACCGTGCTTGTTCTCTCCGGCGTTTCCAGCGAGCGCACGGCGCAAAGTTTTCCCTACCACCCGAGCTTTATTCTCAACGGCGTGGGCAATATCGCCATGGGGAAGGATTTTTGCGTGACCAACGGCCGTGAGGGAACGCGGTGAGCCTTCCTTCGCGCTTGATAGCCCAGCACACATTCCGCGGCCGGGCGGCATCCGTGCTCATCAACAAATGGAGTGTGAGGGAAGCGGGCAGCGCCGGCTGCCGATTTTTTTCGCTCATGAGAAGGAGTTTTTCCGTTTATGTGGTATAATACCAGTGTTTTTTTATCAGATTTATCCGCTGGGCTTCTGCGGCGCGCCGCGTGAAAACGACGGCATTCTCGCGCCGCGGATTCAGAAGGTTTCTGCCTGGGCGAATTATCTCGTTTCGCTCGGCGTGGGGGCGGTCTATTTTTCACCCGTTTTTTCCTCCGACCGGCATGGGTATGACACCCGCAATTATGGGGAAATTGATTGCCGCCTGGGGACGAATGCGGATTTCGCAGCGGTGTGTGATGACTTGCATGCGCATGGGATCCGTGTGGTGCTCGACGGCGTTTTCAACCATGTGGGGCGCGGGTTCTGGGCTTTTCAGGACGTGCTGGCAAATCGGGAGCAGTCGCCCTATCGGGATTGGTTTTATATTGACTTTGGCCGGGATAACGGCTATGGTGACGGCCTGTGGTATGAGGGCTGGGAGGGGCATTTTGAGCTCGTCAAGCTGAATCTGCGCAATCCGGCCGTGGTGGAGCACCTTTTCTATAATATTCGGGAGTGGGTCAACCAATTCGGGATCGACGGCCTGCGCTTGGACGTCGCCTATTGTTTAGACCGCGATTTTCTCAGGCGTCTGCGCACGTTTTGCGATGCGCTGAAACCGGAATTCCTCCTGCTGGGGGAAGCGTTGTTTGGGGATTATAATCAGCTTGTCAATCATGAAATGCTCCATAGCTGCACGAATTACGAATGCTATAAAGGCATTTATTCCAGCTTAAACGAGCTGAATTTTTTTGAAATTTCCTATTCGCTGAACCGGCAGTTCGGCCCGGAAAATTGGGCGCTTTATCAGGAGAAGCATCTTCTCAGTTTTATCGATAACCATGATGTCTCCCGCATCGCCTCCATTTTGAAGGAGAAGCGTCACCTGCCGCTTGCTTTTGCGCTGCTGTTTGGCATGCCGGGAATTCCCTGCCTCTATTATGGAAGCGAGTGGGGCGCGCAGGGGGAGAAGCAGGCGGGGGATGACGCATTGCGCCCCTGCTTTGACGCGCCGGAGCCGAACGAATTAACCGATTGGGTGAAAGCGCTTTCCCACCTGCGCACGCAGAGCCGGGCTCTGTGTGAAGGCGGTTATCGAAATGTGCACGTCACCAACCGGCAGCTTGTTTTCGAGCGGGCTGTGCCGGGCGAGCGGGTGCTGGCGGCCCTCAATGCAGAGGGCGCGCCCTATACTGCTCCCATAGGCGCAGGGGATGCGCTCGACCTTCTTTCAGGGGAAACAGTGAATCTTTCCGCCGGGCTTGCGCTAGGGCCTTATGAAGCCCGCTTTTTGCGGGTTTCCGAATGAAAAGCGATAGAGAACAAAGGGGGAATCAAAATGCGTGCTTTGCTACAGCGGGTTTCTCATGCGAGCGTCTCCGTAGAGGGCGAAACGGTTGGAAAAACGGGTGAGGGATTTCTTATCCTGCTCGGCGTGATGCAGGGGGATACCGGGGCGCAGGCGATTCTGCTCGCAGAAAAAACCGCCCTGCTGCGCGTGTTTGAGGATGAGGCGGGTAAGATGAACCGCTCTCTGCTCGATATCGGGGGAGAGGCGCTGGTGGTATCGCAGTTTACCCTCTGTGCCGATACACGCAAGGGCCGCCGCCCTTCTTTTACGCATTCCGCCCCGCCGCAGGAGGCAAAGCGTCTATATGAAGCTTATGTGCAGGCGCTGCGCGGGCTCGGCGTTGCGCGCGTGGAAACGGGCGTGTTCGCCGCCCATATGGAGGTGTCTCTTCTCAACCACGGTCCGGTGACGATCCTGCTGGATACAGAGGAGTGGGCCCGAAGCTGAGCGGTATGCGCAGGCGAAAGCTCAAGTAAATTAGTGCAAAGGAATGGAATCAAAGAATGAAAATTGAGCGCTTTTCCATGGGGCCGATGGCGGCCAATTGTTATATCCTGCTTGATGAAGCGAGCGGGGAAGCGGCGGTGATCGATCCGGGCGCGTGCGAGCAGCCGCTGATTGATTATCTGCAAAGTGATATGATCAAAAAA
>ENA-OQDT01001535-OQDT01001535.1-human-gut-metagenome-genome-assembly--contig:-NODE-1535-length-13245-cov-4.624028_pt1 | contig 13245 bp, 17 predicted proteins | sample MGYA00242786_ERZ504617 | MGnify/ENA primary metagenome ERZ504617 (study PRJEB26092, sample SAMD00036337) | human gut metagenome | host: Homo sapiens | study: EMG produced TPA metagenomics assembly of...
CGAGGCAAGGTTACATCAAAGAATCATGTACGCTGGTGCCGATCTCTTTATCATGGTAGATATCACCAACTACACAGAAACTTTACACCGTATGCGGTCATTGAGAACCACATGTCACCGGACAACCATTATCAGGATCTCAAGAGGATCATTTCCGCAGCTACCGGCAAGCTCATCGTATCAACGTCATCATGCCGTTCCTTTACGAAGGACGTCAGCACCGCCGTACCAAGAGAGAATCTCTTGACTGTGCACTGATGCTCAAGGAATTAAGTGATATGGGCGTTTCCAACTTTATCACTTTTGATGCGCATGACCCACGTGTACAGAACTCCATCCCGCTCAACGGATTTGATAACTTCTTCCCGACCTACCAGTTCCTCAAAGCACTGGTTAAAGAAGTCAAGGACTTCAAGCTTGACAACGATCATCTGATGATCATCAGCCCAGATGAGGGTGCGATGTCACGAGCAGTATATTTCTCTAACATTCTCGGTGTTGATATGGGTATGTTCTACAAACGTCGTGATTATTCTACCGTTGTCAACGGCAAGAACCCGATCGTTGCCATGAGTTCCTCGGAGATTCCGTAGAGGGCAAGGATGTTGTCATCATCGACGATATGATCTCTTCCGGAGAGAGTATGCTCGATGTTGCCAAGCAGATCAAGGAACGTAAAGCAAAGCGTGTCTTCATCTGTACTACTTACGGTCTGTTCACAGACGGTCTCAAGAAATTCGATGAATACTATGAGAAAGGCTGGATCGACAAGGTTATCACCACCAACCTGAACTACCGTGATCCTGAACTGCTCACAAGACCATATTACGTCGAAGCAAACATGAGCAAATACCTTGCAAGTATCATGGACATCATCAACCATGACTTATCTGTAGAGAAAGTTCGTTCCAGCAACGAAAAGATCATGGAGCTGATGGAAAAAGTAAGCAAACGCTGATTTTTCTCTTACATGTATATTTACGGGCTGTATACAGTTTTTGTACTGTATGCAGCCCGTTTTTTATTGCCTGTGCAGTTGTTAGTTGTATCTTATCAGCGGATCCCCAGAAATGCCCCCAGATTTCCTCTCCTGCCATGGGAAGCCCTGTGCGAAAAAAGGAATTCCGGATTGCAGCAGGTGCACAGATTTGGCATGGAAATATGCTCTTCTTTCAAGCCTGCTCCCAGCATGATCTGGTGATTTGCCTCCCAGAGATCCAGCTGGTATTTGCCATCCGGCTTACCATAAAACAGAGCATCCCACTTGTCTTGTGGGAAAGCAGCGCGGAACTGTTCGATCACATCTTCACTCACTTCATAACAGTCCTGGCAGATGGATGGACCGACTGCGCCGTAGATCTCCGACGGGTCAGAGCCGAATTCTTCCTGCATCCTTCGAACTGTGACCTCCCCGATCTTTGCCACCGTTCCTCTCCATCCGGAATGAGAAAGTCCGATCGCTCGGTGCACCGGATCGATAAAGTACAGAGGCACACAATCCGCGTAAAATGTCGCAAGGGCCAGCCCCGGTACATTGGTGATCATCCCATCCACGTCTGTGTACGGTCTTGGTTTCGTGATGCCGTTTCCGCGGTCTTCTTCTGTGACAAGGCGCACATTTGCTGTATGTGTCTGGTCAGAAGTCACGATATCTTCCATTTTGAAACCGACTGCATCTGCCAGTCTGCGATAATTTTCTCTTACCGCCTCGTCTTTGTCACCTCTTGTAAAACTTAAGTTCATAGAAGAATAGATTCCCTCACTGACACCGCCAAGTCTGGTGCTGAATGCATGCACAAATCCCGGCAGTCTGTCAAATTCCGGATAGGTAAGATACGTTACACCTTCTCTTGTATTCACATGCATCCTGGGTTCGTTTTCCTGATGCCATTTTATCTTTATCATCGTGTACTCTCCTCTCTGCATTTTATCCGCAGTAATCAAATGCATTTCTGATCCACTGGATCTCATCTCCGTCAATTGCCACCACATCAAATCTGCATGGAGGCTCCCCATATCCATAACGGAGCAGATAAAACTGTGCCGCCCTGCTGATCCGACGCTGTTTCTTAAAGTCTACGGCTGCTGCCGCTTCTCCGGAAGTTGTTGTCGCCCGGTATTTCACTTCTACAAAGACAAGATATTTTCCGTCTTTCGCAACCAGGTCAATCTCGCCTCCCCGGCAGAAAAAATTGTGTTCAAGGATCTTAAGCCCTTGTTTTTCCAGAAAGGCAGCCGCCTGTTCTTCATGACGACTGCCTACTTTACGTTTGTTGATACGCGCCCGCTCTTTTCTTTTTTATGTGTCGGTATCTTTGGTATTTATAAAATTTTATACGAAGTGTGTGATAAAACTTGCTCTGTGTATCGGGGACGGACCATATTTCTTGAGGGCTTCAATGTGCTCCGATGAGCCATAGCCCTTATTGGAAGCAAATCCGTATCCCGGCAGAGTCTTGTCATACTCAACCATCATTCTGTCCCTTGTGACCTTGGCAACAATGCTGGCCGCTGCAATGGATGCGCTCTTGGCATCTCCCTTGATGATCGGAACCTGCGGGATCGTCACCTGCGGAATCGTCACTGCATCGTTGAGAAGAAGCTGCGGAGTGACTTTAAGCTTACTGATTGCCTCCTGCATTGCCTCATAAGTCGCCTGGAGAATGTTGATCTCATCGATCCTCTGTGGACTTGCCATGCCGATGCCTACCGCGACAGCTTTCTCCATGATGACATCATAGAGTTCTTCTCTCTTGTGTGCTGTCAGTTTCTTGGAATCGTTCAGATAAAGGATATCATGATCCTTCGGCAGAATCACTGCGCAGGCAACCACCGGTCCTGCAAGCGGTCCCCTTCCAACCTCATCAATACCGCAGAGGCATCCCAGATGTTCATATTCATGCTCATACTGCATCATCTGCTCCATGCGGAGTTTTTCCTTCTCAAGATTCTCCAATTTCTTCTGATACTGAGAAACGATCTTCTGTACGCCGCTTCTCTGGTCCTCCGCGTAACCTGCACACAGATCTGCCCACTGACCTTCACTGGCTGCGGCAAATTCTTCTTTGATCTCGCCTATCTTTTGCATTTAATTATTCTCCTGCTGTCCTGCCCATTCCAGGGTAATGCGTCCGATCTTGCCTCCGCGGAAATCGTCGAAGATCAGCCCGGAAGTCTTCACATAGTCCAGTTCTTCTCCACGTTTCAGGCAGCCCCTCGCTCTGGCGATCGCCTCAAGTGTCTCAAGTGGAGTTCCCTCCTCAGAAATCCCATAACGTTTCTCAAGGGCTCCCGGATAATCCTTTTTCAGTTTCTCGAGAAGCCAGAGAGCCAGTTCCTCGATGTTCAGGATATCATCCTTGATAGAGCCGACACAGGCAAGGCGGATTCCTACAAGCTGGTCTTCAAATTTCGGCCAGAGAATTCCCGGGGTGTCCAGAAGTTCTACGTTCTTGTTCAGGCGAATCCACTGTTTACCCTTGGTCACACCCGGTTTGTTTCCGGTCTTGGCACAGGCTTTTCCGGCAAAGGTGTTGATAAATGTGGATTTACCAACATTCGGGATTCCGGCTACCATCGCACGGATCGGACGGTTCTTGATCCCTCTTCTGCGATCACGCTCGATTTTTTCTTTGCAGGCCTCCTGGATCACGTTCTGGATCATTTTCATTCCCGAACCACTGCGTGAATCGACTTTGACTACATAAAAGCCCTTGCTCTGAAAGTATTCCTTCCATGCTTCATTCTGTCTCTCGTCTGCGAGATCAGCCTTGTTCAGAAGGATCAGACGGGATTTGTTCTGTCCAAGCTGGTCGATATCCGGGTTCCTGCTGGAAAGCGGCACTCTGGCATCTACCAGCTCTATGATCAGATCGATCAGTTTCAAATCTTCCTGCATCTGTCTTTTTGCCTTGGTCATATGACCAGGATACCATTGTATATTCATATCTGTCTTAACCTTTCATAAAACCAAACTTCTTCATCGGCGAGCAGGTAAACCACAGCTTACCGACAATGTATCGTTTCTTCACATTTCCAATATCTGCATATCGGCTGTCCTCACTGTTGTTCCGTTTGTCTCCCAGGACGAAATACTCCCCGGATTCCAGTGTTACTGTAGTGGAAGCCAGCCCCGGATTCGTGATCTCAGGAAACTGGTTTGCCTCTTCGCATTCTTTGCCGTCGATCAGGATCTTGCCATTCGAGATCTGGATCCGTTCCCCCGGAAGCCCGATCACTCTCCGGATATGCAGAGCCGCATCATCACTGGCACTCGTCCGAAAAACGATCAGATCGCCTCTCTGCGGCGAAGAAAACTTATATACTGCTTTATTTACAAAAAAACGGTCGCCGACGGAGATCGTCGGTTCCATAGAATTCTCCTGCATTGTCACAGTCTGAAACATCATCAATGCCACAACTGCTGCAAACACAAGTGTCACGGTGATCTGAAAGGCCCATTTCAGGATTCCCCGGGTCTTGCGGTCCTCCAGTTTCGCCCTCAGTTCCAGGACTTTGGGATGTTCTTTCCAGTTTTTTATATTCATAACTGTTCTCTCCATAATGGAAAAGAGGGACAATAGCTGTTCGTTATTGTCCCTGCTTTTAAAACTTTTGAAATTTTCAGATAAAATACATTATCTAACGCGTTCTTTAACCTTTGCAGCTTTACCTACACGATCTCTCAGGTAGTTCAGCTTAGCACGGCGAACTTTACCCTGACGGATAACTTCTACTTTAACAACGTGTGGGGAGTGAAGCGGCCATGTCTTCTCAACACCAACACCGTTGGAGCTCTTTCTTACTGTGAAAGTTTCTCTTGTGCTTCCGCCCTGTCTCTTAAGAACAGTTCCCTCAAAGATCTGGATTCTCTCACGGTTTCCCTCTTTGATCATAGCGTGTACTCTTACTGTGTCACCAACGCGGAACTGCGGTACTTCTGCTTTTAACTGAGCAGACTCAATGTTTTTGATAATGTCGTTCATTTTATTCTCTCCTATTCTTATCTGGATGTTCTTAATACATAATCTAGTAACAGAGGACCATCGTTTTTACAACATGTACGATTATACTATAAAAGATTCTTAATTGCAAGAAGTTTTTTATTTAATTCGCAGATGTATTGTCGGAAGAGGAAGCAGTATCCGCAGAAGCAGTATCTGAAGAACTGCTCATGATCTGGTTCAGTTCATCGATCATCTCTTCATCCTTCAGGCGGAACTTGATCTCCACTCGTCTGGATGCATCCTTATCGACATTTCCATCTGCGTCAAGAACAGGATTCGCCATGGAATGCCCGTTTACTGTCAGATAATTCTGAAGGTTCGCTGACTGTGTGGAATCCAGGAAATTCCCCTGAATATCAAGAAGATACTGAGCTACCGCCAGAGATCTCTGCTGGGAGAGTTGGAGGTTATAGCTGTAATCTCCGTCTGTATCGGTATAACCGTCAATGATGATCTCTGCAAGATACTTCATATAATCATCCTGCAGAAGAACTTTACAGTAGATCGGAAGGATCTGCTCCAGTGCCTGCTTACCGGCATCGGTCAGTTCTGCCTGGTCATAGTCGAACATGACACTTGCTTCCAGCGTCAGCGCACCGGTCTGTGCATCGATATCTACATTGATATTATTTTTGGAAAATTCATTCTTCAGTGCCTCGATAACCTCTGCCTTGACACCGATGATCTGGTCGATCTGTTCCTGCTGGCTCTTAAGCTGTGCAGTTTTGATATCAAGAGCGGACTGCTGGCTCTTGAGTGTTGCTTCCTGTTCTTTGAGCTTGGCCGCCAGTGCAGTCAGCTGTTGCTGCTGCTCATCCAGTTTTTCCTGCTGTGTCTTGAGCTGTTCATCCTGGCTCTTGAGCTGTTCGTCCTGATTCTGGATTGTTCCTTCCTTCTCATCGAGGGCAGTCTGCTTGTCCAGAAGCTGCTGTGTGTATTCTTCCTGAAGAGCGATTTTGTCATCTCTCTCCTGGATACTCTCGTTGTAGCTTTTTTGGGCTTGAAAAAGGGTCACACACATGATCAGCACAAAAAGCAGAAGGACACCTGCCATCATATCAGAATAAGAACGCCAGACATTGAAGCCGTTGTTTTCTGATTTTTTCTTTCTGCGCATCTGATTCTCCTATTCTATCTGAATATACCAAATTTGCCTTTCTGTGCTCCCTTGGTCAGTTCGCGTAAATTGCGGTTCAGTTCTTCAAGAAGTGCCTGCTGCTGATCTCCCTGCTGCTCCAGAAGTTCTTCTAATTTGTCGAAAGACTGCTTCTGCGTCATCTGTCCGGCAGTCAGTGTCACATTCTTGCTGCTTCCTGCCGCGGAAATATCCGCAAGAAGACGGCGTACCTGATCCATGGTCTTGTAAGACAGTTTCTGGTAATTCATAAATTCCTGAAGTCTCGCATCGAACTCTGCAACAACCTGCTGATTTGCCTGTGCAAGTTCTGCATTTCGCTTGCCGGATGCTGTAATCTTATCCATTCCCTGTGCAGCCGCCTCGACATATTTCTGCATAGTCTGGTTACATGCAACCCAGAACTTCGCGGAAGAAGATTCTGCTTCCTTGAGATAATCCGCAAGGTGCTGATAATCTGCCTGCTGTTCCTTCTGGATCGCCTGGTTGTCCTTGAGGATGCGGCCAGCCATATCCAGATAATCCTTCTGAGCGGCGCTGGTATCCTCAAGCATGCTTCTCATCATATGCTCATGCTCCGCATAGGCCTCACTTAACTGACGGCTCATGGACTGATAGAGATTTGTCGTGTAATTCGTATTATCCGTCTGTGCATCCTTAAGCTGTGTAAGTGCTCTGCCAAAATCCTCGAACTGTGTCTTGAAGGAAAGATTCATTTCCTTAAGGAACGTATCCAGGATCTCCTTGATCGCATCTTCCTGACATTTGGTGACAGAATTGACCAGTACATCGAGAGAATCGTTCATCTTCTGGAAAGTCGGAGTGATGACTTTCTCAAAGCTGTCTGCCATCTGCACAGAGAATTTCTCTGCCATCTGTTCCATGGCTGCTGTCTGATTCTTCTGGCTTGCAACCAGAATGTTCATGGACTCGCTCTCAGCAGTCGGCATGACATATGTATGGAAACGATCCAGAAAGCTCTGGAGATTGGATGTCAGAGAAGAATATTCTGATTTCATGCCACAGCTGTAAACGATGGACATCGCAATACCATAAATAGAAGTCAGGAACGCAACCTTGATACCATCTACCAGAGACGCAACGGAAGTTGTCATCGCCTCATAGTTGCTTGGTTCAAAGTTCTTAAGTCCCCATACAAGACCTACGAAAGTACCAAGGATACCAAGGCTGGTAAAGATATCCGGCACCATTTCCAGAAGCCTCTTGTGAATGTGTTCATCCACGTCTTCCTCATTCAGATATTCCTCAATATCACCAATTCCCTCCTGACTCTGAGAAATCGTATCGGTGAATGCCTGCATCTTGTCATCCAGATAACGGTGATGAAAAATGCCGTTCAGGGAAGAAAGCTTGCTTGTATCGATCTTGCCTGGTGACTGAAAAATATCCTTAAGCTCATCTGCCGCATCACGGAATGCTCTGGAAAGGTCATTCATGCGGAACATTCCGCCGAACATTCCCACCGCATAAGCGATCACCATAATTCCCAGAAAGCAGAAGTTGTAAACCAGTATGCTGGCAGCTCCGCGGCCAACATAAAGTGTCATTCCGACAGCCGCGATCACAACTGCCAGAAAAAGTATTACATTTAACGCTTTTTTTCTCATAGCTTACCTCCTATTTCTGTTTCTTATCATATCATACCACTTTTTTGTGAACAAGTTGTTTTCTCCACTTTACCAAAAGTCTCACACTTTGGACACATTTTCCCCCGGATAACACAAAAATCAGCCCGGAAACTCTGTCAAAAAGTTTCCAGGCTGTCTTATTCGTTTTATTTATGCATATACTTTGTCATCTTCCAGAAGAACGGCCTTGCCATCTGTGACCTCAACTACATTGACACTGCAGTTTGGAGGAACAAAACCATGCCAGAAATCCTTCGGATCATTATATACATTATGAAGAAGTGCTCTTACCGCACATCCATGAGATGCGATCAGGATCATCTTATCCTGAAGAGCGGGATCGTGGATGAGTTCTTCCCAGAAGTCCTTTGTCCGAGTGAGGATATCCTGAATGTTTTCCCCATCCTTCGGACGTTCAAAGTTCCATGGATCTGTAAAAAACTTCTCCATCTGCGGATCCAGATATTCACGCGCATCGTTCATGCACACGACACCTTCCAGGACACCGAAGTTGATCTCCTGAATCCTTGCATCCTCGATCACCGAAACCTTTTCCGACTGTTTCTCAAGGATCAGCTCGGCTGTCTTTCTGGCTCTTATGAGCGGGCTGGTGATACAGAGGTCAAAAGAAACATCTTTTAATGCTTCCCCTGTCTTTTCGGCAAGAAGGATTCCATTTTCGGCAAGCGGGATATCTGCTACTCCCTGTACCTTATGAAGTTTGTTCCACACAGTTTCCCCGTGCCGTACAACATAAAGTTTCATCAGCTTCTCAGCTCGATTCCAAGGTCTGTCAGACCATTCAGGATCTTCTTCATTGCTGTTGTGATCTCAGCTTCTTCAAGAGTCTTTTTATGATCACGGAATACCACAGAATAAGCCATGGACTTGTATCCAGGTTTGATCTGTGCACCCTCGTAGATATCGAAGAGCTGGTAGGATTCAAGGATCTTGCCGCCTCTCTGCTCAAGGACATCCTCGATCTGTCCTGCAAGGACATGTTTCGGAACAACCATACTTAAGTCACGGGTAACTGCCGGATATTTGGCGATTCCTGTAAATTTGTGGTTGAATCCGCAGAATTCAAGGATATTCTGGATATCGATGACTGCGATGTAAGTTCTCTCACCGATTCCATAGTTATCTGCAACGATCGGATGAACTTCTCCGAGGTAACCGACTACTTTGCCTTCGTAGCTGATGTTTGCCTGTCTGCCCGGATGCAGATAAGTCTTGTTGCTGTCCGGTGTGTAGTGGACTTTTTTCTTCATTCCGGATTTTTCGAAGAATTCTTCTACAACGCCCTTCATATCAAAGAAGTCTCCTGCGCCGTACATTCCAAGAGTGAAGTGTGTTCTCTCATCCGGAAGTTCTGTCAGCGGCAGTGCTTTTGGCAGATATACTTTGCCGATCTCATACAGACGAACGCCTTTGTTTCTTCTGTTGTAGTTTGTTGCCAGAGAAGAAAGCATGCCATGCAGAGTTGTTGTACGCATGATGCTGTAGTCCTCTCCAAGCGGGTTGCTGATCGTGATCGCTTTGCGAAGGTCGCTATCCTCCGGAATGCGAAGTTTGTCGAATACTTTCGGGCTTTCGAAGGAGTAGGTCATTCCCTCTGAAAATCCGCAGTACTCAGCGATATCTCTTGCCACGTTCTCGATGCGGAGTTTGAATGGAAGTCTTCCTGTGGTAGCTTCTCCTGTCGGAAGTGTGGTCGGGATCTTGTCATATCCGAAGAATCTTGCAACTTCCTCTGCCACGTCTGCCATGCAGTGGATATCCTGACGGAATGTCGGAGCTACGATCTCATTTGTCTCCGGGTCCAGAGTCAGTTCTACTTTTGCAAGGTATGCAAGCATTTCTTCTTTTGTAAGGTCTGTTCCGAGAAGTGCGTTGATGCGCTCCGGCTCAAACGGTACTCTGGAAGGTTCTCTTGTCTCGTTACAGATATCTACGATTCCGCCTACGACCTCACCTGCTCCCAGTTCTTCCATAAGCTGGCATGCACGGTCGATTGCTGCTTTGGCATTGTTCGGGTCAAGACCTTTTTCGAATTTACCGGATGCATCGGTACGAAGTCCGATCCTCTTGGAAGAAAGACGGATGTTTGTTCCGTTGAAGCATGCTGCCTCAAAAAGTACCATGTGTACATTGTCTGTGATCATGGAGTTTTCTCCACCCATGATTCCGGCAATACCCACCGGCTTCTCCGCGTCGCAGATCATTAGCACCTGATCGTCCAGATTTCTCTCCTGGCCGTCCAGGGTCACGAACTTCTCCCCGTTCTCGGCGCGGCGCACGATAATCTTGTGACCGGCGATGGTATCCAGGTAACGATGGTAGATATGGGCGATCATTTCCGCATCATCTGTGCAGATATCGAGCTTGTAAAACAGCCGAAACCGATGCCAAAACTTCCGGTGGCGAGAATTATGTACCGTCATAAACCGAACTTCCAGATCGGTACGGCTGCATGGTGCTACGCAGGTGGCGCTCATCACTCCGTTGTATCTACCGCTCTGACGAGAGACGACATCGCTATGTTCGCGCGTCTGACCGGTACCGAGTTAATTACAATCGGCGAAGATACGACAGAGGCTGATTTACAGAAATTCTTTATGAAATAATAGGGTGTTTGAAAGATAAAAAAATTTGAAAAAGACGTAACTGCATAAGTTTTCGCCACAATTGTGAAAATAAAATAGTTATGAATGACGGGGCGTGCCGCAGCCAAGGGGATGATAATTCCGGCGGCGGTGCGCCTTTTTGCTACAATGAGGAGGATGGATATGGGCCGCAGTGCGGAAGAGATCAAGAAAGACATAGAGAGCGGAAATACAGCGCTCGGAATTGAATTTGGTTCGACCCGAATCAAGGCAGTCTTGACGGACGGCACGACCGCGCCGATCGCGCAGGGGAGCTATGAGTGGGAAAACCGTCTGGAAAATGGTATCTGGACCTATTCCCTGGAAGATATCTGGAAAGGCTTAAAGGACTGCTACGCGGATCTGGCTGCCGATGTGAAGAAACAATACGGTTTAACGCTTAAAAGGTTGGTGCGATGGGCGTCAGCGCCATGATGCACGGCTATATGGCATTTGATGCGGACGGAAAACTGCTCGTTCCGTTCCGTACCTGGAGAAATACGATGACCGCCGAGGCAGCAAGACGCCTGACGGATCTGTTTAACTACAATATCCCGCAGAGATGGAGTATTGCACACCTGTATCAGGCGGTAATCAACGGCGAGGAGCATGTATCCCGCGTGCATTTTCTGACCACCTTAGCCGGATATGTACATTGGAAACTGACCGGTAAGCAGGTACTTGGCGTCGGCGATGCTTCGGGTATGTTCCCGATCGACCCGGCAACCGGACAGTATGATGCTGAAATGCTGGATAAGTTCGAAGAAATGATGGTTCCGAAGGGATATCCGTGGAAGCTGCGCGACCTTCTGCCGGAGGTTCTGAGCGCTGGCGATGAGGCGGGAACGCTGACTGAGGAAGGCGCGAAGCTGCTGGATGAGAGCGGCAATCTGGAAGCTGGCATTCCGCTGTGCCCGCCGGAGGGAGATGCAGGAACCGGTATGACGGCAACCAATAGCGTGGCAGTCCGCACCGGTAACGTATCTGCCGGAACCTCCGTATTTGCAATGGTTGTTCTGGAAAAGACTCTGGAGACGGTTCACCAGGAGATTGACATGGTAACTACGCCGGATGGTCATCTGGTCGGCATGGTTCACTGCAACAACTGTACCTCCGATCTGAATGCCTGGGGTAGGTCTGTTTGAAGAGTTCTATGAGCTGATGGGTCAGAAAACAGACCGCAACACCCTGTTTGGAACCCTGTACCGCAAGGCGCTTGAGGGCGATGAAGATTGCGGAGGACTGATGTCCTACTGCTACCTCTCCGGCGAGCCGATCACCGACTTCGAGGAGGGACGCCCGCTGTTTATGCGCCATCCCGACAGCAAGCTGGGACTGGCAAACTTCATGCGTACCCACTTATACAGTTCCCTGGCAACCCTGAAATATGGTCTGGACATTCTGTTCAAGGAAGAGCACGTGACACTGGATAAACTGATGGGTCATGGCGGATTCTTCAAGACCAAGGGTGTTGGACAGCGTATCATGGCGGCAGCGGCTGATGTGCCGGTATCCGTTATGGAGACAGCCGGTGAGGGCGGTGCCTGGGGTATCGCGGTTCTGGCGGCATACCGCAAGGATAAGAAGCCGGGACAGAGCTTGTCCGATTACTTAAATGAGCAGGTATTTGCAGATGCAAAGGCGGAGACGATGGAGCCGGATGCAAAGGATGTCGAGGGCTTCAATGCGTTTATGACAAGCTATATCAATGGTCTGGCTGCCGAGAGAGGCGCCGTAGAAGGAAGGTTTTAATCGATGCTGGAAGAATTAAAAAAAGAAGTATACGAAGCCAATATGCTGCTTCCGAAATACGGTCTGGTTACCTTTACCTGGGGCAATGTTTCCGGGATTGACCGTGAGAAGGGGCTGTTTGTCATCAAACCGTCTGGCGTGGACTATGACAAACTGACGCCAGATGATATGGTTGTCATGGATCTGGAAGGAAACCGCGTTGAGGGAACGCTGAATCCGTCCTCTGATACAAAAACCCACCTGATTTCTTTATAAACCGGTTTTTCCGAAGGATCGGCGGCGTGGTTCACACGCACAGTCCGTGGGCGACTTCCTGGGCGCAGGCGGGACGCGACATTTCCGTGCTACGGAACGACCCATGCAGATTATATCTACGGTTCCGTTCCATGCGCGAGAAACTTAAATGAGGAAGAATTTAAAGAATTATGAGTGGAACACAGGCGTGCTGATCGCAGATTTGTTCGAGGAGAGGAAGCTTGACCCGATGGCTGTGCCATGTGTGCTCTGCAAGAACCATGGACCGTTTACCTGGGGCAAGGATGCCCATGAGGCGGTTCACAACGCGGTTGTACTCGAGGAGGTTGCCAAGATGGCGGCGCGCTGCGAGATGATCAATCCGGATGTGAAGGAAGCGCCGCAGTGCCTGCAGGATAAACATTATCTGCGGAAGCATGGCCCGGGGGCGTATTACGGACAGGGGAATTTGTAGTTACTGGGCACGTATGCGTGAACAGTAACAATTTGTAAAATATAGATTCAAGTATGGAAATAGATGGGACAAGTATGGTATACTTATGTATAGTAGATATAGGAGATACTGGCTATCTATCTTATAAAAATTAGGAGGATATGAGAAATGAAATTTTTTATTGATACCGCGAATGTTGATGAGATCCGTGAAGCAAATGATATGGGTATTACTGTGGCGTTACCACAACCCGTCTCTGTTGCAAAAGAAGGCCGTGATTTTAAGAGGTTATCAAAGAGATTACCAGCATTGTAGATGGACCAATTTCCGGTGAGGTTAAGGCTACGACTGTGAAGGCAGAGGATATGAT
>ENA-OQDT01001538-OQDT01001538.1-human-gut-metagenome-genome-assembly--contig:-NODE-1538-length-13237-cov-2.430282_pt1 | contig 13237 bp, 17 predicted proteins | sample MGYA00242786_ERZ504617 | MGnify/ENA primary metagenome ERZ504617 (study PRJEB26092, sample SAMD00036337) | human gut metagenome | host: Homo sapiens | study: EMG produced TPA metagenomics assembly of...
GACATGACCAATCACACCAGGGTAACGGCCGACATAGAATATCAAATCGCCAGGGCGAATCGTATCTTCATCAACAGTCATACCTACCTCTGCCTGCGCACCAGAAAACTCTGGAAGCTGCACGCCAAAGAGTTTATACAGACACATTGTGTAACCTGAGCAGTCCACACCGCCCTCTGCCGTCAGCTGCTTGCCTCCCCAGACGTAAGTGCCGCCATAATATTCAAATGCTTTTCGAATAAGATCCTGTCGAGTTTCTGATACACCATCAAGTGAGAAGTAAATTGCTTCATCAAGGAAATATCCTGTGTAAACTGTTTCTCTTTTTACATATCCGGACAGCTCCGTAACGGCTTCGATCTCAACCCAGTCCTTTGTCTCTCCATTTATATCATAGCGCTCACCCTTTAAGAAGGTCGTAATAACGTCTGCACCTTCATTTGGCTCATATAATGCATCAACAGAATCTGTCAGGATCTCTGCCATATATTTCATACTTGAAAGCGCAAGCTTTCTTGCTTTCTCTCCTGTCGTAACATACTCAGCAGAAACATAACCTGTCGCACCGCCAGACTCAATCTTCATCCAGCCGTCCTTTTCCTCTAAGATTTCTACGGCACAATTTTTGAAAATTACACCGCAAATTTCATAATCAGTTGACGGTCCTTTTCTCATATTCAAATAATTGCGCACACCAGTGATCATACCGAGATTTTTATACTTTTCAAGAACAGCTTCCTTTGCCTCTCGAACTTCTTCACTCTCAGTTGATTCTTCCTCTGTGCTTTCCTCTTCTGACTCAGACTCATCTTCTTTTGTCTGACTTTCTGATTCAGAAGACATCTCTAGCTCTGACTCACTTTCAGATGTGTCTTCACTCTGCTGTTTTGAAACAGATTCCCCCTGTGAATCTTCGCCTGTATTTTTGTGATCAGACTCCTTTGTCTGTTCTTCTGTCTGTGTCACAACAGCAGCAGCCTCTGTTATCTTTGGCGGAATGGTCTGCGGTTTTTCTTTGTTTTTCTCAAGATAATACAAAGCTCCAAGGCTCATTACGCCTGCCAAAAAGTAATATTGTCAGCAGCACAGCTGCAATCAGAAGTCCATTGCCTGAGCCTTTACGCTTTTTCTTCGACGAATCCTTCCTTTTTGCCATCGTTTCCCCTCTCTTCAAAATAAGTAACGCATGCAAGGGTATCATTTTTTAACTGCTCTTTTAGTGCATCAAGGCCAGAAAAGCGCACCTCTGGTCTCTCATAATGGAAGAGACTGACCTCAATTTCCTCACCATACGCCATTTGGCTATATTGTAGCAGATGTGCTTCTAAAAGTAAATCAGATTTTGCAGCATCTTTTTCAACTGTTGGGCGATGACCAACATTTGTAATTGCCTGATATGTGTTTCCCCCAATCTTCACCTTTGAAAGATCAATGCGTGCGCTATTTGTGGACACATTACGAGTTACAACAGCTTGATTTTCCCCTTCACTCTTCGTGTTCGCACCATCATTTTTTTCCAGGGGCTTCATCGTGGGGAATGACAAGGTGGCTACGCGCTCCATCGAATTGCCGGACGGCAAAGTGCTGAAGGCCGACATCGGATGGACTGAGGTACGCGAGGAGCCGAGATTGAGTTGTTTCTATCAGAAGACTATTGGCATGATGCCGCGCCTTTCCCTTTCCCTGTGGACTCCGAGCAGCACGCCGGGTATGTGGTGTAGCCGTGGCCTGGGTGCCGTGGTAAAGATCACCGACAACATCTACCAGAAACGCAACTGGAACGAGCTGGCAAAGTTCACCGCTGAATGGGACGAAAGCGCCTGCTGGAAGAGGCCAAAAAGCCAGAAGATATTATGCTGTAGACATCGGGATAAAAAGAAAATTTATTGAATATGGGGACTGTATATTATGAGTCGAAGCTATAAACATACACCAGTTTATAAAGGTGATAAAGACCGATTTGCTAAAAAGCTGGCAAATAGAAGAATTCGGCGAAGAACAAAAAGGAATCCTTATGATAGTCTGGCTGGAAAATCGAACCATTATCGGAAAGAAAATGAATCGTGGGATATATGCGATTATCGTCATTGGGGAGAGCCTATCTGGAGAGAAGAATCTCGTCTTAATCTTAGAGATTATCCGAATCTGTGGCAAAATATTATAGGAGAAAATAAGAAAATGCATTATGTTGTCAGTGATATCCATAATGATTATCAAAAGTTTTGTGAATTATTAAAAGTGATTAAATTATCTAAAGAGGATAAATTGTTCATCTTAGGAGATTTGTTTGACCGTTCTGATTACAATCCAAATCCGGTAGATTTGTATTTTAAAGTTATGGAACTGGGAGACAATTGCTCTATGATTAGAGGTAATCATGACGAATGGCTGGCGGCATACATTTTTAAATTTTATCAAATACCGGAGTGGAAAAGAAGAAAAACAGAACCATATCAGTACAATACATTTCGATGTCTTACCCGCAGATTAGTGCCGGTGGATGTTCAGAATCTTGCAAAGAAAATTTTAACCTGGCCACTTCAGCTGAGCGTTCAGGTGAATAATGAAAAATATCTGCTTGCGCATGCGATGACATCAAAGCCTGAATGCACAGAGAATAAGTATTATTATTTAATGGGAAATGAGATGAATGCAGAGTACCTTCATAATGGTATAGAAGGGTATATTTCAATCTGTGGACACAGAAACACTGCGAATCATAAGATTTGGAAAAATGAAAAAGGGAATCTTATCATGTGTGACTGCGGATGTGGATTTAGAAATGGAAAATTAGGATGTTTATGTCTGGAAACAAAAGAAGAGTTTTATATTTGAACATAATTCTAGAGAAATTTGCGACCGAGGAAGGGGAAAAGAATTGAGACAAAAACACAATGCAGATTTAGAAGTACCAAAATATCTCAAACAAAAAGAAAGCAATATATCTAAAGCCAATAAGAAGTCAAAACACAAGCATCAATATGAAGAATGTCTAATTAGATATAATGGAAATTGGGAAAGGAAAATAAAATCCATACAGTCACTTAACAGCTATTGTATTATTTGTGGAAAAATCAATGATCGAATGAAAAATTCTATTGTAACAGATTACATGAAAAAAGTAGATACACCAATGGGAAAACGTTATAATACGCATCTCAGAGGATACGTTATATGAAAAAATATCATAATAGATTACCGGTATTTTTGTGGAGGATATATGTAAAGATAAATACCTGGAGGTGTTGTAATTTGAATTTTAGATACGAAGATCTTAACAAAGAAATATTTGATAAGGTAGTTGCTTTTTCTTATAGTATCGGATCAGGGTTAGGTGGTCCCGGTGCAATGATTATGCTTACAAGAGATGGGAAGGAATACATCATTGGTCAGGAGGGCTTTGAAGGCGATTGGCTTAATCCTGCGCATTCCGGAAGATGAAGATACAGAAAAATATCTCCTTCGGGGATACGATCTGTTATTGTTTAAGAGAATCGATACGGCCAGAATTGATGGCGTAATGATGATGATTGCTTTTCAGAGAGAGCAATGTAGTGAAGGTGTACATACAATGAATGCAAAAGTAGAAGCCTATAATCATTTTTTATCGGCGGATTGAGGATGTGAGAGGACCATTGGAAATTCCTGTGGATCAAGGTAAAAGTCCGATGATAGAGTTGGAAAATTCATTCTCGGGAAATCTTTCATGCTACAGTGTTAATACAAGAGGTGAATTTATCAGGTCATATAGTTCTATGGAAGAAGCAAAAATGGGAGCTATGTACTGGCTTAAAGTATGGGGCGGAATTGATAGTGAGAATGTCATTCCTTATGGAACTATCCGTAGCGATGAAGAAGAGGTTCATAAAAGAGACGTTCGAGAAGCTGAATTGTATATGACTTTCATCACAAGATATGCAGATGTTATTGAGGTGATTAAAAAATATGATTATCCGGGGAATGCTGCAGATGAAGTGGCTGCAGTACTTGGAATTACTCGCGATGAAGTCGGATTCATATATGATATGTTTGATCCGGTACTGTTTTCTGCTTCAAGGATTCAGACGATAAAGACAATGTTAGAGGATACTCTGTGAGATATTGTAATTTCGTATTGTATACGAGCAGTCAGGATCTCTTTAGTGAAGCAAAATCAAGGGAAAGAAGAGGGAGTATTATGCGTAGAGAAGATATGATAAGGATATTTGAAGATACAATGTTACTGTGTGATACAAATGAAATTCTAATGAATAAGATTAATTATTCTATGAATCACAACCGGGTGATATCGGACGAAAATGAATACGATATTTTCAAGAATCTTATACACGGACATGAAACAGGAAAAGAAGCAAAGATTATCGTTTCAAAGAAAAGAAGCTTTGAGGCAGCTTCAGCGTATAAAGGAAAACATATCAGTGTGCTAAACTTTGCTTCAGCAACCAATCCAGGTGGCGGAGTGACAAAAGGAGCCAGTGCCCAGGAAGAATGCTTGTGCAGAGTCAGTACGTTGTATAAATGTATATCAGCAAGTGAGATTACAGAAGCATTTCATAAAAAACACAGGTATGCATTGAAAACAGGAAAGATGAATTCTCTTTATAATGATGATTGCATACAAACATGTGATGTGACGGTATTTAAGAGCGATACTGCCAAACCGGCTCTTTTATCGGAGAAAGACTGGTTTGATGTGGATGTAATTAGCTGTGTAGCACCAAATCTGAGATATATGTCACAGCATGATAAAAACTGGAAAAAGAATGTTACAGATAAAAGGTTGTTTGATATATATAAGAAGAGAATAAATCGTGTCTTAGACATAGCAAGTTGTGCGAAATCGGATGTTATTATTTTGGGAGCTTTTGGATGTGGAGCTTTTGCAAATCCACCGGAGCTGGTTGCGAAAGCAATGCATATAGCAATTGATGAACATAAATATGAATTTGAAACTATTGAATTAGCTATTTACTGTTCGCCGAGAGATACATTGAATTATGAGGTGTTTGCAAAAGAATTTTCTGCTTGACAGAGAGAATGGCAAGCATGAGATAATCTTCAAATGGTTTTACGGAGGAAAAAGAGTATGAGATATTATGGTTTTAAGTTGGGTACAAATGTAGAGGAGATTAAGGAGAATGCAAAAATCGAACTCCAACACTATGGATACAATAATACACTTGAATCTATAAATTCGTATATGTATCAGAATATGAAGAATGACAGGACATTTTTAGTGTATCGGGAAGAAGATAATCTGATTTGCGCAATCTTTTCTTACAATGAACAGAAGTTGAGTTTCCGAAATGCATATGAAGGTATTCTTGAAATGCTGCAAGATATTTTTGGAATAAAGCAGGTAAAAGTAGAGCCATTTGAGATAACGATGCATCAGTTCATGGAATGTTTTCTTGAATGTAAAAGAAGAAGATGTTTGACTATTCTAATCGGATCATAGAATCGTCGAATCTATGGATCTATTATTATTCTTGTATGAATGATACAAGACCATTTCCTTATGATTTTAAAGAGCGTATTATTTCTGAACAGGAGTGTGAGATCTGCAGTATCTACCATCGGGATTTTGTGGAGGAACTACGGAATATAAAGACTCACGCAAATGTATCGGAATACAGTGGAAATATGGTTCATTATGTGATATCCAGCCGTAGCATTGAAGCAGCAGGTGAAATGACAGAACTACTTGTACAGAACTTACTAAAAGCGAATCGCATCAGTAGCAGAAGAATGGAAATCATCAGTGAAATAGAACCTAATATATTTAAGAAAAATAATCATCTTGAAGAAATTATTGAAACAGCTATGGCGGTGTGATCGTTTTAGATTTATCTGAAAAGTTTGGGTATGATCCGGTTGATTATGTAATGGCAAGTCAATACCTGGAGAAACTTATAAAGAAGTACAGGAACCAATGCCTGTTTGTATTTACATATGATATGGATCATCCGGGATTTGCCTATTATCTCTTGCCACAGTTAAAAAGATATATGATGACGGTTATGTTAAGAGAAGGAACAGGTGACAGAAAAGCAGCGGTCGATTATATGCAGCGGTTGATTGAAAAATCTGAATATTCAAAATATGCAGGACAGGCACAGGAGTTCATGGCATTATTTCTCGGAAATAAATTTTCACAGACAGATGTACTGCGAGCTTATGAGCAGTTTGAATCATGGTGTCTGAATAAAAATGTATTGAAAGCATATGACTACAATCTTTCGGAAGATTTCTTGTTGGACAGGGAAGAAAATGAAATATCTGCTTATGAAAAGTTAAAAAACTTGATTGGACTGAAAATTGTCAAAGAGCAGATTGACAATATTATTGCGGCAGATATTGTTGAAAAAGAACGGAAGAAGCGAAACGAAAACGACTATCAGAGCAGTGCGATGCATATGATTTTTGGCGGTAATCCGGGAAGTGCCAAAACTACAGTTGCAAAATTATTTGCAGGAATTACAAAAGAAAAAGGCATATTAAAAAGTGGTGCATTTGTCGAGCGTGGAGGAATGGATCTGGATGGAATGGGATGCGTAAGTGCTATCAGAGAAGCATTTCTGGCAGCAAGAGGAGGCGTTCTGTTTATAGATGAAGCGTATGCTATGAAGAGTGACACAGCTATTACGGTGTTGCTTCAGGAAATGGAAAATCATAGGGAAAATGTGATTGTCATTCTTGCAGGATACAATGAAAGAATGAAAGCATTTATGAAGAGAAATGAAGGATTGAAAAGCAGAATACCATATTGGATTGATTTTCCAGATTACACAACAGAGGAACTTACAGATATTTTTAAGCTGATGATCCATGAAAAAGGATTCTGCGTGACAGATGACGCAATCAAAGAGGCGCATTATATCTTTGAAAAAGTAAGAAATATCGATGATTTTGGGAATGGAAGATATGTCCGTAATCTGATGGAACGTGCGGTTAGACAACAGTCGGTAAGGCTGCTTTCAACAAGCGAAAGCGCGAGTGACATTCAAAAGGAAGAACTTTTTCAGATTACGAAGGCAGATATCCAGATGCTAGGAGAGGGAGAAAAGAAGGAAAGAGAATCAGGAACAGCCAGAAAAGAATTAGACGAAATGGTGGGATTAGCTTCTGTTAAAACAATAATCCATAAAGCGATTGCCAAACATAAGATAAACAAGCTTTGTATGGAGAAAGGTCTTCAAAGGGATAAAGCTTCTTTACACATGGTCTTTACAGGAAATCCGGGAACAGCAAAGACTACGGTAGCCAAATTGTTTGCAGAGATTATGAAAGATGAGAAAATATTATCAACAGGCGTGTTTGTAGAGGCAGGGCGTGCAGATCTTGTAGGTGAACATGTAGGAGCTACGGCACCGTTAGTTAAGAAAAAGTTTAAAGAAGCACAAGGCGGAGTCCTTTTTATTGATGAGGCTTATTCACTGTGTGACGGCTATGACAATGGATTTGGCGATGAGGCAATCAATACGATCGTTCAGGAGATGGAAAATCATAGGGATAATGTGATTGTAATCTTTGCCGGTTATCCGGAACCAATGAAGGCGTTTCTTGATAGGAATCCAGGGATGCGTTCCAGAATTGCATTTAGTGTAGCATTTGATGATTACACTGTTGAGGAACTTTGTGAGATTACAAAATTGATGCTTTCAAGAAAACAAATGACAATCACAGAGGCAGGAATGAAAAAGTTAAAAAAGAATTTCGAGAGCATAAAAGACAGCAGAGATTATGGAAATGGAAGATTTGCAAGAAAAATGTTGGAAGAAGCAGAGATGAATCTGGCAGAAAGAATATGTCAGATGGACGAAACAGAAATCACAACAGAAGTGCTGACTACCATTGAAGAAAGCGATATTCCAGATGTTCCATTGGAAGAAAGAAGACAGATAAAGAAGATTGGATTCGCATATTAAAGGACGCTGGGAACAGGAAAAATGCAAGTGTTAGAAATGATTTTTAGAAACGAAAGGGGATGACCGACATAGCTAGTTTTGTTGTTTCAGATATTCATGGAGAATATGAACTGTTTATCAGATTGTTAGAAGAAATCCACTTGAAAGAGACGGATACGTTGTATGTTCTCGGAGATATTCTGGACAGAGGTCCGCATCCGATTCAGATTATTCTGAAGCTTATGGAAATGCCAAATGTGGTATGTCTGACAGGAAATCATGAGCTTATGGCGTTAGAGTGTCTGGAATTCTTAATGCAGGAAATTACAGAGATTTCTATCGAAAAAGTTGATGAAAAAATGTTAGAGAATCTTGTGACCTGGCAATACAACGGAAGCAAGTCAACCATTGATGAGTTTCGGACATTGAGCCGGGAAATGCAATATGAAGTAATTGATTTTATAAAAGACTTTATGATTTATGAAGAACTGACAGTCTGTGGAAAAAATTATTTATTAGTTCACGGAGGACTGGGAAATTATTATCCGGGAAAAGAGATGGAAGAATATTCCATAAAAGAGTTAATATGGGACAGGGCAGAGTATGATATCCAATATTTTGAAGATACATATGTGGTGACAGGACATACACCGACACAAGGAATTATGGGGAATCCAAGACCGGGTTATGTATACAGGGAGAATCATCATATTGCGATTGATTGTGGTTGTAATCGAAGAAATGGACGTTTGGCTGCAGTTTGTCTGGATACAGGGCGGGAATATTATGTTGAAAAATCTTGAAAATAAGGTGGTAGAAAATGGATTATTACATAACAGGAGATTGTCATGCAAATTTTGAAAAGTTAATTTGGTTGGCAAGATTTAATAAAAAACTTGGAAAAGAGGATGTAATTATATTATTGGGAGATGTCGGATTGAATTATTTTGGAGCTGATAAAGATCGGGAGAACAAAAATACTTGCGGATTTTCCAAATTATTTCCTGTGTATTCATGGAAATCATGAGGAAAGACCTTATCATATACAAACTTACAGAACACAAATCTGGCGTGGTGGAGAGGTATATTATGAACCGGAATTTCCGAATATAGTATTTGCAAAAGATGGAGAAATTTATGATTTTGATGGGAAAAAGGCGATTGCAATCGGTGGGGCATATAGCCAGGATAAAGAATACCGACTTTTAACGGGTCTTCCGTGGTTTCCGGACGAACAACCAGATGACAAAGTAAAAAGTCAAGTAGAAAATAAATTGAATGAAGTAGATTGGCAAAATAGATTATGTGTTTTCTCATACTTGTCCGTTAGTATATAGACCGAATCGGCGGAATGAAGAATGTCAAGAGAAGATAGATCTGTCGACAGAGGAATGGATGGATGGAATTGCAAAGAAATTAGATTATTCGCAATGGTATTTTGGACATTATCATGACAATATTCAATATATGGATGCTCAACTACTGTATGAAGAAATCAAAGAATTAGGAAAATCAGATTCTGTTCAGAAAGTAGGAAGACCAAGATACAGAGTATGAGAAACGGTGTATTTTACCTATGGAAAAGAGGACGCACGGGAAGGTTACGGAACTGTTGAATGGGTTGATGATATGGAACATTGGGACAAGAGAAAGAAGTTTCTTATGATATTGTGGGAATTTCATGTGAATTACCGGGAGAGAAAACGTTGTTTAAGCATATAAGAGAATCGAAAATACAGAGTATTGATGAGATGGAAATTGTTAGAATTGAGAGGGAGGAAGGATAGGTGCATTTTTATATTACAGGTGATACACATCGGAGCTTTGATCGTATTGAAGATTTTGCTATGGATATGAAACCACAACAGAGGATGTGATGATTATCTTAGGGGATGCAGGGATTAATTATTGGCTGGATCTGTCTGACAAAGAATTAAAGGGACGGTTATCAGGAATGGATATTACATTTTTTCTGTGTTCATGGGAACCACGAAGCACGACCATGGGAGGCGGCAGATTACGAAGAAAAGATATGGAATGAAGGAATTGTGTATGTGGAAGAACAGTATCCGAATATTTTGTTCGCAAAAGATGGAGAAATATATAATTTTCATGGAAAGAAAGTGATGCCAATCGGTGGTGCATACAGCGTTGACAAATATTATAGGATACGAAATGGATTACCATGGTTTGAATCAGAACAGCCGGATGAAATGATAAAAGAATATGTGGAACAGCAGTTGGATAAAGCTAAGTGGAATGTGGATATCGTGCTCTCACATACAGTACCGATTGAAGCGGAGCCTGTGTGGGCGTTTATTCCGGGGCTTGATCAATCAGCAGTGGATAAGTCAACGGAAAAATGGCTACAGAAGATTTATGACTGGTTAGATTTCACAGAGTGGTATGCGGGGCATTACCATGTAGAAAGTGAGGAGTGCGGAGTACGAATTATGTATGAAGATTATGATAAAATTTGTGCTGAAGAGTAAAAGAATGGTTTGCTGGTTTGAAAAATATAAGTTTATAGATGAAAGGGGATTTTTTAATGATATATCTCAGCAGTTTTAAATTAAGTGACAAAAGCATTAAAAATCCTAATATATATCCATATAACGTGTTTCATCGAAAAGACATAGATCCGTTCATATTTGCACCAATCACTGTGTTATATGGGAATAATGGTTCTGGAAAATCTACTATTTTGAATATCATAGCAAATAAACTCATGCTAACAGGGAAAGAGTATGCGACCAGTAATTCTTTTGGAATTGTGGACTATTGCGGAAAATTTTCATCAGAGTGCCAGTTTAGTTATGGAGAGGATGAATTTGGCAATGTATTTAGGAAATTCCCTGAAAACAGCAGATTTATCAAGAGTGAGGATATCCTGTATGAAATTAAAAAAATACAGCAAAGACAAATTCTTTCTGATGGTATGGAATATGATTATATGAAAAATGGACATTCACAAAAAGAAGCAGAAGACAATTTCCAGACACAAGAAGGAAGGAATCAGATTGAGTATATAGAATTTGCGCAGGAAAAATATTCCAATGGAGAAACTGCAATGCAGTTTTTTGAAGAGTATTTGCTGCCGGATGCGTTATATCTGTTGGATGAACCGGAAGTATCGTTATCACCTGCCAATCAGGTATTACTGGCGAAAGAAATTAACAAATTGGCACGATTGCTTTCCTGTCAGTTCATTATTGCTACGCATTCCCCGTTTATGCTTGGAACACTTAATGCAAAAATCTACAATATTGATAAAGATGATTATAGCATTTGCGAATGGTATGAGCTCGAAAACGTAAGATATTTTTATGATTTTTTTCAAAAAACATGAGAAGGAATTTGAATGATAACGTTCACAAGTTATTCAGTAAAAGAGCAAGATCCACCCGTGTATTACAGTATTGTCATTTTGACAATTTTGTATTACTTACGAGTAGCGGACTTGATTGGGATTACGTCCCCATACCCACGTGAAAATATAATTGCAGGCAATTACATTTTAGCAGATATGCGGGCATATCTGAATAAACGTCATAGACAACAAAATAATGAAATTTTGATAAAGCATTCACCCGGAATGGGTGAGTATTTTTGGGTTTTCAGGTATTCAAATAACCGAAAAAAATTTTCATCAGAACGATCTGTCATTGGCGGCAGGCGCAACAAATTTCTTAGAGAAAATTAAGTTTTACAAATAAGGTTGCTTACAAGTGTAAAGAAAACAGAAACTTAAATATTCACAAAGAGAAAAGGCTATGGTATAATACAGAGTACTGAATTTAGATAATTATACTGAAAATCAAAGGATTTATAGGAGGAAATATACAAAATGAAATTAGGAATCGTAGGATTACCGAATGTAGGAAAAAGTACTTTATTCAATTCACTGACAAAAGCAGGAGCAGAATCAGCCAACTACCCATTCTGTACCATTGATCCAAATGTGGGCGTTGTTACTGTACCGGATGAACGTCTGAATGTGCTTGGTGAGATGTATCACACCAAAAAGATCATCCCGGCAGCGATTGAGTTTGTAGATATCGCAGGTCTTGTAAAAGGTGCATCCAAAGGAGAAGGTCTTGGAAACCAGTTCCTTGCCAATATCCGTGAGGTTGATGCAATTGTTCATGTAGTACGTTGTTTCGAGGACAGCAATATTGTCCATGTAGACGGAAGTATTGATCCGCTGCGTGACATTGAGACGATCAACCTGGAGCTGATCTTTTCAGACCTTGAGATCCTGGAAAGAAGAATTTCCAAAGCAGTCAGAGCAGCAAGAAATGACAAGACGATCGCAAAAGAGCTGGCACTGATGGAAAGAATTAAAGCACATCTGGAAGATGGAAAGATGGCAAAGAGCTTTGATGATATCAATGACGAAGATGAACAGCAGTGGCTGGAAAGCTACAATCTTCTGACCTACAAGCCGGTCATTTTTGCTGCAAATGTGGCAGAAGATGATCTTGCAGATGATGGTACAAGTAATGCGGGAGTACAGGCAGTCCGTGAGTATGCAAAAAGAGAGGACTGCGAAGTATTCGTTGTCTGTGCAGAGATTGAGCAGGAGATTGCGGAACTTGATGATGATGAAAAGAGCATGTTCCTGGAAGAACTGGGACTTAAGGAATCTGGTCTTGAAAAGCTGATCAAGGCAAGCTACAGCCTTCTCGGACTGATCAGTTACCTGACAGCAGGAGAACCGGAAGTCCGTGCATGGACAATCAAAAAAGGAACGAAAGCACCACAGGCAGCAGGAAAGATCCATTCTGATTTTGAAAGAGGATTTATCCGCGCTGAAATCGTATCCTATGATGACTTGATGGCATGTGGCACTTATAATGCTGCAAAAGAAAAAGGTCTGGTAAGACTGGAAGGTAAGGATTATGTTGTACAGGACGGAGATATTATCCTGTTCAGATTCAATGTATAATAGTTGTTAATAAAGTAATTGATAATGTGTGGTGAGAGGCGGACAGATGTCCGTCTCTTTTATAATATAGGATAGTTAAAACTCACTACAGTTTAGCATAAAACAACCCTGTGAAATACAGGGGTTGTACGTCAAAAGGAACAATCAGAACAGTAAAATGACTGGACTTTTCATATATGAACAGCTATAATAATATCGAACGAAAGTGTAAAAAAATTTTAACACAAGTAAAGTTTTGACACAATCTAAGGAGGAACAAAGAAAATGGCAAGATCAATGAAGACCATGGATAGGTAACCATGCAGCTGCTCATGCTCTTATGCTTATACAGAAGTTGCTGCTATTTACCCGATCACACCTTCATCTGTAATGGCTGAAGCCA
>ENA-OQDT01001540-OQDT01001540.1-human-gut-metagenome-genome-assembly--contig:-NODE-1540-length-13227-cov-4.123053_pt1 | contig 13227 bp, 8 predicted proteins | sample MGYA00242786_ERZ504617 | MGnify/ENA primary metagenome ERZ504617 (study PRJEB26092, sample SAMD00036337) | human gut metagenome | host: Homo sapiens | study: EMG produced TPA metagenomics assembly of...
AGCCTTATGTAATAGTTATCGTTATAACTTCCTTTTCTTATTTACTATAAATCTAAATTTTACTACCTTTGCCCTTGTTTGGAAGAACATACGTTTAGGAAACTTCTATTCTATCCGTTGAACTACAAGGCCCCTTTATGGGTACAAAGGTACTTCTTTTTGTTAAAATGGCAATATGAAAGATTGAAAAATGTCTTAAGTGGGAAGAAAATAATCCTTTCTTTGTTGTTTTGTTGTTTTTTGTCTGATTTTTTATAATCTAATAATGTTGTTATTCTGCTATAAACTTTCATGTTGTTCATAAAACATGGATAAAAATAATAAATTGTAAAAATGAATCGTTTTTGATGCTGTCATAATGATAGGAATTTATGCTTTTAAACAGGTAATTATCTCTGCTTTTTCTTAGCTTGGAAACAAATAAACCTTTAATTTTGTACATTTTGATATTCAAACGTAGTTTGATAGCGGAATATTTTGTCCTTTGACAGAACTTTCCGAACTTTGCAAACAGTGAAATTTTGTAACCCTAAATAATAAGTTATGGCAGATGAAATGATAGTCAAGGAGTTGGACCAAGTGGTGGTCCGTTTCTCAGGCGACTCAGGCGATGGTATGCAGCTGGCCGGAAATATCTTTTCTAATATTTCGGCTACAGTGGGAAATGATATCAGTACATTCCCCGATTACCCGGCGGATATACGTGCCCCGCAAGGTTCGTTGACCGGTGTGTCAGGTTTCCAGGTGCATATCGGTGCGGGTAAAGTTTTTACCCCTGGTGACAAATGCGACGTGCTGGTCGCAATGAATGCCGCTGCATTGAAAACACAATACAAATTTGCGAAGTCCACAGCTTGTATCATTATTGATACAGATTGTTTTCAGAAATCAGATCTGGACAAGGCGGCTTTCAAAACAGACAATCCGATTGAAGAAATGGGTATTAAGCAGGATGTAATTGCTGCTCCTATTTCGCAGATGGTGAAAGATTGTCTGGCAGATACAGGCATGGACAACAAGTCAATGTTGAAATGTCGTAATATGTTTGCTTTGGGATTGGTCTGCTGGTTGTTTAATCGTGACCTGGCGGTTGCTGAAAATTTCTTGCGCGAGAAATTTGCAAAGAAGCCGCAAATAGCTGAAGCGAATATTAAAGTGATACACGCCGGATATGATTATGGGCACAATACGCATGCGTCTGTGGATCATACTTATAAGGTGGAAACTAAGTCTAAAGTACCTGGAAAGTACATGGATATCAGCGGAAACAAGGCTACGGCTTATGGCTTAATTGCTGCTGCCGAGAAAGCAGGTCTGCGTTTGTTCCTGGGATCTTATCCCATTACTCCGGCAACAGATATCTTGCATGAACTTTCTAAACATAAATCATTGGGAGTGACTACGGTTCAATGTGAAGATGAAATTTCAGGTTGCGCTACGGCTATCGGTGCCTCGTTTGCAGGTGCGTTGGCAGCTACTTCTACTTCGGGACCGGGTGTTTGTCTGAAATCAGAGGCTATGAATCTGGCTGTTATTACAGAATTACCATTGGTGGTTATTAATGTACAGCGCGGCGGTCCTTCTACTGGTTTGCCTACTAAGTCTGAGCAAACAGATTTATTGCAGGCTTTGTTTGGCCGTAACGGTGAATCTCCTATGCCGGTCATTGCCGCAGCTTCTCCAACTCATTGTTTTGATGCTGCTTATGATGCTTGTAAGATTGCCTTGGAACACATGACCCCGGTGGTGTTGCTGACTGATGGTTTTGTAGCAAATGGTTCCGGTGCATGGAAGTTGCCTGATCTGGCGAACTATCCGGCTATTAACCCACCCTATGTTACTCCGGAAATGAAGGATAATTATACTCCTTACAAGCGTAACGCCGAAACAGGTGTCCGTTATTGGGCATTGCCGGGACAGGAAGGTTATATGCATATTTTGGGAGGCTTGGAAAAAGACAGTGATACAGGTGCTATTTCTACCGAGCCTGAAAACCATAATTTGATGTGCCGTTTGCGTGCCGAGAAGGTTGCTAAAATTCCAGTGCCTGATGTTAAGGTGCAAGGCTGCGTAGAGGATGCAGATTTGCTGATAGTAGGTTTCGGTGGAACTTACGGTCATTTATATTCAGCAATGGAGGAAATGAACCATGCGGGCAAGAAGGTTGCTTTGGCACATTTTGTTCATTTGAACCCGCTGCCTCACAATACGGCAGAAGTGCTGAAGAAATATAAGAAGGTAGTCGTGGCTGAGCAGAATCTTGGTCAGTTTGCCGGATATCTCCGTATGAAAGTGGACGGATTTGTTCCTTATCAGTTTAATGAGGTAAAAGGCCAGCCGTTCGTAGTCAGCGAGTTAGTTGATGCTTTCACTGAGATTTTAAATAAATAATAACCGTAAAGAAAGTAAAGACTATGAACGAATATACAGCAAAAGATTTCAAAAAGGGACAACCTCGCTGGTGTCCGGGTTGCGGTGACCATTTTTTCTTGGCTTCGCTGCACAAAGCGATGGCTGAATTGGGAGTGGCTCCTCATGATACTGCCGTTATTTCGGGTATCGGATGTTCCAGCCGTCTGCCTTATTACATGAATACATATGCCATGCAGACTGTGCACGGTCGTGCGGCTGCTATTTCTACAGGCTGCAAGGTGGCTAATCCGAAGATTACTGTCTGGCAGATTTCAGGGGATGGTGATGGGCTGGCTATTGGTGGAAATCATTTTATACACGCCGTTCGTCGTAATATCGACTTGAATATGATTTTGTTGAACAACCGTATATATGGTTTGACCAAAGGACAGTATTCTCCGACCTCTCCCCGTGGATTTGTTAGCAAATCATCTCCTTACGGCACTGTGGAAGATCCGTTTCATCCGGCTGAATTATGTTTTGGTGCGCGTGGGCGTTTCTTTGCCCGTGCGGTAGCTACGGATGGTCCTGGTACAGTGGAGATTCTGAAAGCTGCTGCCAATCATAAAGGTGCGGCTGTATGTGAAATTCTTCAGAACTGCGTCATTTTTAATGATGGAACACACGAATCAGTATATACGAAAGAAGGTCGTTCAAAGAATGCCATTTATTTGGAACACGGTAAACCGATGTTGTTTGGGGTAGATAAAGAATACGGGCTGATGCAGGAAGGTTTCGGGCTGAAAGTGGTAAAGATTGGCGAGAATGGTGTGACGGAAAAAGACATTTTAGTGCACGATGCTCATTGTATGGATAATACTTTGCAGTTGAAACTGGCATTGATGGAAGGACCGGATTTTCCGGTTGCATTAGGGGTGATCCGTGATGTGGAAGCGCCTACTTATGATGACGCCGTTAATGCACAGATTGAAGAAGTGGCCGCAAAGAAAAAATATCATAATTTCCAGGAATTACTGATGACAAATGATATTTGGGAAGTGAAATAATATTTTCATTTTCCCTGTAGGAACCGGATCTACAGAGTTGTTCTAAAAATTAAATGGTTAGTAATAGGCAGTGAATAATTGCCGGTTACTAACCATTTAATTTAGAATTTTAGTGTGTAAGAGAACACACCTGAAACTGTCCTTATAGTTTGAGCTTTAGAGTTTCTCGCCGAATGATAAATCACCGGCATCCCCTAACCCCGGAACAATGTATTTGTGCTCGTCCAAGACAGGGTCTATGGCGGCACACCATAATGTGACATCATCGCCGGGAAAAAGTTCTGCCATATGCGCTACCCCTTGTTGGCTGGCAATGACACAGGCCATCTGCAATTTAGCTGGTTTGCCTTTGGTAAGGAACGCTTTCCAGGCAAGTTCCATGCTTTCACCGGTGGCAAGCATGGGATCAACGAGAAGCAAGGTTCTGTCATTCAATGAAGGAGCGGCGATGTATTCAATGTGTACATCTACAATACGGTGTTCATCATCTTTGTAAAAACGGAATGCGGAAACGAAAGCGTTGTCGGCATGGTCGAACATGTTCAGAAAACCGGTGTGCAGCGGCAGTCCGGCACGGAATACCGTTGCGATCACTATTTTGTCATCGTGTGTGCTGGCCGTGGCAGTTCCCAAGGGTGTCTGTACTTGCTTTACGGAATAGGTTAGTGCTTTACTCATCTCGTATGCCATGATTTCTCCTATTCTTTCAATATTTCTGCGGAAACGCATACGATCATTTTGAATATGTACATCGCGCAATTCCGCTACATATTGGTTTAGGAGAGAATTGCCTTCACTGAGATTGATGATTTTCATATCTATGCTTTTGTTATATTGTTGACTTTGACCTGCAAAGAAACAAATAATTTCTAGATTTGTAAAGTACGAATTGCATTTTTGTTACACAAATATAAATATTTGATTATTACGGAAATTTTTCTCTAATAACTTCTTTTTTTTAAAATAAAGCACTAATTTTGTAGCGCCTTAGACAAGGGGGTGTTGAAAAACATCTTCTTTCAGAAAATAAAGAGTAAAAATAACATTATACAATAACCAAATTAAATCATTAAAAAATGGCAAATTTAGATTTAAGCAAGTACGGTATTACCGACGTGAAGGAAGTTCTCCACAATCCTTCTTATGATGTGCTTTTCGCTGAAGAAACTAAACCGGGATTGGAAGGTTTCGAAAAAGGACAGGTTACTGAACTGGGTGCTGTAAACGTAATGACTGGTGTTTACACAGGTCGTTCTCCTAAAGATAAATTCTTCGTTAAGAATGAAGCTTCTGAAAATTCAGTATGGTGGACTTCTGACGAATATAAAAACGATAACAAACCTTGTACTGAAGAAGCTTGGGCTGACTTGAAGTCTAAAGCTGTAAAACAATTGAGCGGCAAGCGTTTGTTCGTTGTTGATACATTCTGCGGTGCTAATGCTGCAACTCGTATGAAAGTACGTTTCATCATGGAAGTAGCTTGGCAGGCTCATTTCGTAACTAACATGTTCATCCGCCCGACTGCTGAAGAACTGGAAGCTTACGGAGAACCTGATTTTGTATGTTTCAATGCATCTAAAGCAAAAGTTGATAACTATAAAGAACTGGGCTTGAACTCTGAAACAGCTACTGTTTTCAACTTGAAGACTAAAGAACAAGTTATCCTGAACACTTGGTACGGTGGTGAAATGAAGAAAGGTATGTTCTCTATCATGAACTACATGAACCCGCTTCGTGGTATCGCTTCCATGCACTGCTCTGCTAATACAAATATGGAAGGAACTAGTTCGGCTATCTTCTTCGGTTTGTCTGGTACAGGTAAGACTACTTTGTCTACTGACCCGAAACGTAAGTTGATCGGTGACGACGAACACGGATGGGATGACGAAGGTGTATTCAACTACGAAGGTGGTTGCTATGCTAAAGTTATCAACTTGGATAAGGAAAGTGAACCCGATATCTACGCTGCTATCAAACGTGACGCTTTGCTGGAAAACGTAACAGTTGATGCTAACGGTAAGATTGATTTCGCTGATAAGAGCGTAACAGAAAACACTCGTGTTTCTTATCCTATCTATCATATCGAAAACATCGTTAAACCTATCTCTAAAGGTCCTCACGCTCAACAAGTTATTTTCTTGTCAGCTGATGCATTCGGTGTATTGCCTCCGGTATCTATCCTGAACCCTGAACAAGCTCAGTATTACTTCTTGTCTGGATTTACAGCTAAATTGGCTGGTACAGAACGTGGTATCACTGAACCGACTCCGACATTCTCTGCTTGCTTCGGTGCTGCTTTCTTGTCATTGCATCCTACTAAGTATGCTGAAGAATTGGTTAAGAAGATGGAAAAGACTGGTGCTAAAGCATATTTGGTTAACACTGGTTGGAACGGTACTGGTAAACGTATCTCTATCCGCGATACTCGTGGTATCATCGATGCTATTTTGGATGGCTCTATTGATAAGGCTCCTACTAAGGTTATTCCTTACTTCGATTTCGTTGTTCCTACAGAATTGCCGGGTGTTGATCCGAAGATCCTTGATCCTCGTGACACTTACGCTGACGCTGCTCAGTGGGATGAAAAAGCAAAAGACTTGGCTGGTCGTTTCATCAAGAACTTCGCTAAGTTCACTGGTAACGAAGCAGGTAAGAAATTGGTTGCTGCCGGTCCGAAATTGTAATCTGAATTTTACAGATTTAACATATAAAAAGTGGTTCCTATCGGGAACCACTTTTTTTTATGCTTGAAAATGCCTAGATTTGTTGCAAACCAAATATGATAGCAAATGAAATTATTTAGATTAATGTTAGTTGGTGCAGGTATGTTCGTATTATGCAGCTGTACATCGCAAGGTTCTCAACAGAAGGAAGTTGTTACGGATAGTGTTTCCGTGAGTCAGGTAGACCCTGTAATAGAAACTATTATGAGCCGCCGTAGTATACGGAAGTATAAGCCCAAGGCTGTGGAACGTGAAAAAATGCAGACTATAGTGGAATGTGGAATCAATGCACCTAATGGAATGAATAAACAGTCATGGGAGGTTCGTGTAGTAGATAATCCGGAATTTATCAATGGTTTGACTGAAATTTTCAAAAAAGAAAATCCCAAAGCGGCAGAACGTCCGGGATTTCAGAATATGTTCAATAATGCTCCTACAGTAGTGTTTATTGCTAACGATCCTGCATATGATATGTCACAGATAGATTGTGGTCTGTTGGGTGAGAATATGATTTTGTCTGCTTGGTCAATGGGAATAGGTTCCTGCTGTTTGGGAGGGCCTGTGCGTTTCATGAAATCACCTGCAGCTGCCGAATATATGAAACAGTTGGGATTCAGTGAAGGGTATGAGTTGCTTTATGCGATTGCTTTCGGTTATCCCGATGAAATGCCGGCTGCTAAACCTAGAGAAGTTAGTAAAGTAAAGTTTGTAGATTAAATATAAAAATCCCGAAGATAATATGGTCTCCGGGAATTTTTTATATTAAAGGTAGATTGATTAGCTTTTGTTAGCTCTCTTACGTTCTGTTTCGTCAAGAATCACTTTACGCATACGCATACTCTTTGGAGTAACTTCTACATATTCATCTTCCTTAATGTATTCCAATGCTTCTTCCAACGAAAATACTACCGGAGGAATGATGCGTGCCTTGTCATCAGAACCTGATGCGCGCATATTGGTAAGCTTCTTCGATTTAGTTACATTGATAACCAAGTCGTTTTCATGAACATGTTCACCTACTACTTGGCCGGCATATACTTCGTCTTGCGGATAAATGAAAAATTTGCCACGATCCTGTAATTTGTCAATAGCGTATGCAAAAGCTGTTCCGCTTTCCATAGCAATCATAGAACCGTTGCTGCGACGTTCTATCTCGCCCTTGTATGGTTGGTAGCATTTAAAACGGTGAGCCATGATCGCTTCTCCGGCCGATGCTGTCAGTACATTGGTACGAAGACCGATAATACCGCGCGAAGGCATATCAAACTCAATGTTTACACGGTCACCCTGTGTTTCCATAGAAACTAAATCACCTTTACGGCGGGTTACCATATCGATCATTTTACTGGAATATTCTTCGGGTACGCTGATCGTTAATTCTTCGATAGGTTCGCATTTTACTCCGTCTATTTCTTTGAAGATAACCTGAGGCTGGCCCACTTGTAATTCGTATCCTTCGCGGCGCATGGTTTCAATCAGGACAGAAAGATGAAGCACACCACGTCCTGAAACAATCCATTTACCGTCCTCCAGTTCGCTTTTGCGTACACGCAATGCCAGGTTCTTATCCAATTCTTTGGTCAAGCGGTCTTGGATGTGGCGTGAAGTCACAAACTTACCTTCTTTGCCGAAGAAAGGAGAATCGTTGATAGTGAATAACATACTCATGGTCGGTTCGTCAATGGCGATGGGGGGCAATGGTTCCGGATTTTCGAAATCGCAGATAGTATCACCAATTTCGAAGCCTTCTACACCTACTACAGCACAGATGTCTCCCGATGAAACGGCATTTGTCTTTTTACGTCCTAAGCCTTCAAAAGTATGTAGCTCTTTGATTTTAGACTTTATCAGACTACCATCACGCTTTGCTAGTGTAATATTCATACCTTCTTTCAGCGTACCACGATGTACACGTCCTACAGCAATACGACCTGTATATGCTGAATAGTCTAAAGAGGTGATTAACATTTGAGGAGTTCCCTCCAACTGCTTCGGTGCCGGAATATGCTCAATAATAGCGTCCAACAACGGAACCAGGTTTTCTGTCGGGGTCTTCCAATCAGTACTCATCCAATTATTTTTGGCAGAACCATAGATAACGGGGAAATCCAACTGATCTTCTGTAGCATTCAGGCTGAACATCAAGTCGAATACCATTTCGTATACTTCTTCCGGACGGCAGTTGGGTTTATCCACCTTGTTCACTACAACTACAGGTTTCAAACCGATCTGTAATGCCTTTTGCAATACGAAGCGTGTCTGCGGCATCGGGCCTTCGAATGCGTCTACCAATAAGATACATCCATCAGCCATATTGAGTACACGTTCTACTTCGCCACCGAAGTCGGCGTGTCCCGGAGTATCAATAATATTGATTTTTGTTCCTTTGTAGTTAATTGAAACGTTCTTTGAAAGGATAGTTATCCCTCTTTCGCGTTCCAAGTCATTATTATCCAATACCAGTTCACCATTTGTCTGGTCGTTGCGGAACAAATGTCCCGCCAGCATCATCTTGTCCACCAAAGTCGTTTTTCCGTGGTCTACGTGGGCGATGATCGCAATGTTTCTAATGTCTTGCATACTATACCTATATATTTGGCTGCAAAGGTACGATTTTTAATTCAAAAAATATTTGGCTGTTAACGATTATTTTTTATCTTCCGTATCTTCTTTACTATTAAATGTAGAGGGAGTGGTGCCATAGAAATCGACAAAATGCTTTCTGAAGGTGGGGATGTCATTATAACCAACCATTTCGGCTACCTCCTGAACATTGTATTTGCGGCTTCTCAGTAATTCGGCAGAACGTTTTAACCGGACTCCTCTTACTAATTCTATGATAGTGAAATTAGTGAGTTGTTTTACTTTTCTGTAAAGGGTAGGTTGACTCATGTTCAGCATTTCGGCCAGTTTTTTCACATTGAATTCCGGGTTTTGCAGGTTCTCATTTACAATATTCAGAATTTGTGTGATGAACGGGTCTTCTATGATGATTGTTTCCGTATTCTCTTCTTGCGAGCCGTTGACGGTGATGGAAGGCATTAGTAGTTTGGTATAAATCCGTTTCAGTTCAGTCCGGCTTTTTATTAAACGTTTTACTTTAGTGCGGAGAATCTCCGGATTGAACGGCTTCAGAATATAGTCATCAGCTCCTAATTCTATTCCTTTCACTATATTTTCATCATCTGTCAAAGCTGTCAGCAGAATAATAGGGATATGGCAAGTTTTTAGATCTTCTTTCAGGATACGGCAACATTCAAAACCGTTCATGACAGGCATCATGACATCCGTTATTACAAGATCCGGTATTTCTTTACGTGCCATTCTTACTCCTTCTTCCCCATTTTCCGCCATAATAATATTATAGGTGGCAGAAAATAATACTCTCAGATAGAGGCGGATATCTGCATGGTCCTCAACAACCAGTAGTTTGTATTTGGTTTCGGGGTTGTCAATAGGTTTGGCGGTTATACTGTTTGCTATTTCCTGTTGTCTTTTATCCTCTGCAGTAATCATTGCTTTATCTGAATCTTCCATTATTGTTTCGGGTTCGATGAAACATACGTTTTCATCATTGTTCAAATGTTGTTTACCTAGAGGGATATAAAGAACAACTCGGGTTCCTTTGTTTTTTTCTTGAGTGATTTGGATATCGCCGTGGTGGGCTAGTATTGTCGTTTTCATAATTTCAATGCCTAATTCGGGATGTAGCCGGTTGCTTGGAGGATTGTAATTGTCCGATCCAAGGAAGATGACAGAGGACTCTTCTATCATTTCTTTCCCGTCATCCTCTATAGTAAAAAGGCAGAAATCTTTTCCGTTGATAGTACTGGTGTTTACAGTAAAGTGGATGGAACCGGAATACGAGATATGCCGGTAGGCATTGGATAATATATTGCTTAGAATAAAGATTATCTTTTTCCGGTCAATCCATATTTCCGTATTTATTTTGTTGTCTTTGTCATAATGCAGGTTAATGGGACTGACGTTCAGTAGTTCGTGAGATGCACGGACTACAGTGTCGGCTATCACGCTGGCAGGATAAGGGGCCACATTCAATTTAGGACTGTAACTTTCTTGCTGATGAATATTCAATAGCTGGTTACAAATGTCTTGCAGGCTGATTGAATTCCGATAGGCCATTTTTGCTTTTTGCAGGAATGATTCCGGGAAGGCCGTATTAGTAATCATTTCTTTTAACGGAGCGGTGATGAGTGATAACGGGGTGCGTAATTCCTGTGCCAGCATATATCTGATTTGGTCACGCAATTGATGGTTTTTCTCTTCTTCTTTTCTTATTTCCGTTTCTTCTTCCAGCTTTTCTTTCAGTTTCACTTCTTTGGCCTTGTAAACTTGCCGTTTCTGTAATTTCCGGTTAAAATACATCCATGTAAGCAAAGAAATAATGATAATAGCCAGGATGTATGCGGCGATGGCCCATCCGGTTGCAGCCCAATATCTATTTACATTGATAGATAACCGGGTTATTTGTTTATTTTCTTCCAACGGATAAGACGAGCGTATTTCCAGTACATATTTCCCAGGAGGGATATTGCTGAGTTTTATATGATCGTCATAATTCGTATTCCATTTTTCTTCTGTGGGTAACAGGCGATATTTCACTGTGTTGGGCGAGGTTCCGTATTTCAGATCACTTAAATAGAGAATCAGGTTGTTGTTATTGTAGTCTAAAGATAAATGTTCTATCAGGTACGCAGGTTTGTCCAGAATGACTTGTCCGTTTATTTTTTCTCCTATTTCTACTTTATTGTAATTAATATCTATATCGGAGATATGGAATTGGCAGTTACTTGAACTTTCTTTTAAAGTGCGCGGTTCAAAATAGAGTAATCCTGTAGAGTTCGCCCATAGCAATTTCCCGTCATTCAGCCGACATACATCGTAATAACTTTCCGGTAATGCGTAGGTATATGATGCATTGTTCTTGTTATTCAATGTGATAAAACCAGCATTGCTTCCCAGCCAGGTATTTCCGTTCTTATCATCTATCATACAGCTTATGTGTCCGTTAGGCAAGTCTTTTTGTAAGATCATGATAGAGGATATGGTTTTCTCTTTTCCGTCTATTTGGATAATTTTATCAGTGTATGAGATAAGCAATTGGTTATAGTTGTTCAGATAAAGTGCCAATACTTTTCCGGGTGTCAGGTTTCTTGCCTTTTCATAACCACCGGTGAATTTTATTTGTTTTCCTTTACGGCTGGCACGGTGTATTCCTTTTTCAGTACCTAGCCACATGGTTCCATCTCCATCTTCACATATAGCGGTTATTTTTTTGAATTCTTTCGTATAAGGTTGTGCTGCTATGCATTCGTGTGTCTGATGGTTATAGACCATTATTCCTTTTCGGTGGCAATCCATAAATGGTTTTGTGAGTTTAGATATAGTTTCAAGATAGAAGCAGTTACAGCAGAGTCTGCTGTTTCGGGGTTTAGTTGGTGAATCACCGTTTCACCGGTAGTAGGATTTACCCAAAGGATGTTTCCTTTGTCATCGCCGAACCATAATCCTCCATTGCGATCTTTGTGCAGGCAATAATGATTATTCTTGTGACTTTTCTCCCATAAGGAAAAGTGCAGATTAGGAGAGATCTTATTTTCTGTACTTTTATATATGCCATCTTTTTCGGTGACCAGCCAGATGTATCCGTCGGCATCTTGTGCTATACTATTCACATATCTTATTTCATCGTTCAACGGGATACGGTTGATATCGTTTCCTTTGAGATTCAGTTTCAGCAATCCTCTGCCGAAAGTTCCTACCCAAAGCACATTGTTGGACTTGTCAAAATGAATGTCGGTAATTCTGTTTTTGAGGATGGGGGCATAGTAAGAATCATGTTGGGTCAGATCTACAATGTGGAATGGCGACTGGAGGTAGTTGTCCGTTTCAAATCTTATGGCTGACAGTGAACTCCATGTGGCTATAATGAATGTGGTCTTATCTATTTGGATAATATCGCGTATATCTTTTTGAATGAAGGATGACTGGCTGTTATCATTCAGTGTGCGTGATGTTTTAGTGTTTGTATTATAACAGATGATTCCTTCGGTTTGGTCACAAATCCACACATTATCATTATATATATGTATTTTTTCAATGTTGTCGGCTTTCACAATACCTAGATCGGTTCCATTTATATGCTCGCTACTTTTATCGGAAACGTTATAAAGCAAGATTTGATTCTCTGCTGTCAGTGCGCATAAAATATCTTCGTTATTATAAAGTCCTAGGACTTTTGTTTTTATATCTATAAGCGGTTGGGCAGTCAGTCTTATTTCATCTGCATTTTTCTCCATATTTAACTCTACTATGGCATTGGAGGTCAAGGCATATAATTTGTCTTGCAGTACACATATATCCTGTATATCTTGCAATACCTCAGGAGTAGGTGAGATAAGTGGCATATAGATTCCACGCATCTTGTCAAAACAGGCTATTTGGTTTAAATTGGCGATATGAGACCATAGCAGATTGTTTGATGTTTCATATAAATGAGTTAAGGCACGTGGCTCTTTATCAATCAGATTGTAATTATGAAAATGTATTCCGTCATAGCGACTTAGTCCAACATCGGTTCCTAACCATAAAAAGCCGGCTTTATCCTGATAAATTCCAGTCAATGTATTGTTGCTCAATCCGTTTTGTCTGGTAAGTAGTTGGATACCACACTGGCGGAAAATTAACTTTGCGCATTAGTAGTTGATAGACAAAAACTACATAATAAGGTTGATTATTTAAAGATTTCATCATAATAAATTGTTTCACTTTTATTCCCCTGTAATCAGATTGGTCACGTACAATCTGCTTGATATTATTCCTTAATCTATTTTAGGAATTCCTACAAATATAGCAAATCTATATTTTCATAACCAACTAAAAGTCATAGGAATATATTCTGTTTTTAGTATCAACAGGTTCGGTGAAAAGAAAGGATAGTAGGATTCCGTTCACACAGTTTTGTCTTGTCTTGATTATTAGACGATTGTATTTGAATGAAATACACCCCTTGTCTCTTGCTATTTTATTAAGGTATGTATACCAAGCAAGGCACACAGGGGATA
>ENA-OQDT01001542-OQDT01001542.1-human-gut-metagenome-genome-assembly--contig:-NODE-1542-length-13224-cov-4.551348_pt1 | contig 13224 bp, 10 predicted proteins | sample MGYA00242786_ERZ504617 | MGnify/ENA primary metagenome ERZ504617 (study PRJEB26092, sample SAMD00036337) | human gut metagenome | host: Homo sapiens | study: EMG produced TPA metagenomics assembly of...
TTGAAAGCCTGCTTTTAGCAGAATTTTGCCCCTTTAGAATTGACCCGCCGATGGAACCTGAACAGGAACACCTTTCCAAGCTTTATTCCGGTTCGGGTATCCACAGCCTTCCTGAATTAAATCCCAAAATACACCGCAGAATAAGCCGAAAGATCCAGCACAGCTTTCCCATCCGTAACCTTCACTTTCTTCTTCGTATACTTCTTACCTCCCCCAAATGCTACATCATCACTTGCAAGGATTACCTCCAGTTCTTTTGCATCCTTTATTGGAAGCTCATATCCTTTCTGATCCTCATCCGAGAAATTAAAGACAGCAACGATACGATCTTTTCCATCTGTTCTTTCGAACGCATAGATACAGCGCTCTTCCTGATGGCAGTCCAGCCACTGAAATCCTGCATTCTCATAATCTTTGGCAGAAAGAGCAGGAGTTGTCATATACAGATGATTCAGTTTCTGCATGAAGTGATGGAATGCATCGTGAATTGGATACTTCAGGATACCCCAGTCCTGTTCACGTTTTTCATCCCATTCACGGAGCTGTCCGATCTCATTCCCCATGAAGTTTAATTTCTTTCCAGGATGTGCATACATGTACATATAGAAGGCACGTGCCTGTGGGAATTTCTCTTCGTATTCTCCATGCATTTTCTGGGCGATGGTTGCCTTTCCGTGAACCACCTCGTCATGTGAAAGCGGAAGAAGGAAATCATCGTTATAATAGTACATCATGGAGAACGTAAGCTTGTGATAATCGCGGCTTCTGTATTCCGGTGCGGTGCGGAAGTAGTCAAGTGTATCGTTCATCCAGCCCATATCCCATTTGTAATCGAATCCAAGTCCGCCCTGATCAGCAGGTTTTGTTACGCCTTCGAAAGAAGTAGAATCCTCGGCAGAGAGCATAACTGTCGGGTGCAGTGTTTTTAATCCGCGGTTCATTTCACGAATAAAGTCTACTGCATTATTGTTGACACCTCTTGCTGGTTCACCTTGCCAGTAAATGATACGGCTGATTGCATCCATACGGATTCCGTCCACATGATATACGCTTAACCAGTAGTTCGCAGCAGACTGCAGGAAGCTTCGAACCTCGCCTCTGGAATGCATGAAGTTGCAGCTTCCCCATTCGCTGACACCGACATCCTGGTGTGGATATTCATAGAGTGCAGTTCCGTCATAGTCGGACAGTGCATAGTGATCAACAGCAAAATGTACCGGTACAAAATCCATGATGACACCGATGTCATTCTTATGGCAGGCATCGATGAATTTCATCAGTTCTTCGGCAGTTCCGTAGCGGGCGGTCGGACTGAAGAATCCAGTGTTCTGATATCCCCAGGATTCATCACATGGATGTTCGCTGAGCGGCATAATCTCAATATAATTGTAATCATTTTCTTTCAGATAAGGAATCAGGATATCGATCATTTCTACATAAGTGTACCAGTCGTCTGCCTTTTCAGAAGGCTTCTTAAATGATCCGAAATGCAGTTCATAGATGTTCAGCGGCTTGTCCTTGCATACCGAACGTTTCTGCATCCATTTGCTGTCTTTGAATTTATAGTGGGACAGATCGCGGATGATGGAAGCAAAGGCCGGGCGTAGTTCCATGCCGAAGCCGTAAGGATCGCAGTGCTCTACACAGTTTCCGTCCTGTCTGTAGATGCGGTACTTGTACATCATGCCCGGCTTTGCACCTTTGGCATAGCATTCCCAAAAATTGCCGTCATAAGTTTTGTTCAGTTCCCATTCCTGCCAGTCGTTAAATTCCCCAATGACTGTAATGCGTGATGCGGCAGGTGCAAAGGTACGGAATGTGGTTCCGTCTTTGTCCGGGTGTGCGCCGAGAAATTCATAAGCGTCGAATATTTTTCCTGTGTAAAATCCGTAAAATCCATATTAACCTCCGTGAAAATACAACGTAAAAGATCAACTGTCGAAAAGATAATGGACAGTAGTTGCTTTTTTGATTTATAATTATATTATAAGAAAAATGCTGAGGAGGTATCCACCAACAAAACCGACGAAAGGATGGATAACCGACGAATATGAGAAAGTGTTGGGAAATGGGAGGTAAGATGGATCTTAGAATTGAGAAAACAGAGCGGGGAATCAAGAACGCATTTATCGAACTGCGTTCCAGGAAACCTTTGGAAAAGATAACAGTAAAAGAACTATGTGAAAGCGCAAGAATCAATAAGTCTACCTTTTATGCGCATTATAAAGATATCTACGATTTGTCAGATGCGATGGAAGAAGAAGTAGTACAGTCGATTGCGAACAGTATCCAGCATCCGGAATATCTGCTGGAGCATCCGGCAGAGTTTGCACGGGAACTTCTGATGGCTTATGTATCGCAGAATTCCCTGACGGCGATTTTATTTTCCGGCAGTCAGGCGAATCATTTTGCGGATAGTATCGAGCGGAGCATCAAGCAGATGATCTTTGAAAAATACCCGGAATTGAAAGAAGATACAGCAATGAATGTGATGCTCAGCTATTGTATCCAGGGAAGCTACCACGCTTACCAGAAGAATCGGAGCGGAGATATCATGACGGTGATCGATGTGATCGCAGGAATGACGGGAGCGATTCGACCGATGTATGAAGAACGATTGGGGGAAAACAGATCATGAATCTGGAACAGCCGTGTATCCGCATTTCGGTGCGGAATCTGGTGGAATTTATATTAAGACATGGAGATATTGACAACCGGACCGGAGGGGCAGATAAGGATGCCATGCAGCAGGGCAGCCGCATACACCGGAAAATCCAGAGACAGCAGGGGGCAGAGTACCGTGCAGAAGTTCCGTTAAGATATCAGATCCCGTGTGATGGATTTATCCTGAGTGTAGAAGGAAGAGCGGACGGAATCATAGAACTTCCGAAGCGTGTGGTGGTCGACGAGATCAAAGGTGTATTTAAAGATCTGAAACGTCTGGAAGAGCCACAGCCTTTGCATCTGGCACAGGCAAAATGCTATGCATATATTTATGCAGAACAAAATAATCTGGAAGAGATCGGAGTGCAGATGACGTATTGTAATCTGGATACCGAAGAGATCCGCAGATTCCGGGAGACATATACCCGGGCAGAACTTAAGAAATGGTTCGAAAAGCTGGTATCTGAATATGAAAAATGGGCAAGATACCAGATGACATGGAGAGCAAAGAGAAATGCTTCCATTAAAACCGTAGAATTCCCATTCGAATACAGAGATGGACAGAAGAAACTGGTTGAGTCTGTATATCGGACCATTTTAAGAAAAAAGAAATTATTCATCCAGGCACCTACCGGAGTCGGCAAGACGATGGCGGCCGTATTTCCGGCGGTGAAAGCTGTCGGGGAAGAACTGGGAGAAAAGATTTTTTATCTGACGGCCAGGACGATTACCAGAACGGTGGCAAGTCAGGCATTTGCGATTCTGAGAGAACAGGATCTGAAGATGAAGGTCATCACATTGACGGCAAAAGAAAAAATCTGTTTCTGTGAAGAAACCATCTGTAATCCGGATGTGTGTCCATATGCAAAAGGGCATTTTGACCGTGTAAATGATGCCGTTTATGAACTGCTCACATCGACAGACGAGATGAGCCGGGAAGTATTGGAAGAACAGGCAAGAAAATGGAATGTATGTCCATTTGAAATGGCACTGGATGTATCACAGTGGGTAGACGCAGTTATATGTGATTATAATTATGTTTTTGATCCAAATGCACATCTGAAACGCTTTTTCGGAGACGGCGTCAAAGGAGAATACCTGTTCCTGATCGATGAGGCACACAATCTGGTAGAACGCGGCAGGACAATGTACAGCAGCAGTATTTGCAAGGAGGATTTTCTGAAGATCAAAAAGTTGGTAAAATACGGGGAACCGAAACTTGTCTCGGCGTTGGAGAGCTGCAATAAGCAGCTTCTGGAATTGAAAAGAGAATGTGACGGCTGCCAGATACTGAACAGTGTATCACATGTGTATATTAAGCTTCTGTCTTTGATGACGAAGCTGGAAGAGTTTATAGAAGACTGTAAAGATGAAGTGATACGGAAAGAGGTGCTGGAGTTTTACTTTGGTATCCGTAATTTCATATATATTCATGACCGGCAGGATGAAAATTATCTGATCTATTCAGAACTTAGTGAAGAAGGAAAGTTTTACCTGCATCTGTTCTGTGTCAATCCGGCAGGATGTCTGCAGGAATATATGGGGAAAAGCAAATAGTACGATATTATTTTCGGCAACATTTCTTCCGATCAATTATTATAAAAAACCTGTTATCTACAACAAAGGAAGACTATGCAATCTATGCGGAATCTCCATTTGAACCAGGCAAAAGATTATTGCTTCTGGGAAATGATGTCAGCACGAAGTATACCAGGCGAGGACCGGAGATGTACCGGAAGTATGCAGAATACGTGATGCATGTGATAAAAGGAAGAACAGGGAATTATATTGTGTTTTTCCCGTCTTATCGATTTTTGGAAAAAGTCTGGGAAGTATTCATGGAATTGCCACAGGAACAGATTGAAGTTGTAGTACAGTCCCAATATATGACGGAACAGGAACGGGAAGAATTCCTGAAAAAAATTCGAACAGGAAAGAGTACACAGCCTGATTGGTTTCTGTGTGATGGGTGGTGTCTTTTCGGAAGGAATTGATCTGACGGAAGATAAACTGATCGGGGCAATGATCATCGGGACAGGACTTCCGCAAGTGTGCCTGGAACGGGAACTTTTAAAGTATTATTTCGACCGGAAGAATCTGAACGGATTCGATTATGCTTACCTGTATCCGGGGATGAATAAGGTGTTACAGTCCGCAGGAAGAGTTATCCGGACCGATCAGGACAGAGGTGTGATCACACTGTTGGATGACCGGTTTATGGACAGACAGTGCCAGGAGGTGTTCCCGAGGGAGTGGAATGATTTTCAGATCTGTAACAGTGAAAATATTGAAGAAAAGATTGCAAAATTCTGGAAGGCGGAAGAACAGACAGATATGAAATAAGCAGCATTAAAAAGAAAAATACCATGAGGAACATATGCTCCTATGGTATTTTCCGTCATGCATCCGAAAGATGTATTAAAAATAAGATAAAAATTCCTGCGCGGCTTTGGATATCGGGACTTTCTCGTTATATGCGATGACAAGCTCCCTTTCCGGAAGTACTTCTTTTGTCTCGACAATGAAAAGCGAATCCGAATCGGAGGTCTGGGAAAGGCAGAAATCCGGAATAAATGCAATTCCAAGTCCGATGCGGGCAAGATCAATGAGAAGATCATTACTGCTGAGTTCAATCTCCGGAACCAGATCCAGCTGGTTCTGAAGAAACAGATTGTGCAGATATTCACTGGTCGTACTTTTTCTGTCCAGCATAAGGATCGGATAGTTCAGAAGTTCTTTGAAAGAGAGCTTCTTTCCTTTTAATTCCTCAAAAGCCTTGTCTGCGATAAATACATCCTGAAAATCTTTGATTTTTTTACATTCGGAACATTCCCGAGATAAGCATTCGGTGAATTGACAACGATCAGATCCACCTGTCCGGTCTCAAGGAGTTCTACACAGCGAATGGATGTCGCATTGGTAACTTTGATATGCGCTCCGGGAAATTCCCGGTGGAAACGTTCCAGATAAGGTACCAGAAAATACCGGCAGATCGTGTCACTGGCTCCGATATGAAGCTGTCCTCCGCGTGCGCCGACATCGAGGAGCTGGCTTTCGCCGCGCTTGATCAGGCTGATCGCCGGTTCGATGTGGCGCAGAAGGATCTCGCCTTCGGTAGTAAGACGGACTTTCTTGGTACTCCGGATGAATAAGGTCTGATCCAGCTTCTTCTCCAGTGCCTTGATGGACTGGCTGACAGCCGACTGTGAGATGAACAATTGCTTGGAGGCTTCCGAAAAGCTTAAGGTGGAAGCTACATAGTAAAATACTTTATATAATTCATAGTTAATATCCATGATAAGTCCTCCTAATGAATCTTAACTGTATTATAAGTGAAATGAAAGAAAATTACAACCGTATTTATAAATAGAAGTGTTATAATAATGAAAAGCAGGAGGAAAAAGACTTGAAGAAGCTAACAATAATCATATCCGTTATGGCCATGATGTGTGCGGTGATGGCAGCACTGATATTTAGTATATGGCTGGCCGTATATGGAGACAGTAATTACAGATTTTACAAAAAAGAATATCAGCGCTATGAAGTGACGGAAGATCTGGATATGAGCATAGACCATGTCATGTATGTGACAGAACATATGATGAATTATCTGATCGGGAAAGAGGAGGAGCTGTCGGTTGTGACGACAGTGGAAGGAAGAGAGCAGGATTTCTTTAATGAAAGAGACCGGCTGCATATGCGTGATGTAAGGAATCTGTTCCTGGGAGGAATGAAAGTCGGAGTAATCTGTCTGGCTGTGGCAGCAGTTATACTGGCGGTACTGAGAAAACGGGAAGAAGACTGGAAGAGACTGTATTTCAGAACATATTCGATCGCACTGAGTGCCTGGCTGGTCATAGGCGTACTGCTGGGGATTGCATTCCGTGTAGATTTTACAACGTGTTTTACGATTTTTCATAAGCTGTTTTTTACCAATAATCTGTGGGTATTCGACCCGGAGACGGATTATATGATACGGATGCTGCCGGAAGGATTCTTTTCGGATATGGTGATCCGCATCAGTGAAGTGTTTGGTGGAGTGCTGCTTCTGATATGGATTGTATTGTTTTTTGGAAAAAATAATTGCAAAAAGGAAGAGAAAAAAGTTGATTAATAAGTGTGAATTATAAAAGCGTTTAGATATATTAATTGTATTAAATAATGATTGTTGTGTTATACTAACAATAGAAAATGTGTAAAAATTCATTTGTGGAGGATTACTTATGAGCAATGTAAAAAGAGTGTACGTGGAGAAAAAATCAGGATTTGATGTACAGGCAAAGGAACTTAAGACCGAGATCCGAAGCTATCTTGGAATCAAAGACGTAGACAGCGTCCGTGTACTGATCCGTTACGATGTGGAAAACGTATCGGATGAGACATTTGAGAAAGCATGTAACGGCATCTTTTCTGAACCACCTGTAGATACATTATATAAAGAAGAATTTCAGGCAGAAGAAGGAAGCAAGATCTTTTCCGTAGAATTTCTTCCGGGACAGTTTGATCAAAGAGCAGATTCCGCTGTGCAGTGTATTCAGTTTATCAAAGAAGACGAGCAGCCGGTAATCCGTACTGCGACTACTTACGTGATCCATGGTGGAAACGGAACTGTTTCGGATGAAGAATTCGAAGCAATTAAAGAGCATTGTATTAACCCTGTAGATTCCAGAGAAGCACAGGAAGAAAAACCGGAGACACTGGTTACTGTATTCGATGAGCCGGCAGATGTAAAAATCTTTGACGGATTTAAAGATATGGAAGAAAGCAAACTGAAAGAATTATACGATTCTCTCGGACTTGCCATGACATTTAAGGATTTCCAGCATATCCAGAATTATTTTGCGTCAGAAGAAGACAGAGATCCTTCTATGACAGAGATCCGTGTTCTGGATACCTACTGGTCAGATCACTGCCGTCATACAACATTCTCGACAGAACTTACAGATGTTTCGTTCGGCGATGGTGATTACAGAGAGCCGATGGAAGCAACTTATAAACAGTATATCGCTGACCACAGTGAGATTTTCAAAGGAAGAGAAGATAAGTTTGTCTGCCTGATGGATCTTGCACTGATGGCAATGAGAAAATTAAAACGTGAAGGAAAGTTACAGGATCAGGAAGAGTCTGATGAGATCAATGCATGCAGTATCGTTGTTCCAATCGAGGTAGACGGAGTGGAAGAAGAGTGGCTTGTAAACTTTAAGAACGAGACACATAACCATCCGACAGAGATCGAGCCATTCGGTGGTGCTGCTACCTGCCTTGGAGGAGCTATCCGTGACCCATTGTCAGGACGTACTTATGTATATCAGGCAATGCGCGTGACAGGAGCCGCTGATCCTACCGTATCTGTAAAGGATACATTAAAAGGAAAGCTTCCACAGAAGAAACTGGTCAGAGAAGCAGCCCATGGATATAGCTCATATGGTAACCAGATCGGCCTGGCAACCGGAGCGGTAAAAGAAATCTATCATCCGAATTATGTTGCAAAACGTATGGAGATCGGAGCAGTGCTTGGAGCAGCACCGAGACGTGCGGTTATCAGAGAGACATCGGATCCTGGAGATATCATCATTCTTCTTGGCGGACGTACCGGACGTGACGGCTGCGGCGGAGCAACAGGATCTTCCAAAGTACATACAGAAGAGTCCATCGAAACATGCGGGGCAGAAGTGCAGAAAGGTAATGCACCGACAGAAAGAAAGATCCAGAGATTATTCAGAAGAGAAGAAGTCAGCAAGCTGATCAAGAAATGTAACGACTTCGGTGCAGGCGGAGTATCCGTTGCTATCGGAGAACTTGCAGACGGACTTCAGATCGATCTTGATAAAGTACCTAAGAAATATGCCGGTCTTGACGGAACAGAGATCGCAATCTCTGAATCACAGGAACGTATGGCAGTTGTTGTAGATCCAAAAGATGTAGATGAATTCATGAAATATGCATCCGAAGAGAACCTGGAGGCAACAAAAGTAGCAGTTGTAACAGAAGATCCAAGACTGGTACTTTCATGGAGAGGAAAAGAGATTGTAAATCTTTCGCGTGCATTCCTTGACACCAACGGAGCACACCAGGAGACAACGGTAGCAGTTGACATCCCGAACAGAAAAGACAGTATCCTTGTAAGAGAAGATGTGAAAGATGTAAGAGAAAAATGGCTTGGTATGTTAAAAGATCTGAATGTATGCTCACAGAAAGGTCTGGTAGAGATGTTCGACGGATCGATCGGAGCAGCTTCTGTATTCATGCCGCATGGGGGAAAATATCAGAAGACAGAGACACAGGCAATGGTGGCAAAACTTCCGGTATTAACAGGAGACTGCGATACTGTAAGTATGATGAGTTACGGATTCGATCCGTATCTGTCAACATGGAGTCCATATCACGGAGCAATCTATGCAGTGACAGAATCTATCGCAAAGATCGTAGCAGCAGGTGGTGACTACAGCAAGATCCGTTTCACATTCCAGGAATACTTCCGTCGTATGACAGAAGATCCACACAGATGGAGCCAGCCGTTTGCGGCACTTCTTGGTGCTTACAGTGCACAGCTTGGATACGGCCTTCCTTCTATTGGCGGAAAAGACAGTATGTCAGGAACGTTTGAAGACATTGATGTACCGCCGACACTGGTATCTTTCGCAGTAGACATTGCAAAAGAGAAAGACATTATTTCACCGGAACTTAAGAAAGCCGGAGATAAACTTGTATGGCTTCGTATTGAGACGGATAATTACGATATTCCTGCATACGGAAAGGTTATGGAACAGTATGGTAAGTTTACCGAAGATATCCACAGCGGCAAGATCGTAGCAGCTTATGCGTTAGACAGACATGGTATCGCGGCAGCAGTCAGCAAGATGGCATTCGGTAACGGCATGGGTGTGAAGATTGAGCATAATGTAGATGCAAGAGATTTATTTGCACCGGCATTCGGAGATATCATTGCAGAAGTACCTGCGGATAAGGTATCTGAACTTGGAATTACCTATACCGTGATCGGTGAAGTGACAGATAGTGCGGCAATCGAATATAAAGATGTGAAGATCGCATTAGAAGAGGCAGTATCTGCATGGGAAGAGACGCTGGAAAAGGTATTCCCGACCAATTCCGGAGCGGAAGGACAGGACGAGAAGGTGGAGACAGGATTATATGATACATCAGATATCTATATCTGCAGCCACAAGATCGCACAGCCAACAGTATTTATCCCGGTAATGCCAGGAACAAACTGTGAGTATGACAGTGCGAAAGCATTTGAAAGAGCAGGAGCAAAGGTGATCACAAAGGTATTCAGAAATATGAGTGCATCTGATATCGTTGATTCGGTAGAAGTATTCGAAAAAGCAATCGGACAGTCACAGATCATCATGTTCCCTGGCGGATTCAGTGCTGGTGATGAACCAGACGGATCAGCAAAATTCTTCGCAACAGCATTCCAGAATGCGAAGATGAAAGAAGCAGTAGAAAAATTACTGAATGAGCGTGACGGACTGGCACTTGGTATCTGTAACGGATTCCAGGCACTGATCAAGCTTGGTCTGGTACCAGGTGGAAAGATTACAGGACAGTTACCGGATTCACCGACTCTTACATACAATACGATTGGACGCCATATCTCCAAGATGGTCTATACAAAAGTGGTAACGAATAAATCTCCATGGCTTAGAGAGGCAGAGCTTGGCGGCGTATATACAAACCCTGCATCTCACGGAGAAGGAAGATTTGTTGCAAATAAAGAGTGGCTGGACAGATTATTTGCAAATGGACAGGTTGCAACACAGTACTGTGATCCGGAAGGAAATATCACGATGGACGAAGAATGGAATGTCAACGGTTCTTACTGTGCAATCGAAGGTATTACAAGCCCGGATGGACGTGTACTTGGCAAGATGGCACACTCAGAAAGAAGAAACAGAAGCGTGGCAATGAACATTTACGGAGAACAGGATATGAAGATCTTCGAATCCGGAGTAAAATACTTCAGATAATGAAACAGACAGAGAGAAGAGCAGAATTCTATGTATTGTGATAAATGCAATTCAGAGTGCGTTCTGTTTCAAAAAAATGAATAAACACAAGAAAAAGCACAAAACCCTTGCGAAATCTGCAAGGGGTTTTGTAAAAAGTTGCAAAAAATAACAAAAAACTGTAAAAATATCTTGCCAGATACACTTGTTTGCTTTACAATAGTAAAGGACAAAGGCGTCAGGGAAAAACAGATGGCGTAAGTCATCTGTTTTTTATACTGAAGTATGCCTTTGAAAAGGATACGTATATTATTTAGGAGGTAGAAAGCTATGTCATATGTTGATGAAGTACTGGAGAAAGTAGTAGCTAAGAATCCTGCAGAGCCAGAATTCCACCAGGCAGTAAAAGAGGTATTAGAGTCATTAAGAGTAGTTGTAGAGGCAAACGAGGAAAAATTCAGAAAAGATGCTCTTCTTGAGAGACTTGTTGAACCTGAAAGACAGATCAAATTCCGTGTTCCATGGGTAGATGACAAAGGACAGGTTCAGGTTAATACAGGATATCGTGTACAGTTTAACAGCGCAATCGGACCATACAAAGGAGGATTACGTCTGCACCCATCTGTAAACCTTGGTATCATCAAATTCCTTGGATTTGAGCAGATCTTTAAAAACTCGCTGACAGGACTTCCGATCGGCGGAGGTAAAGGTGGTTCTGATTTCGATCCGAAGGGAAAATCAGACAGAGAAGTAATGGCATTCTGCCAGAGCTTTATGACAGAACTTTGCAAATATATCGGAGCTGACACAGATGTTCCTGCAGGAGATATCGGAACAGGTGCAAGAGAGATTGGTTACATGTTCGGTCAGTACAAGAGAATCAGAGGCCTGTATGAAGGTGTTCTGACAGGAAAAGGATTAAGCTACGGCGGATCTTTAGCAAGAACAGAAGCTACAGGATATGGACTTCTCTACTTAACAGAAGAATTATTAAAGATCAACGGAAAAGACATCAAGGGAATGACAGTTGCAGTTTCCGGAGCTGGTAACGTTGCAATCTATGCAATCCAGAAAGCTCAGCAGCTTGGAGCGAAAGTTGTAACAGCAAGTGATTCTACAGGATGGGTATATGATCCGGACGGAATCGACGTTGCAGCATTAAAAGAGATCAAAGAAGTAAAACGTGCAAGACTGACAGAGTACAAGAACTACCGTCCTAATTCAGAATATCATGAAGGACGCGGCGTATGGTCTGTTAAGGTTGACCTTGCTCTTCCGTGTGCTACACAGAACGAACTTCACCTTGAAGATGCAAAACAGTTAGTTGCTAACGGATGCGTAGCTGTATGTGAAGGTGCGAACATGCCTACTACATTAGAAGCAACACAGTATCTGCAGGAGAATGGTGTAATCTTTGCACCTGGTAAGGCTGCAAATGCCGGTGGTGTTGCTACATCTGCACTTGAGATGTCACAGAATAGTGAGAGACTGAGCTGGACATTTGATGAAGTAGATGCAAAACTGAAAAACATCATGGTAAACATCTGCCACAATATGGATGATGCTGCAAAACGTTACGGAATGGAAGGTAACTATGTTGCCGGAGCTAACATTGCAGGATTTGAAAAAGTCGTAGATGCTATGACAGCTCAGGGAATCGTATAAGATTTATAAAAATGCCCCGCAAGCCTTGTGTTTGCGGGGATTTTTTTGAATCAGATTAACGCACAGCGATTTTGATTTATTCCGGTTATAGAAGAAATTGTAGAAAAAATTTGAAAAAATCAAAAAAACAGTTGACTTTCAAAAAAACAAATGCTATACTAACGAAGTCGGTTCGAGAGAAACGACAAAATATATGGGATCATAGCTCAGCTGGGAGAGCATCTGCCTTACAAGCAGAGGGTCATAGGTTCGAGCCCTATTGGTCCCATACATTTTCTAAAATTGGTTGTGGCGGGATAGCTCAGTTGGCTAGAGCACACGGTTCATACCCGTGGTGTCGCTGGTTCAAATCCAGTTCCCGCTACTGATTATGGCGGGATAGCTCAGTTGGCTAGAGCACACGGTTCATACCCGTGGTGTCGCTGGTTCAAATCCAGTTCCCGCTATTTTTGTGCCAACGTATGCGGAACAAGCTGCCTGTGGCAGGTTTGTTACATTTCTATATATCGTAACACAGCAAGAGAGTCGGAAGTATCCGGTTCTTTTTTGTTGTTTAATTTTATATATCGAAGTATACAAGAAAAGCGAAATCGTCTATAATACATTACATATGATGTATAGAAACAGGAGGGATAGGAATATGGTACCAAGAAGCAGTTTGATCATTCGTTCGCTTGCCGGGGCGTATATAACTTATTTGGGAGGAAAACTTTTAGTGGATTCGCTGAAGGATCATCCGGACAATTATGTGTTTTATGCGGGAGCCGGGGTTGTTTTTGTGATCATAGGAATCTTCTGGCTTGGAAAATATGGTTCAAAGCTTATAAAAAAGGAATATCAAGATGACAGTGTGATGGGACAATTAAAAGATAAGGAAGAACAGTCAGAAGAAGCAGAAACAGAAGAAGCAGAAACAGAAGAAGTA
>ENA-OQDT01001543-OQDT01001543.1-human-gut-metagenome-genome-assembly--contig:-NODE-1543-length-13224-cov-2.812858_pt1 | contig 13224 bp, 16 predicted proteins | sample MGYA00242786_ERZ504617 | MGnify/ENA primary metagenome ERZ504617 (study PRJEB26092, sample SAMD00036337) | human gut metagenome | host: Homo sapiens | study: EMG produced TPA metagenomics assembly of...
GCTGTGCGCGCTCCCGTGCGCCCGGCACATGGTCCAGAATCCACTTGATTTTGGTTGCGGAAAAGTAGGCATCCGGCACAAGGCCGGTATTCTCTTTGATATACTCTGCCATGCCCGGTTGGCTGAGCAGCTCATCCACCAACGGTGCAGTGCGGCGGCATTGCCACACAATGGCGTTATAAATGGGGCGGCCGGTCGCTTTTTCCCACAAAATCGTGGTTTCGCGCTGGTTGGTAATGCCGATGGCGGCAATATCATGCGCATCCACGCCGCTTTGGGCTACCACCTCGTTCATCACGCCATACTGGCTGGACCATATCTCCATGGGGTCGTGCTCCACCCAGCCCTGCTGGGGGTATAGCTGCTCAAATTCGCGCTGGCGCACGGCAATAATATTCTGCTCATTATCAAACAGGATTGCCCGGCTGCTGGTGGTACCCTGATCCAGCGCAAGAACATATCTGCTCATCTTCAACCTCCCTGTTGATGGGTAACGGTGCTAAGGCAATACCGCACAATTCTAAGTGCCGATACGGCGAGCGAGGTGCGGCAGCTGCTAAGACAAAAGCGCAGATAATACTGGATGTCTTATCGAGCATTTTGGCAACGCAGATGCCGTGCCGCAGCCGCCGAAGCGGTGCTTAAGCCGTAAGGCGGGAATTGTGCGGTGTTGCCCTAACTACCCGCTGTTTTTATTCCACTTTTTCCATGTCACGCGTTGCCACAACATCCACGCCGGTGCCGCACACGTTAGGCAGTACCACATCCCCGGTATGCACGGGGGCTTGCAGAGCCGCGGTATTCAGCGCAGCCATCACGGAAAACATCTTTTCCTTTGGCACCGCCTGCGCGGTTTTGACCGGGCAGCGCGGGTACAGCCCACCCGTAATGCGCACGGTGCTGGTAATGATGCGGGTGGGGTGGGTCAGTTCCTCTTTGCCGTATGCAGCGCCGTTGGGGCAGGCATTGCCGGTCACGGCATAGTCATTTGCGGTGTCCACCCGCAGATGGCACCCCTTGGGGCAGCAGATGCAGATCAGCTCTTTTATTGTTTCTGTCATGATTGCGGCACCTCCTCCACAGCAACGATCAGCGGGCCGTCCGCTTTTTGCAGCAGAGCTTTGGGCAGCGTAATGTGCTCCATCTCCCCCGGTGCCAGGCGTTCCCGCTTAAAGGCGGCAATTTGGTTTGGTCCGCAGCGCACCGTTATGGTGCTGGGCCCATAATTGCGCCGCACACGGAACGATACGCTCACGCTTTTCTGCACGCCGTCCAACCGGATATGCTGCGGCACGGTGTAGCCAATGCCCTCCCCCGCTGCCAGCGGCAGAACGGTTTCGGTTTCTATCTCGCCATTTTGCACATAGGCTGCCGCGGCTGCACCGGCGGTTTCGCTTTCGCCGGAAATCAAAATCCACCAGATCGTGCACATGCACCACGTTGCCGCAGGCAAATACACCGGGAATCTCGGTTTCCATATTTTTCGTATACCACAGCCCCCTTGGTGTGGGGGTCCATGGCAATACCTGCCTGGCGGGTCAACTCGTTTTCGGGGATCAACCCCACACTGAGCAGGATGGTATCCACATCAAACTCCATCTCGGTTCCAGGGATAGGGCGGCGGTTTTCATCCACCTTGGCAACGATGGCTTTTTCCACTCGCTTTTTGCCCTGAATTTCCACAATGGTGTGGGATAAGTACAGCGGAATATCAAAATCCTGCAAGCACTGCACAATGTTGCGGGTCAACCCGCCGGAATAAGGCATCACTTCCACGCAGGCGAGCACTTTGGCTCCCTCCAGCGTCATACGGCGCGCCATGATCAGGCCGATATCGCCGCTGCCCAAAATCAATACCCGTCTGCCCACCAGGTAGCCTTCCATATTTACATAGCGCTGGGCTGCACCGGCGGTATAAATTCCCGCCGGGCGGGTGCCCGGGGGTGCCGATGGCCCCGCGGGTGCGCTCGCGGCAGCCCATGCACAGGATAATGCTTTTGGCCTGAATGATCTGGTAGCCCTTGCTGCGGCTGACGCAGTGTACCTGCTTATCGGGGGTCACTTCCAGCACCATGGTGCCCAGTTCCACCCGCACGCCGGTTGTGCGCAGCATCTCGATATAGCGCCCGGCGTATTCCGGGCCGGTAAGCTGCTGGCCAAACCGATGCAGGCCAAACCCGTTGTGGATGCACTGGTTCAAAAATACCGCCCAGCTCTGCATCGCGTTCCAAAATCAAAATATCGCGCAGGCCATGCTGCCACGCGCTGTACGCCGCCGCCAGGCCCGCCGGGCCGCCGCCGATGATAACAAGTTCAACCATGGTTGCACCCCCTTCCGGTTTTGGTTTCACACAGCAGCACATTGGTGCCGGCTTTGTCCTGCAATACATCCACCGGGTCAATGCCTAGTGTTTTGCTGATCAGTTCCAGCACGCGCGGCCCGCAAAAGCCGCCCTGACAGCGGCCCATGCCCGCGTTGCACCGCCGCTTTACGCCATCAATGCTCACGGCTGGGATCTCGCTCTGCAAGGCATCCTGAATCTCGCCCTCGGTGATCGTCTCACACCGGCAGATCACGCGGCCATAGGCGGGATTTTTGGCAATCAGCTCCGCCTTTTGCTCCGGCGGCAGCTCCTTGAACCGCACGCGGGTACGGTCATCCTTATAATCCGTCTTTGGCTCCGGCAGGTCGTTGTGGGCTGCCAGAATTTTAGTTACCTCTTTTGCCACAGCCGGTGCACTGGAAAGCCCCGGCGATTTCATGCCCGCCAGGTCAATAAAGCCCGGCGCGCCGTCCGCTTCGCCGATCACGAAGTCCCCGGTATCCACGTTGGCGCGCACACCGGCAAAGTTGCGGATGGACTCGCCAAAGCGGATCCCCGGCACACTGCGCCTGGCCGCTGCCGCCACAAAGGCAAGGCCGTCTGCCGTGCAGGCGGTATCATCCCCCGCTACCGGCTGGGCGTTCGGCCCCACCAGCAGGTTGCCGTGTACGGTGGGCGTTACCAGCACCCCTTTGCCGTTCTCGTTCGGGCACTGGAAGATCACATGGTTCACGCGGTTGCCTTCGCTTTTGTCCAGCAGATAGTATTCCCCGCGGGTAGGTTCCAGCGTAAAGGTGTGCGGCGCGGCCATCTCATGGATGGCCTGGGCGTTCAGTCCCGCCGCATTGACCACATAGCGGGCCGCAAAGCTGCCGTTTGGCGTGGTCAGCTGCCAGCCGCCGTCAATCTTTTTCAATGTTGGTTACAGGAGTGCTGCGGTACAGCTCTACCCCGTTGCGCACAGCCACCTCCGCCATGGCCAGCGCAAACTCCCACGGACTGACGATGGCTGCGCTGGGGGCAACAGCGCCCCGGCCACTGTGGGGGCAAGCTGCGGCTCCATCGCCAGGGTTTCCTCCGCTGTCAGCAGCCGGATGCCCGGCACGCCGTTTGCCACGCCATTCGCGTACAGCTTTTGCAGGTGGGGCAGCTCTGCCTGGCTCAGCGCCAGCACCAGGCTGCCGCACTGGCGGTAGGGCACATCCAGCCGGGCGCAGATTTTCCTTTTGCCAGCGCCACGCCCTGCACATTCAGGCGGGCCATTTGGGTGCCCGGTTCCGGGTCATACCCGGCGTGCAGGATGGCGCTGTTTTGCCTTTCGTTGTTCCATCCGCCACATCGTTTTTCTGCTTCCAGCACTGCCACATGCAGCGGATAGTGCGACAGTTCATACGCTGCAGCTGCACCAACCACACCACAGCCAATGATTGCTACATCCAGCATAACTACCTCCCAGTTGTATTGGTCATTCAGGATGCAAAAATACATCCTGTCAACATGGTTTCCATTGGTTTAATCATAGCGTTAAATGCACAAAAAATCAAGTTTAAGTTGATTTATTTTGCGCATTTCGTCGCCATTGTGTAGACAGCGGAATAGAGGTCCGCTGCTTTGTTTGCTGCTGCCTTTCTATGCAAAAAGCTGCCGCACCTGGCTTTCCCGGTGCAGCAGCTTTTTTTTGATATGATGATATATTATAACGACTGTCTTTTCACTTTTGCAGGCGGTGTCATGCTGCACTTCCCCGTTATGCTGCCGTGCGCTGTTTGCGCTGTTCGGCACGGTTCAGGTACATGTAAAACGCAATGTTCAGCACAACGCCCACTGTGGTAGATACCGGGGCGGCAAGGCCGATCTTGGTCAGGCTGGCGTTCGGCTGAATGCTCATGAAATATGCCATCGGCAAACGCACCAGCAGCGTCTGGACCAGGCCCTGAATCATAACCCAGAGGGTTTTATTGTTGCCGTTAAAGTAACCCACCATGCTGAACAGAATCGCCGTCACAATAGTTTCGGGTGCAAAGCCTTTCAGGTACTCAAAGCCTTTCTGTACAACCTCTGCATCGGTGGAGAAAACGCCCGCCAACAGGTCGCCCCTGAACATAACAAGGGCAAACACCGCGCAGCCAAACATCAGCCCCACCCCAATACCGGTCAGCATCGCCTTTTGGGCGCGCTTGGGGTTGCCCGCACCCACATTCTGCGCCACAAACGAAGCCATCGACTGCATCAACGCGCTGGGGATCAGCATGGCAAAGTTAACGATCTTGCAGGCAACGCCATAGCCGGAGGATGCAGCCAGGCCCAGGCGGTTGACAAAGGCGCAGAGCGCCAGGAAAGAAAGCTGGGTCAAAAATTCCTGCAAGGCCAGCGGCGACCGATCTCCAGGAATTTCCGGCACTGTACGTCGAGGCGAAAAATCCGACTTTTTGATGGTAAACGGGAGATCTTTCTTCACCAGCATTACAATGGCGAACACCACGCTGACAGCCTGTGCCAGCACCGTTGCCGCCGCAGCACCGGCAGCATCCATCTTGAGTCCGGCCACCAGCAGCAGGTCGCCCGCAATGTTGACAATGCAGGCCACCAGCACGAACAACAACGGGGATTTGCTGTCGCCCAGACCGCGGAAGATGGCGGCCATCAGGTTGTATGCCACAATAAAGAAAATACCGCTGCCGCAGATGCGGATGTAGCTTGCGGTAAGGCCAATGGCTTCCTCCGGAGCCTGCATCAGCACCGCAATGGGCCGTGCAAATGCGACCAGCAAAATAAACAGAACCACGGACATAATGGCAAACACCACCGCGGCACCGCCAAGCACCGCCCCGATCTGCTGGGGTTTCTTCTCACCAATATAGCGGGCGATCAAAACCGTAACGCCCATGGCAAGCTGCGTTACCACAAAGGTGACCAGGTTCAGCAGCTGGCTGCCGGTAGAAACCGCCGAAAGCCCCGCCGTGGAGCCAAAGTGCCCCACCACCAGCAGGTCAACCGCGCCATATGCCGCCTGCAGCACCAAAGCTCCGAGTACCGGCAGCATAAAAAGGGAAAGCTTTTTTTAAAATGCTCCCTTGCGTAAAATCTGTTTTATCTGTGTTCAAGTGAATTTTTCCTTTCCGACATGATTTTGTATATCTTTTCAATCGTCTGGACCGTGCAGGCTGCATCCGCATCCGAAATGTCAGCCACAAGCGGCGCCAGCTGCGCAAAGAACTCGGTGTTGTGCACCTGCGAAAGCTGGCGGCCGCTTTCCGTAATAGAAAGGTAGGTCACGCGGCCATCCTGCTCCGATGCGATTTTTTTCAGGTAGCCTTTATCCTCCATCTCTTTGACCGTGCGCGTAACGCCGGGGCGCGGCAAGTTCAGCGCATCGCTGATGTCCGAAACCTTTACCCGAACGCCGCGGCGTTCCAGTTCCTCGATGGTATCCAGATAGTGAATATAAGAAGGGCTGACCCCTTTTGGCAGCGCCGGCAGCAGCTCCCGCACCCGCTTTGCCTGGTAACAGGCATCCAGCAGCGCCTTCATGTTCTCTGTTGTCATATTTCCTCCTTGTAATTGCCTTCGATAATTATCACGGTTAATTATAGTGAGAATGTACGGGTTTGTCAACAGGGTTGTAGGGAAAATTTTGCGACAGGTTACAGATATAGAAAAAAGCCCGTTGAAGTATAGTGGCTTCAATGGGCTATGGGATATTGGAAAGGGTATGCTGAGCAGAGTACGAAGCTGTTTTACTGCCATTCTATGGCCTTGTGTTTATAGCAATTTTCAATAATACAGCACAGCACTTTAACTTTTGAGCAAAAAGAGGTATAACAGAGTCAAAGAAGGTGAGTGCTATGCTGCACAACGAAGCTCGAAAGTTGATTCTGGAAGGATACGATAAGGGCATCAGCGTAAAGGAACTGGCAAAGTGCTTTTCTGTAAATACCTGTTCGATATATCGTTTGCTGAAGCGTCGGAACGAAACGGGCAGCTACGAAACTCAAACGAATCTCCGTGGAAAGAAGCCAAAATTGTCCGATGCAGATCATCAGCACATCCTTTCGCTTCTGGAAAAACAGCCGGATATCACTTGTCTGGAAATCATTGAAACGTTGGATTTGCCTGTCAGTATTGATACTGTCTGGCGCTTTCTTCAACAGGCAGGATACCGCCGGAAGAAAAAGTCTCTTCATGCCAGTGAACAGGAGCGTCCTCGATGTGGCGCAGAAGAGAAAAGACTGGAACGGCCTTATATCTGGATAACCTCCTAAAAAGTCGCTCAAAGCATTAGGAAAAGTATGTAAAAATCGGGAAAATTAGGGAAAACAGAGTTTTAGCATATTCAAGGAAAAAGAAAAGCCGCCCACACATTCAACGTTTTCACGTTAAATTTATGAGCGATTTTGGTTGGGCCGGCCGGATTTGGCAAGCCGCGCCCTAAAAACAGTCCGCTGGACTGTTTTTACCCGGCGGGACGTGGGACGCCGGGCACAGGCTGTTCAAATTCGGCCTATGTTCTCCCGCCGCCGTTTATTACAAATAAAAAGATGCAACCCCCTGCGAGGTTGCATCTTGGTTGGGCCGGCCGGATTTGAACCGACGCAATGGAGGAGTCAAAGTCCTCTGCCTTACCGCTATTTTCAACTTTTTATCGTCGTTTGCCACTCTCAACTCACTAATTAACTCACTAGTCTTTCCCTTGTGAGCCTTTCGTACCACTAAATATTATCAGCGATCCGTTCTCTTGTCAATAGTCACGTCTACATCATTAACACGCCCCCAGTAGTTACTTGGGGCTTTTTGTTTGCAAAAAAGTATTCAACCAAACAGGCAAACACCGCTGATAAACGGCTATGAGCCCTCGAAAACGGCGTTGTGGGGACTGCTGACTGCGGAAATGCCTGTTTGCTTTCCTAATGCACTACAGGTCTTAATTGGGCCTCTCTGACGCGCTGGAGAGGACTTGGAAAGAGCCTGGAGTGAAAAGTATCAACCAACTGCCTTTTGCCATAGAATCATTACTTTTCTTTTTAACCATCCCCCGGCAACAAGAAAATATCCGCGCTGTACAGTTGCTTCTGGAAATGCTGGCTTTACATGCCGCTTTTTTTGCCGCCTTCCTTTATATGCCAGCCAAACAAGCAGGGAAGCATAGGGCCAAAAACTGACCTGAAATCCAACTTTGCTATGATGTAAGTGTCGAAAGCAACAGCCCCTCAGGGCAAGGCTCACGGCAAAACGTGAACATATGTTCCCCACAAACACAACAAAGGAAGGTCGTAAACATTATGAGCATTAACAGCATGTTGGAACTGGTCAACCAATACAAAGAAGCTGCACAGCTGATTGAAGCAGCACAGGCAGAGCAGGAACTTATCAAGGCACAAATCAAGGCAGAACTTGCTGCACGTAGTACGGATACCTTGCAGGTAGGCTGCCACAAGGTCAAACTGTCCGACTTTACCAGTACCCGTCTGGACAGTAAAGCTATCAAGGCCGTTGCACCGGCTTTGTTTGAGCAGTATTCCAAGACGTTCACCGTACAGCGTTTGAGTATTAGCTGATGGAGGTGTTTTTCATGAAGCAGACAGTTAAAACCAGCCGTGCCGCCGGGCAGTTAGAAAAAATGTTCCGTGCCCTCAACACCCGTTTCTTTGACGGCAAGTTACCAGAGCCGGTTATTACTCTCAAGAAAACACCCGGTGCCTATGGTCATATCACTTGCGGCAAAACGTGGACAGCAGGCACAGAGCAACGCCACGAGATAAACATTTCAACGGCCACGCTTGACCGCCCCATAGAGGAAACAACGGCCACACTGCTGCACGAGATGTGCCACCTGTACAACATGGTCAACGGCATAAAAGATACCAGCGGCAGTGCCAACGCCTACCACAACAAACGCTTCAAGGAAACGGCAGAATCCCACGGCCTTATCATTGAGCACCACGCAAAGTATGGCTGGACCGTTACAAGCCCCAGTCTTGAGCTGCTGGACTTCATCGAGCTGCAAGGCTGGCAAGCCATCCAGATGACAGAGGGGCAGAGCTGGCAGGATATGCTAGGAACAGGCACAGGAAGCCGCACACCTGGTGCAGCCAATGGCGGGTCAGTCAAGCCGCCCAAACGCCCCAGCAGCACCCGGCGGTGGATATGCCCCAAGTGCGGAACCATCATCCGTTCAACCAAAGAAGTGCGTGTGATCTGCGCTGATTGCAGCATGAGCTTTATCCCGGCGGATTAACTACCGCCAGACAGAAAGGAACGGGCTGAGTGAGAGTAGGCCAAAAATTAAAAGTGCACATGGAAAAAGAGGTACTACTATGTCACTTGCCCAAAAGCTAAAACAACTGCGCCTGCAAGCCGACCTTACACAAGAACAGCTGGCTGCCTGTATTGGTGTATCGTCCCGTGCCATCAAGCACTGGGAACACGGCACACGTATACCAAACGCTGTATCTCTGCTGGCCCTGGCTAAGTGCTTCCATGTGTCTGTGGACTGGTTGTTAGGCTACCCCGATAAAAGATAAATTCTTTCGTTGATTTCTGAACATGATAACTTCAGCAATCGTCGCGATTCTGGTTTATGATTTTCTCATTGCTATTTTACATTATGTGGGATTCCAATCGAATAAAGACAGTTGTCAGTGTATACCGTTTGGCTCTTACGCTCCCACTCATCTACATCTTTGTATCGATCAGCAAGTGATTTTCGAAGTACCATAATATGCTGATTGGAGGATCCGCGAATACTCTTATTATCGTTAAGGGCATCTATGTAGGGTCCATCTATCAGTATTCCGATATGGGTAAGCGCTTGTCGCATTATAGAATCAGATTTAATTTCATCTATGGTATAGCCCGTATAGACCAGTGTATCATAAATCTGAAGTTTCTCAATACCGACTAAGAGTTCAACTAAAGCACCGGACTGTATGAATGGATCGCCACCGGTAATCGTAACACCATCAATCTTACCTTTGTACTGGTCTATCAAATGCAAAACCGAAGAAATTTCAACGCTTTTATCTATGTTAGCTTCTCGTAACTCAGGGTTTGAGCAGTTAGGGCAGCAACGATGACAACCTATCGTCCAAATCCCGAACCGAGTACCATATCCTAACGTTTTTACCGGGTAATACATCCGATCAATTTGCATCTGCATCGCATTTTACCACAAAAGCTACATCAGCAAATGATAGTTCATCACCATTATGTAATTCACATTTTGTGCTTTTTTCAATCTTGCTGCCATTGATTCTTGTACCGTTGGAGCTTTTATCGGTAACAAAGAGCCCCTCAGCGGTCACTTCCAAATTAGCATGATGTCGACTTGTATAGTTGCTTTCATTTAAGAGAAATGCTAAATCGGAACTCATACGACCAACTTCAACAGACGTAGTGATAGGAAATACCTGACCGGTCTTTTTAGATACTAGCGACCAGGCTCTATCAGAATCCTCGCTTATCTCAGTTGGTTGAACAAATGCTAAATCAGCACCGCACTCCTCACATGCCATGATAGACATAGGATTATGATGTCCACAAAACTCACAAATTCTTACTTCAGTCATTATTTAGGCACACTCTTTTCTGGCTCGTTGGCTGAGCGCGCCTATCGCCGGAAGTTGTAGATGCGCTTTCAAAACGAACATATTCTTCAGAAGGCGGATAAAGCTTTTCATTGGTTAATTCTACACCTTTTTCTTTTAGATGAGCTTTAATTCGCTGATAGTCTGGGCAAAAACGCTCCATATCGTGTTTAACCGAATTCTTATCTTGCGTTGTCGCTTTCCCAACAACTTCAAACATGACAGCACCGTCACTACCAGACGATACATTTAGGTGCGACTTCTCGGAAACATTATATATATTTTTATCTATAGTTCGTACTTTTGACCGAAGCACCTCGCTACTTTCTATAGCGTATCCGAGTTCTTTCATGCTATCAGCCAAGGCTGAACTGATATATTCGGCCATAGACTTTTGCTTGTACTCTTCTTTAAGCACTGCTATACGCGCATTAAGTACGTCGAGAGTCTGAGGAATATCTGCTGCTTCTTTCCCAACCAAAGTGTAAAGAGAAAGATATTCCGCCTGTTTGGCACACAAATCGCCCAATTGCGTAACAGATTGCGCCGTCGCAATAGCTTGTCGACGCATCCGAAGTTCCCGTAACTTATAGTCATTGTCAGTCTTCTCATTCTTGTATATAGAACGAATCGAAGTCAAATTTTCTTCTGCGTTATCGCTTTCGGTAGCAGCGACTACCGCACGTTCGTATTCCTCTTGCAAGGCAATGGGGATCGTACAATAATTAGCAACCGCAGCTTTCGTCCAATCTGTGTTTCTGAAAGCCTGTTGCTTTTGTTTAAGCTTAGCCTCTTCGAATACCGATGCGTACTTTACATCCAGCTGTTTTACAATCTCGGAAAGCCGCTTGGCTTCTTGATTCATTATTCTAGCTGCATTGACTTTCTCCGAAAGTGCGGCAGAGTCCAGATTGGAAGCATAGTCAATTGCCTTAATTTCAGAGATTTTTCCGATGATTGCTTTGTATTCAATAAGAGCAAGATCCTCAACACCAACCGAGGCAAGTGCAGAAAGCCGGTTAGAACACTGATCCATTAACGCCGTACAAGGGCAAGACAGAATCTCTTTGTTTAGCTTTTGAATTTCTGCTGTGAGCTGGCGCTGTTTTTCTTTTTCAAGCGCAATTCGTGCCTGTTCCAAAATGCGCTGAACTCTTGCAAGTTCGAGAATAGCGCGGCTGTATTTAGGACCACTCATGTGTTCCACCCACCTTTGCGGAGCATAACTTCCCAAGAAGCAAGTTGTATCTCATAGCCCAGACTGCGGATCCATGCTTTGAAGAATATATCTTTCATAAGTAGACCACAGTCAGCTTCGCAGTCAGTTGCATTTAAAGAAACAAGGAAAGAAACAAGTTCTTCGAGTGTATGATACTCTTTATCAAGGAATTTGTATCCCTCCATGGGATCAAGAATGTAGGCAATTGTTAAGGATGTACCCGCTGGAACATTATCGCTGCTTTCGCAACGAGATAGTAGAACTTCGAGATCCGGTGAAAGCTGCTGGTGCATTTTTAGATAATACCGCAAGCTTCCGTTTGTAATCATTTGAGCAACGACTTTAAACGAGTCTGGATATCCATTGAAGATATATCGGCTTAAGTTTTGGACCGTAACAAAGTCTATGCCTTTCCAATTTAACGGTGCATTAGGATCAAGAAGGTACAGAAGTCTGAAAACTGCAGCATCTTTGTCTGTCATTTCCCTCAAGTCCATACAATCGGAGGCAAGATCTTCTCCATATAATTTGAGATAGTTTTCAATTAGGCCGCGATAGAGATGTTTCTTGGCGTTAGTCCAATCTCTTGCAAAAGCTCTTTCAAGTTCAGATAGCGAGGTATAGTACTGATTAGCAAAACGGTATGGACGAGCCGTTTTCCCCGAAAGAGTTTTGCGAACCTCTCCCTTTTCCGGCAAAGCAGGCGCAGAGCCCCCCATCCATGCAATAACTTCATTGTAACCCCAACGTAGAGTTCGATCTTTAATCGTTAAGCCTTTGATAAGTGTTGCAATGTCTGGATCAACAGACGAAGGAATATTGACCCCCTCATTAACTGTTTGGAACAGAATCTGCATGTCAGTCATGCCATCAAACGGATCTTTACCCAGAACTATATGTAAAAGTGTTATGCCAAAGGAGTAATAATCCGATTCTTTGGAAATGTAGCCTGTGCTCGTCTCAGGAGCAGCATACCCCAATGTCCGGGCCATACCTGTAGCCCGAACACTCATATTGGTATTCAAGACCGAACTAATACCAAAGTCGCCAACTACAACAGATGTATGCTTGTTGGTAAAGAAAATATTGCTCGGTTTAATGTCTCTATGAACGATGCCTTTTGAATGGAGTGCATGTAACCCATCCTTTACTCCCGGTATGATTACTTCTCGTAATGTTTTTGAGTCAATGTCCTGGCAGGAACCCACATCCCCCTCTGTATAATAGGGAAGAACCTCATAATAGCGATTGTTCCATGTCCCACTACCTAAAATCGGCATGACATGCGGATCGTTGAGAGCTTTTAGCCTATCACGAAGTTCTTGCTTCGGTTGGATGCCCTTGTGATACATCTTTAAAGCATATTGAGTTCCGTCCTTTTCAGCTTGTAAAAGAGTTGCTTCACCAGTATTCTCGGTAATAGTACGTTCAACGCTGTAACCATCAATAATAGTTTCTTCTGTGAGTAAACAAGCAACCTGTTCGGTAGCTTTTCCCAGCATTACACTTGTAGTCCGGCCAGGATCATGACTAGGCATTACGGATGTTTCTCGCGTAGGGCTATTAAGAATTTGTGTGGTTCTTGAAGAATCTGCCGACTTACTGTCCAAAAGTATAGTTGTGCGCTGTGGATCTTGATTTGTACTCATTTGTCATTCTCCAGCTGAATATAAACTATAGAGATATTGTCATAACCGCCATTTTCCATTGCTTTATTGTAAAGCATATGAACCATCTCCATCGGTACCGTATACTTTTCTAAAATTTCCTCAATATCATCAGTTTCAACTAAATCCGTCAATCCATCACTGCAAATCATAAGTTCTTTCACATTAGAAAGAGCCTTGATATGACAGTTGGTTTCAAGATTGCTCTTACCAATATACTGAAGCAAAGGCGGCTTAATGGCTTTCGTACTATCCGGTTCTTCTTTAATAAGACCGAATACGGTATCATCTGTACTTACCTGCTGTAAATAACCATTGTTGACATTATAAACTTTGCTGTCTCCGATATTAAAAGATAGAGTCTCATTTTTTGTAACCAATACACCCGCAATGGTAGAAGCAGTATCAACAAAAGCATCGGCCGCACACTG
>ENA-OQDT01001545-OQDT01001545.1-human-gut-metagenome-genome-assembly--contig:-NODE-1545-length-13197-cov-3.043305_pt1 | contig 13197 bp, 16 predicted proteins | sample MGYA00242786_ERZ504617 | MGnify/ENA primary metagenome ERZ504617 (study PRJEB26092, sample SAMD00036337) | human gut metagenome | host: Homo sapiens | study: EMG produced TPA metagenomics assembly of...
CCGCATAGAAACCAACAGATACCCAGATATCCATAACACTCAGGCATCCCAGGGCTGTACTTGCCTGTCCGATCCATGCCTGTACCTGATCATGAAGACCAACTGCATCCAGAATGCTGTTTAACAGACCATAATTCGGCTGGATCTCATAGATTTTACGAAACAGCTGTCCAACAGCTACTGTAGGAAGGATTACCGGGAAAAATGTGATAGTACGAATCAGATTTTTAAATTTAACAAGCCAGAAGCGATACATCATGGCCAGTGCCAGGCCCAATACTACCATGCCAAGCATCGTGGTAAAAATATACTTTATCGTTACCAGAAGTGCTGTATGAAATTTTGAATCTATCAGAAGTTTGGAATAATTCTTAAGACCGCTGAAGCTCCAGCTCAGTCCCGGGGGTTCCTGAATATAAAGAATACACAAATGACCAGATTACAGGTATAAATACCAGTCCTACATAAAGGATCAGTCCCGGAACAACAAATAACGCAATTGCTTTTTTATTTCCTAATACACGTTTCATTCTGTTTCCTTGCCTTTCTCATAAAAAGAGTATTGAAAATGACATCTTATTCTTTCTGCCACTTCCAATACTCTTAATCAGTCCGTTATTTTTGCAGCTTAGTTACTGATCGTATATGCTTCTTCAATAGAATCCATATATGCAGCTCCATCCATATCACCATTCAATACAGACTGAATATTATCCTGTGCAGTTGCTTTTGTCTCATCATCATGTATGCTTCCCACCATGCGGTAGAAGTTTTTGCATCAGCGATAGCATCAATTACTGTCTGGGTGATAGAGCTGATATCTTTTGTATCCACATCATATGTATAGCCACGTACTGACTGATACTCGCTCATTGCATAGTTACCGATGTTCTCAACAAAGTACTGTAAAAATCCGGCCATTGCACCATCATATTTATCCTGTGACAGGCAGAGGATATTACCACAGTTTGCAGGAAGCTCAGATGCCTCACTTACAGACTCATCAACTACAGGAACACCCATGAATCCAATATTATCCTCTCCGGAAGGATTCGTATCTTTATCTGTGATAGAGGATGTGAACCAGCTTCCGTCATAAAGCATTGCACACTGACCATTTAACAGCATGCCCTCTGCAGTTGTGTTATCAACTGTCGTAGCACCTTCACCAAAATATCCTTTGTCAGCCATATCAGCTACCATCTGTGCTGCCGCTACAAATCCGTCATCTGTAAATTTAAGTTCACCCTCGCAGGCTTTCTTTACTGCGTCTGCACCCATTGTACGATATGCATAGGCATTTACAATACGTGTTGTAGGCCATTTATCAGATCCGCCTGTTGCAATTGGCTGAATTCCTTTTTCTTTTAAAGTATCACATACTGCAAGGAATTCATCCCATGTTTTCGGTACTTCCACACCTGCATCTTCAAATACAGATTTATTATACCAGAATCCCTCGATATTCATTCCGAATGGAAGATCATACAGATCATCTGTATCAGAAAGAGAAGTCATGATGCTCTTTGCGCTGTCCATTACCTTATCTTCGTCGCCCATTCCTTTAAGCTCTTCGGAAATATTCACGACTTTTTTTGCCTGGATCAGTTCTCTCAAAGGAACACCTGCTGAGTATGCAAACAGATCCGGAAGGTCATTTGATGCTACCAGTGTGGAAACTTTTGTACTGAGATCTGAGGAGGATACATACTCATATTCATAGCTGAAGTTCGGATTTACATCTTTGATGTAGTTGTCAAGGATTCCTGTAAGGATCTTGCCATCTGCGCTATCCTCTGCCCAGATTGAAAGAACTTTGATCTTTTTCTCTGCTGATGTGTCAGGATCTGTTGCTGCACTTACGCTTAAAGATCCTGCCATCAATGAAATTGCTGTTGCTGCAACCATAACTAATGCCATTGCTTTTTTCTTCATTTCAAAACCTCCTAATACAATTTTCGTGTTATCTTTAAGCTGGTTTAATTCTAACATTCCTACGTTTCATATTGATAGTCCGTCATTTTTTTTGAAAATGTACAAATTTTATAGAATCCCCTTATTTTCGCCATTACGGACATCCACCTTTCAAATCTGCATAGGATGTAACGCCTTCTTCTTTTTTAAAAATATTGCAGAAATACCGGTAATTATTATATCCTACAGCCTCGCTTACCTCCTGAACCTTAGCCCCTTTAAGAAGAAGCTCCTTGGCATGAGCCATGCGGATCTGAGTTAGATATCTCACAAAACTGATCCCTACTTCATCTTTAAAGAGAATACTGAGATATGCATGATTCATATGTACCATTTCCGCCATCTCATTCAGACCAAAATCCTGATCATAATTTTGATTAATATAATCCAGTATCTGAGTAATCACTCTGTGTGAGCTTCCGATTTTTCTTACGGAAATTTTTTCAAAAATTCTCTGAAGAATGAGAAATACGTATTCGTCCACCTCTTCTTCTGTTTTCAGCTCCTCAACATTATTAAAAAAAGGAAAGTTAAAGTCATGCTCATACTGTTTCCATTTCTCGTAAAAAGCAGCAGAAGCGGCCATAATAAGTTTATAGCTCTCTTCTTTATATTCCGGCAGACTTTTTTCTGCTTTCTTCATCAGCATCTGGATTCTTTTTGTTTCTTCCTCCCATTTTTCTGTATTGCTGTCATTGATCATTTCCACAATGGCATTAAGGGAAAGTCTCAGATTCCGGATTACCTTTTCATGTTCTACATCTGTTTTATTTGGTCGTTTTTTTAATTCCTCATCTATTTTTTCAAGAGTATTTTTCAGTTTATCCATGGTCACCGGTTTATCTACATAGCTGTGGACTCCCAGTTCCATTCCTTTCCTTGCATATTCAAACTCTTTATATGCACTTATCAGTACAAACACCATATCCGGATATTTTCTGTAAAAATGTTCGATAACCTCAAGGCCGGAAAGTCCTGGCATACGAATATCCACAAGAACAACATCAGGACGTACTTTTTCAATCAGTTCCAATGCCATCTGACCATCAGAAGCAGACCCGACCATCTCATAATCTGCACCAATTCTTTTCAGCATGACCCGGATTCCTTCAATAGTCAGATATTCATCGTCTATTACTACCAGTTTCTTCATCGCTTTATTTTATATCCTCATTTCATTTTTCCATAAGAACGATCTTCACCCTGGTTCCTTTTCCAGGTTCACTCGTAATCACTACTTCTGAATTTTCACCATAATACAATTCTATTCTTTCTTTTACATTGTTTATCCCATATCCTTTATTCAGTTTTGACATATCATCAATTCCCACTCCGTCATCAATAACGGTAAAAACAATTCTTTCTTCTTCCTCATGTCCGGTGATCCAGATATTTCCTTCTCCTATTTTTGTCTCCAGACCATGATATACTGCATTTTCTACAAACGGAATCAGCAGAAGCTTGAGTATCTTTTTATCCATAAGGCTGCTGTCCACCTGTATCTGAACGTGGAATTTATCTTTATAACGCATATTCTGAATTGTAATATAAGCACGGATATGATCCAGTTCATCTCTGACCTGAATCAGATTACTTCCTTTATTCAGACTCAGTTTAAAGTTGTCCGAAAGAGCCGCCACCATCGTAGCAATCTCATCTTCCTCATGTACAATTGCCATGCAGTAAAGAGCATCCAATGCATTATAAAGAAAATGGGGATTGATCTGCTCCTGTAAGAGATGAAGTTCCTGTTCTCTCTGTTTGATCTTGGCATAAAGAAGCCGTTCTCTTAAAACCAGATTATTATTTACCATCTCTTTAAATTTCTGTCCCAGAAGCCCCACTTCACTGTCATCGAATTCTTCCGTAACTATTTCCGTGTGCCTTCCTCCACGCTCTGCATGGTTCGTTCCAGCTTTTTCAGGGGCATATATATTCTTCTTGCAATGGTATGAGAAACAAACATACCGACGCCAAACAAAATCAGTATCATTATGCTGATAAGAGTGCCAATACTGATTTTCTGAGCATTTAACTCACTGGACTGAATTCCGCTTATCAGCTTCCATCCATTTACAAAACTTCCTATGGTGCTGAAAATATACGAAGTTTTTCCTGACTGTACAGAATCTTCTATATATGCCTTATAGATTCCTTCTTTGTAATTTTCATCTCCCTGAAAATAAATCAGCTGATTTTCCTTTATTTTCATCCACAACCATAAAACAGTTCGTTTTATAATTTCCCCGGTTCTCAAACGCTTTTTTGGAAAATATTTTTAAGATACATTTACAACCAGATAACCTACTCCGCTGTCTTCCTGATAACCTCTGAGATACTTCACAATCGACAGGGTATCTTCTTTTCCTGTAAGAGCATTGCTGCCCAGGATGAGTTCTTTTCCATCTGCATCCTGGGCTTCTTTTATCCAATCCTGTTTCAGTATTTCTCCATTTCGATAAAACGAAGTATATTGAGACAAATCGGATTTCTTTGAATGAATATGAAGTTTTCCGTTAAGACTGACAGACAGCACTTCCTGAACCGATGCCTGTTGCAGTGTCAGCTCATTTACACTTTTTTCCAGTATTCTTGTTTCTTTTGAAGAAAAATAAGATCCCTCTTCCTCTCCTGCCTCTGAAAGTGCTTTCATATAAGCCTCCTTCAGAAGCAAATTTCTCATTCCTTCTATAATACTGTTGAGCTGCAGTTCCACAATATTATCTGAAGTCTGCAAAACTATAATAAAAAGTCCTGCTGATAGTTCTCCACAATTTTATTCGTAGTCAGCATAAAAAGTACCGATTCCCAGAACCAGCATTGAAAAAAATAGAGATGCTTATGATTGCAATCTGAATCTGCTGTTGAATGGTGCGTTGTTTTAATTTTTCACACTGCCAGTCATATCTTATAATGCCTTTATCTTTAACATCTGTCTCACTTCATCCGGTGTCATCGGTTCCATGCCTTTACCGCGGATCAGCTCTGTGGCAGCTTTTATAAGCTCGGCATTGGTTTTACACCGTACTCCGTTTTCCAGATAATCAGAATCCTCAAACCCTAATCTTAATGATGCAGCTCCCATATCCAGTGCTTTTCTCACCATATTAAAATCTTTTCGGTTTGCCTCTGTATAACCCCATAATACTTTTTTTCCATCTTCAGGAAACGTCTCATACAGATATTCTTTCATATGACGAAGAGCATTTTCTGTTGCAGGCATCTCTCCCCCGTGGCCAAATACCAGAGCAAAAAGGGATCGGATCTACAAAATGAAATTTTTCATCCAGCTGACGTACTGTATTGATCATACCAAGCTCAAATACCTCTATCTCCGGTCTCTTGTCTTCACGGATCAGTTCTCCCACACAATATTCCACATCATCAATAGGATTTTTGTATACAGACTTCCCAAGATTTACAGAACCGACATTCAGACTGACCGCTTCCGTATAGGCTGCATAACAGGGCTGTACTCTTTCTCTGATCGTAAGATCTGAAACTCCACCTGTGGAAATCTCCACCACAATATCGCAGGCTTCACGAATATATCGGATAGTTTCATCCATAAGCGTCATATCCGGAGTAAGCTTTCCATGTGCATCTCTTACATGAAGATGAACCATGGATGCACCTAATTTCCAGCATTCGATCACATCATCTGCTATTTTTCTCGGATTGATATCTGTATCTGATGCACTTACCGGTGCTACAGAAAGCATTATTTTCTTCATATTTTTTCTCCATTCCAATATACATAATGATCAGTTACTGTCCGGACAATCTTATCTTTCTCTCTTTTTGAAATTACTTCCAGAATCTGTCTGTGAAGTTCTGCAAAATGCTCAACCTCTCCTTTCTCGATCACTTTACGTATTGCTTCCAGACGTGAGGGAACAGTCAGTCTGGTTATATATTCCGTAATTGTTACAATCTGTGGATTCTCCGATAATTCTGCAATTCCTGTATGAAATTCCGTATCTGCTTCCATAATTTTGTCCGGATCCGGTTTGGGTTCATTCAGCACAATCTGCATTTTCTCCTGTATTTCATACAGCTTTTGAATTTTTTTCTGCTCCAGCTCTTTCTCAAGGATAACATTCAGCGTACCAATCTCTATAACAGCCCGAAGCTGCACAAAATCTTTCCAGCTGTTTTTTCTCAGAATAATCTGATACAGCATAGGATCAAGTAACTTTTGATTGTAGCTTTCACTGACAAATGTACCATCCGCACGTTTAATATAAACAACGCCATTTGCTTCCAGCTTTTTAACTGCTTCCCTCACAGAATTTCTTCCTGCCTCATATTCTCTGCACAACTCTACTTCTGTGGGAAGTTTTGAACCTGGCTGGAATCGTCCGGAAATAATTCCCGACACGATGCCATCAGTAACTTTATCAACTACTGATCTTTTCTTCCCATTTTCACTCATTTTATTTTACGGTTCCCTTTCTGATAAGTGCTTTCTTTAATTCTGCTGCACCAAATCTCGGACTGGAAAGAACTACCTTTCCAAATTTTTCTGCAATATACTCTTCACAGTATGCCATGCTTCCCTGTGCAAAAAGTACCACATCCACATCATCTGCAATCTTTTCGATACTTTCTGCCATTCGTGCACGGAACTCATCCTGATTCAGACCAAAAGCACCTTCAACAAGACAGTCAACCAGTTCCACATGCTTTCCGCATTCACGGCTCATACGGACAATGGTATTCTTAGTTGGTTCCAGCGTTGTTGCAAGGGTTGCTACTACACCGATTTTCTTTCCCTGTCTTACTGCTTCTCGACACATTTCTTCATCTACACGGACAACAGGAACCCCGATATACTTTGCCGCATCCTGTGCCGCATCTGCAACTTCACCTACTGACGAACAGAGATTCAGCATTGCTTCACAATCTTCCCCAACTGCTTTCATATACATTCCAATCAGTCTGGCAGCTGCCTTTGGTGTTACATATCCGGCATCTCTTGTCTCTGCCAGAATAGACGGATCTTCAAGGCTGTATAATTCTACATTTTCCCCAAGCTGCTTTTTTACTTCTTTCTCAACAAGCTCAATAAGCTCCGGTGTTGTGCTGGTATAAATTAATCCTACTTTCATTTTCTGATCTCCTTTATTTATTCATTAAAATTTCTACTGCTTCACATAAAGTTGTTATTTCTCCCACATTTCCGGGAAAAATAACATACGGAATACCCGGAAATTTACTTTCCTGACCTGTCTGCCACACAGGAATTCCCGGTCTGATCTGTCCAAGAACTTTTGCATGTTTTACTTTCAGAGCCTTTACTCCCACATCACTTGATGTAATTCCGCCTTTAGCAATAACGAAAGCCGGTGTTACTTCAAGTTCTCCTACACATTTCTGCAGCGCATCGCTGATTTTCACCGAACGTTTCAGTGCTTCTTCCGGCGTATCGTTTTCTACTTTCAGAAGAGTTCTTTTTGTAGAAACACACACGGTAGTTCCATGGCTGATCAGGTTCTGAGTAACAGTAATAACCCGTCTTGTCTCTTCTTCCAGTTTCTTTTCCTCAAGAACCAGATCGGAATTTAATTCTATAAATGTAATATCCGAAATATTTTTCAGTTCATTTAACTGTGCTGTCGTTTTTGCCGTATGGCTTCCTACTGCAATGATTCCGCCATTTTCTGTCTCCCTGCTGATCATCTCTTTTCTTGTAAGATATTCTTTATCGGAAATGTCTCCAAAAGCTTTTACCAATGCGGCCGCTGTACGAAAAGTGTAATGTTTTCCCTGTGCAATGGCACGATAAAGTGCAGTACAGAAAATTTTCACATCAACATTGTCAATCGCATTTACTATAATTTTTTCATAATTTTTCACAGACATCAGTTTCTTCTGAATCTCAGTATAATTCATACTGCGAAGAAGCTCCAGAGAAATTGTAATACAGTCATCCGCTTTGAACTTTCCTCTGGTCTTTTCTTCCACGTACTCGCATAAGTTGCTGGATATATATCCGAATGTCTCATCACCGGCAAACTCTGTCTGTCCTGCCGGTACAAGTTCCTCACCGTATTTTACATAGTGAACATTGTTCAATGTAAATCTGCCACCTTCTTTAAAATACGGACAAAGAATCTCTCCGTCTACTTTCCAGGAATTTCTTTTTTCCATTTCTTCTTTTACAATTTCAGTTTCCAATGGAAAATGACCTCTCAAAGTAGAATCACTTCTATTGATAATACAGTATTTCATACCCGTTTCATCTGCCGCGATCTGAACATTATTTACAATTTCACGATGAGCTTTTATTGTTTCTTCTTCTGTAAAACCGCGGGAATTTGTCAATACAAAAAAAATGTTTGTTTTTCTCGGCAAACCCTTCTTTCATACTTTCTACACTCCAGTCTGTATAAACAGACACATCATGTACTGTCTGTACACCTGTCGGGTCATCATCAAGAACTACGATTTTCAGACAGGAGCTTTCTGCTTCCTCTGTCAGTAATCGATTCACTTCTTCCACATCTGGAAGCTGATATTTATTCAGGATATCAGCACTGATTATTTTCTCATTCATCAAACATCCTACCTTTGCTTTTAAAAAAATTTTGATATAACTCTGGCACTTTCTAGCTTCATAGTATAAACATCCTACCTTTAAAATACAAGACGAATCAATAATATTTTGACATAATCTAAAAAACTCTTAATGGAAATTTCACAGACTGCAAGTGGTTTTTCCGAAAAGAAAGTGGTATACTACTACAGAATCTCGCAGATGCTCCCTGTGTCTGCTTTATTATCGGGCAAAAAATTTCTGCCCGGCTCTACATTGAAAGGTAATTTATGATGAACACTAAGAAAAAACGATCCCTGCGCCGGATCTTTGCAAGTATTCTCTGTATAGGAGTCCTGTTTACAGGCGCTGTTCCCTGCAGTGCTTCCGCACCGCTTGGTTACGATGAGTATGGCGATCCTATCGTCACTGCAACACCTGTTCCGGACAACAGTGGACAGAGCAGCCAGACTATCGCAGTCGCACCTGCACATTCCAGTTACTATTCACAGGCCGCTGACACAGATTCCATTGAAGGCTGGCCGACAGGCCCGAATATTGAAGCCCAGGCTGCAGTACTTATGGATGTGAACACAGAAGCTGTTCTCTATTCCAAAATGCTGATACACAGATGTATCCGGCCAGCATTACCAAGATCCTGACCACACTTCTGGCCTGTGAAAATTTAGGTTCAAAGGATGACATCACAGTTTCCGAAAGTGCTTCCGCCAGCGTATCTGCCGGTGACTCCAGCATTTACGCAGCTCCCGGCGAGAAATTCACAAGAGATCAGGCATTGATGGCTGTCATGCTTCAGTCTGCCAACGAAATGTCCGTTGCCGTTGCCGAGAAGGTTTCCGGTTCTGTAAAGAAATTCACAGAACTCATGAACTGGCGCGCCAAGCTTTTTGGCTGCAAGAACACACACTTTAACAATCCTAACGGTCTTCCGGATGAGAATCATTACACCACAGCCTCCGACATGGCAAAGATCGCCAAATCCGCCTGGCTAAACCCTCTTTTCCGGCGATACTGTACCAAACGTTATTACGAGATCCCGCCTACCAATAAATTTACCGAAGCCCGTCAGCTGCTCAATCATCACAAGATGATGAAAAACGGCGAATACTATTATGAAGGTGTCCGTGGCGGAAAAACAGGATATACCGATGCATCCGGAAACACGCTTGTCACCTACTGCAAACGGGGAAATATAACGTTGGTAGCCGTGATCCTGAATTCTACTTCCGCGGCAAATGCTTACAGCGATACTGCTTCTCTTTTTAATTATGGTTTTGAGAATTTTGAAAAGGTGGATATGAAGGTGTCCATGGAGCCAGTCCCGTTTAAGGTACTCCTCTGTGACAAATATATCCTTAAGAATAACGGAAACACCTATCCGTTTTATTATCAGACAAAGGTTTATGTGACTATTCCAAAAGGTATCAAAAAATCACAGCTTAACAAACGCCAGGCCGTTCTTCAGAATGCTGTCGGCCCACTGCGTCTGAAAAGCAAATATTATTATAAGAAACAAATGGTCGGATGGGGAATGCAATACGAACGAAACATCGTATCAGATCTTCTCCTGGCTTCGTAACATTTTCCTGCGGCGGAGAGATTCGTGCTTTTCACGGATCTCATCCGCCGCTTCTGTATCTTCTGCTCTCAGGGTCTTCACCCCGAAATATTTTCCCTCATCCGTTTTTCGGATCCTTATCTTTCCGGCAACAGGTCCATGCTCATGGCAAAGGGCAAGGCTGTAATACACCTTGGGATTGTTGGTACTGAACCAGCGGATTTTCCGCTTGGCAGGGCATCTGCAAATGGGACACATGGTACTTACCATGATACGGTCCTTCATCAGACGCTCCTTTGATACAAATTCCCTGGACACAAACTTGTCATGGTCTGTATAGGAAATATAGATCTCGCTGTCTCTGGATTTTGGATTCTGATATACATCCAGGGACGGATGACGGATCATGCATGCTTCATCGATCTCCAGAAGTATCCTGGCAGTATAGCTGGCGTCTGCCAGTGCCCGGTGAAAATCCCGTTTTTTGGGAAGCTCCAGATAGTCTGTGGCATATTCCAGGGAACGCCTGGATATTCCATCCTCGAATTTTATGCTGAAAAGTTTCTGCACATCATAGTAATGCACCGGCCCTGGCATCAGCTTCAAAAGATTATAGTATTTCATATTGCGCTGAAGTTCCATCACATCCTGGTCTCCCCAGGTAAAAAAGCGATACTCCTCCCCGCACCATTCCAGAAATCTGCGAATCGCCCTTGGAAAAGGAATGCCGTTTTCCAGTTCATGATAATCCACGTGGATCACTTCATGGATACTGTCGTGGATCCAATGGTACACCTTGGGCTTGATCAGGCACTGAAAGGTATCAACGATCTCTCTTTTTTCATTTAATTTTACTGCCCCGATCTCTATGATCTCAAACGGGAGCCGACTATCCGGATGTCTTCTTCCATCCGGATTCTGGTTCCATTCCAGGTCAAATACAATATAGTTCATGGGTTTTCTGTCCTCTTATCTGACAGTGTGCACAGATATCTTTATGAAGAGCAGGCACTGTGTTCTGCTCCTCTATATCTTATGAACGCAACTGCTTCATGGTCTGATCCCGGTTATTTCCCGGTTCTGCACTCAGAAACAGAATAAATTGCTTCAAACAGCTCCTGCTGGAAGCTTTCTGTATCTGCATCTGTCAGAATCATATCTTTCATTTCATCTTCTTCGTGTAGCCACCAGCGGAAATCGCATAATGTAGCACCCCGTCCGGCACCGTCTGAACAGTCCACATCCAGGAATACTTTTTCTGTTTTAAAGAACTCCGGATGGATGAGATACATAAACGGTACAGCAGCATGGACACTTGCCACGCAGCGATATTTGGAAAAATTTTCAAGTACGTAGCCAGCCATATCTCCACAGGCTCTGGCTGCCGGATCACCGGACTGGCACAGCTTCATGATCTGGTTTCTGGTAAGATTACATTTCAGTGTAGCATCCAGTCCGCACATGATCAGTGGGATTCCGGAATCGAATACGATCTTTGCCGCCTCCGGATCTGCGTAGATGTTGAATTCTGCTGCCGGTGTGATGTTTCCGCCTTTTGCTGCACCGCCTGTAAATACAATTTTTCTGATCTTATTCTTTATTTCAGGAAAAACCTTCAACAGAAGTGCAAGATTAGTCATTGGTGCAGTTTCAATCATTACTACCTGCTCGCCCTCCGGAAGGGCATTCAGAATGTCACGGATAAAAAGCACTGCATTGTCAGAAGCAGCCTCTGTTTTTGCTTCCGGCAGTACGCAATGTCCAAGCCCTGTCTCTCCGTGAAATTCTCCCGCATAAATTGCCGCTTTCACAAGAGGACGATCCTGGCCTCCTGCCACCGGAACCTTCAGTCCGTAAAAATCCAACAGCTCCAGTGCATTTTTAGTCACTCTTTCTATCCTGGTACTTCCTGCAGATGTCGTCACTGCAAGCAGCTCCAGTTCATCCTGATGTGCTGCCGCATATGCCAGTGCGATCCCGTCATCGATTCCGGGATCACAGTCCATGATAACCTTGATCTTATCTCCCATATATTCACCTCTGTAAAAACTCTTTCCCCAGTTTTATAGTATTGCCGAATTTCCGCTGTTTACCTGTTCCAAGTATAACAGAGTGGGGAGGGAGTGTAAAGTTAATCAGAATTCACCTCTGTACTTCAGGCTGAAACGTAAAGAACCCCTCTGCCGGGCATTGGCAGAGGGGTGAAAAAAAAGGGGGTTATATTCATTTATATAAACAAATGCAATGTGCAATTTGGAGTTTTAAGTCAGGCGGATAAAATTATCCGCATTCGGTCAACCAGCCATTATCTGGTTATCTCCGCAATATCCGTTTGGGTTGTTCCGGATATTGGCTTCGAAGTAAATGTCGATCAATCAATAGAAACAAATTTCTTCTCTTCTGCTTCTTTCTTGGTCTCTTCCTTCGGGAAGGTTACATAAAGGATTCCGTTCTCATATTTCGCATGGATATCTTCATGCTTAATGCTCGAGCCTACATAAAAGCTTCTGTTGCAGGTTCCTGTATAACGTTCTCTGCGAACATATTTACCTTTATCATCCTTCTCGTCCTTCTTCTCTTCTCTGGTTGCCTGAATGTTCAGATAACCATTCTTCAGCTGGATCTTCACATCCTCTTTCTTAAATCCCGGAAGATCGATCTCCAGTTCATAATTGCCATCTACATCACGGATATCTGTCTTCATCATATCCTTCACCTGAGGATAAGCATTGGCAGCTGCCTGACGGCCTGCAGGATATCCCATAAAATCATCAAATAAATCTTCTCCGAAAATACTTGGCATTAACATAACTCATTCCTCCTGATCTATATTCGCTGCGTATTATGCAGGCGTTTTTTAATTTACTGTTTCTGAAAACTCTGTAAGAACTTTTCTCCGGAAGATTTTCTTTTTTCTCTCTTCCTTTGTTCTGTATGTACTATAACACGCATTATTAGCACTGTCAATAGGTGAGTGCTAATTTTTTTAATATTTTTTTGCAAACCCTGTAAAATCAATGGTTTGCAAGCATTTTCCACTCTTGAAATTGTCATTTTTCTTAAATTTGACACCAATTTGACACCAATTTTTTCTTTTCTGGTGTCA
>ENA-OQDT01001546-OQDT01001546.1-human-gut-metagenome-genome-assembly--contig:-NODE-1546-length-13196-cov-2.863111_pt1 | contig 13196 bp, 12 predicted proteins | sample MGYA00242786_ERZ504617 | MGnify/ENA primary metagenome ERZ504617 (study PRJEB26092, sample SAMD00036337) | human gut metagenome | host: Homo sapiens | study: EMG produced TPA metagenomics assembly of...
ATCTTTGCGATTTTCATCGAAGATACCATAGAAAAATTCAAATTCCGGTTCTACATCAAAGACTTTCTTTAACTGATTCTCGATCAGACGTCCGATGATCTTTCCAGATCCGCAAACGATCGCGATCTTGCATCGTTTCTCTTCTGGTTCCTGCTCTAACAAAAACACTCCAAAATAAGCAGCCAGAAATCCCATCTCATCTTCTGTCATCTCGATTCCTACGCGTTCTTCCAAAACACCTTTTGCAATCTCCGCCATCTTATAGGCTACACTGTATTTGTTCTTGAAATCATCAACCATCGGATTATAAATATGAAAGCCATATTTTAGTCGGTTGATCATAAAAAATACGTGATAGACAAAATCATCAAATAATTCATTTGCTACAACTGTTACATTAAGTTCTGCTTTGATCCGATCTAAAATTTCAATGATAAGATCTGCAACACCTTCCGAAATACTGATCTTTTGCTCGATCTCTGCTGTATTTGCCGGTGTTCTCATTCCTGCTACAGATATACTTAAAAACAATCGCTCTTCTTTGGATATCTTATATCCTTTGACCTGTTCAATTTCATTAAGGAACTCATCCACGATCATGTATGCTGAACTTCCGTACAGTTCTTCATATTTCGGCTCCAGCTTTTTGATCGTATGTCCACTTTCCATTCTCTGGATCATCACAACGAAGAATCTGTAAAAGAAACCAAATCCCAGTGCATCCATTGATAATCTTTCCTGAAAATCATATAGTTTTTCACGAATTATCTGTCCAAGTGGGAAGTTTTAAATACAGTTGTTCATAGATATTCTCTAAGATGAACAGGCGAATCTTATACTCATCACCACAAAGAGCCAGTCCTGTATTGGCTTTCCCTTTAATCTTCAGGTCGTATTTCTCAATCGCCTTTCTTAATCGGTTCAGATCACTGATCGTTGTTGTTCTGGCAACCTTCATCTCCTCAGAAAGATCATCCGTTAGATACGGTTCCTCGGCATGCATCAGCTGCCAGAACATATATGCCATTCTTGTATGACTGGAATTAAAAAGGTCTTCCTGTTTGTAAATCTTATTACGAATTTCTGTAAAACCTTTCGGTGCAAACACGATCAGTTTACATATTCCTTTGTTATTGCCGATACATGCGTATCCTCCAAGCAGGCAATTCAATTCCTTAATGTCATTGCGGATCGTTTTTTGCGACACATCAAGCTTTGCCGCGAGGCTTTCTACACTGCAAACAGATTGCATTTCGATATTCCTTAAAATAACTGCGATTCTGTTTTCATTGTTAAAAAGCTGTTTCATATTGATCCTCTTTTCTATTGATACAGGTTAATTGTTTTTAACCTCTTGTTTTTCCTCCTGCTACGTTCACTGTAACTCCATGAACATAAGAAGCTCTCTGACTTGCAAGATATACACACATATCTGCAACTTCTGATAATTTACCAGATCTTCCTAGTGGAATTGTAGATGTTTTAGAATATCCAGCTCTTAAGTCATCTACTGTGATTCCTCTTGTATATGCTAATGCTGATTCATAAGCAATTGTACGAAGTCCTGTAGCTTCCATGATCCCAGGTGCTACTCCGACAACGCGAACTCCCTGTTTTCCTAATTCTTTTGCCCATGATCTTGTTAAAGAGTTTACTGCATTCTTTGTAGCTGCGTAAACACTCTGTCCTTCGGATCCTTCCAGACCACTTTCAGAAGACATGTTGATAATGACACCTTCACCTTTTTCAACCAAGATCCTTCCAACTGCCTGCGCACAGAAGAAAACACCTTTTAGATTTACATTGCATACTTTATCCCATACTGCCTCATCTAATTCATATTGTCCTTTTGGATCCTTTGGATCAACTAACAGACGTGGAATATTGATTCCTGCATTATTCACTAGTACATCAATTGTTCCGAATGTTTCTATTGTTTTTGCTACCATAGCTTCAACATCAGAAACTTTTGTTACATCTGTTCTTACATATAATAACTGGCCTTCTTTTGCATCCATCTCTGGTGCATTCTCTGCCATATCAGAAATAACTACATTCGCCCCAATATTCAAAAACTCCTGCGCAACTGCCTTCCCGATTCCGGATGCTGCGCCTGTGACGATGACTGTCTTCCCTTCTAATTCTAACCAATCGTTATTCATCGTTATGATCTCCTTTTATAATTTTTCTTCTGCAACAGACTGCTCGTGTTGTGCCACATTCTCAAATGAATCCCATTTTGTGGAGAACAGTAATAAGAACAGTGTGTCGATCACTGACATCGCTGCCATTCTTGTGAAACTAACCTGATCATGGAAAATGTGTTCTCTTGTTGCTGTCAGCAAAACATGATCACATAACTCTGCAAGTGGCGATTTGGATTGATTGGTGATCGCAATTGTTGTTACACCATTATCTTTCACGATCTCTACCATCTTCACAAGTCTTTTGGATGCCCCAGAGGCAGAAATCGCAAAAAATACATCACCTTTTCTCAAAGTTCTGGAAAATGCTTCCTGACTCTCCCAGATTGTTGAACTAACTGCTTTCAATCCTAACTGATTGAACTTGTAAGATCCATCCAGTGCGATCGGGATCGTATCTCCCATCGCAGCGAATTCAATCAGATTGGCATGTATGATCAAATCCACGATCTCTCTTAATTCTTCTGGATTAAAATTGTGAAACGTCGCTTTGATCTCTTCCACTTTACTGATCATGATATTATTGAGTGATTTGTCCATCTGATCGATATCGATCTCGTTCGATATCACCTGTTCTTCCTGCTGTCGTTGTTCTCCGGCCAGCTTGATCTTCAACTGATGAAATCCCTTACACCCGATCTTCTTACAAAAACGGATGATCGTCGCCTGGCTCGCATCACAGTGAGATGCAAGTTCTGATACAGACATCTCGATCGCTTCAGATGGATGACTGATCAGATAATCGGCTACTTTCTTCTCTGCATCATATAAACTATCATATGTTGAAAAAAATCTGGTCTCTAACTAAGATATCACTACTCATACTACTCCCTTCTAAATCTCAGGAGCATTCTGTATGAAATACCTTTCTGCCTCTGCGCTCCATAAATTACCATTGCGTTCTACGATTGATTTTAATTCTCTGATATACTCATCATCGCTGTTTTCATCGAATTTGTCAACCTCTGTTAATGGAAATTTTTTGTGCGTATAGACAATTTTTTTACTTCCTTCAAGTTCTGGTAACGCCTTTGTTGTTTCAACCGCATGGTCAAGCCCTAATATATGTGTTGCGATCTTTGCAACATTGACTGTCTTGCTCTCGATCAGTTCAATGGATTGTTTCATATCTTCCGTATTTCCACCACTTGTTCCCACAAAATGTGTAGAATTATAATGAATATTATAGAAATTTACTCTGGATGAAAATTCTTGATCGGCAGGCCCTGAGAAGAAATTCAAACACCCATCGAATGCTAACATTTTAACTCCGTATGTTACCATTTCTTCATTTGGTGCAAAAATAAAGACATCATCAAATCCTTTTTCTGAATATTTACGTAGCTCTTTATTGACATCTACTATATCTCTCGTATTGACATATACAAGCTTTACACCATTCTTCTTTGCTTCTTCTACTGTGTATAATCTTGCTGCCATATCAATCTTCTTCTGTGTTCTTCCTGTGACAACCAATGTCTTTGGTTTCTTTGGTCCATGGATTGCAAAGTCGATCGCTAAAAATCCCATTGGCCCTGTTGCACCGAGAAGTGCGATCGCTCCACCTTCTTTAATTCCCATCACATGTTCATATGAATACATTTTCTTCATATGATACTGTGCATTAAATGCACCTACGACACATGACAGTGGTTCAACAAGAGATCCTTCAAAGAAGGAATCTCCGTTGTATTTTAATAGTGAACCATTTTCCATAACCTGATCAGAAAAAATGATCGTTGTGGCATCTCCTCCCATATGATGGAAAGAATATCCTGGAGCATAGCCTCTGATATCTCCAATGTTAGGCTGAATGACAAATTTGTCACCTTCCTGATACTGATCTTTCCATTTTTTACCGACCTTTTTGATCGTTCCACAAAATTCGTGTCCTAAAATGATCGGATTTTCACTGATATCATCTGGTACTTTTTTGTTGTTTTGTGCCTGGGTGATTGCTTTGTAACTGGACATACATAAGCTGTCTGTTACAACCTCTGCCATAATTTCATCATCTTGCATCTCTGGCAGTTCAAATTCATCCAGTCTTAAATCCATTTCTCCGTAAAGTCTTACTGCCTTTGTTTTCATAACTTTCCCCCTAACAGATTATGCCAAAATTCCTAATCCATATCCAACAATTCCTACTGCAAATAAGATAAAGATAATTGCGATCGGACTGATGTTTTTCTTTAATAATTTAGATACGACCAAGGTTAAAACTAATGCTAATAATCCTGGTAATAACTGATCTAAGATATTCTGTACTGTTGTTACTGTTGTTTTTCCGTTTGTTGTTACTCTAGATACTACAAGTGGTACGTTAATCGTCGTCCATTTAGATACCAGTGCACCCATGACGAACAGTCCAAGGATAGAAGCTCCTTCTGTGACTTTCTGTAACATATTTCCTGCTAAATGTTTTACAAAGTCTAATCCTTTTTTGTATCCGAATTCAAGTCCAAAGTAAAGTGCTGCCATACGTACGATGTTGAATGCTAAGAAGAATAATACTGGTCCTAATGCACTTCCTGTTAATGCTAAGGATGCACCAATCGCTGCTGTGATTGGTCTTAATGTTCCCCAGAAGATTGGATCACCAACTCCACAGAAAGGTCCCATTAACCCAATCTTGATACTTCCGATCGTTCCTTCATCGATATCTGCTCCATTTGCTTTTGCTTCTTCCATCGCTGCTGTTACACCTAAGACTGGTCCTACAGCTGCTGGTGTTACGTTGAAGAATGTCAGATGTCTCTTTAATGCTGCTACTTGTTCTTCTTTTGTATCATATAATCTTTTAATAGCTGGTACCATGTCGAAGCACATACCTAATGCATGCATTCTTTCGTAGTTAAATGATGCTTGCTGAAGGTTTGTTCTCATGAACATATTAAATCTATCGCCTTTTGTTAATTTCTTTTCACTCATCTTTAAATTTCTCCTCTTTCTTAGTCAAGTTCGTCGTCTAGATCATCATCCAGATCATCGCTGCCACCTGCACCTGCTGTTACTGGTGCTGCCACTGGTGTCTGGAATTTAGGATTTAACTGTACATATACGATTGCGAATACCGCACCCATGATTCCGAATGCAACTAAGTTAAATTCTGTAAACGCTGCAATTACGAATCCAAGGAAGAAAAATGGCATTAAGTATTTTGCACCCATCATGTTTAATACCATTGCGTAACCTACGACTACGATCATTCCACCTGCAACTGTTAATCCACCAGTTACTACTTTCGGAATGCTGTTTAATAATGTCTGTACACCTTCTGGGCTTACAACTGCTGCTACTAAGAATGTAGGGATCGCTACACGAAGTGCCTGTACGACCAATGCAGCTACATGACAGATATCAAGCATCTTGAAGTTTGCATCTTCTGCATATTTGTCAGCTGCGTGCTGGAAGAAGATTGTTACTGTACGAGCAAATACTGTTAACACCTGACCTGCAACTGCAACTGGAAGTGCGATCGCGATACCATTTGCTACAGACTGATGTCCTACAACTACAAGAATCGTAGAAATGATACTTGCTAATGCTGAGTCAGGAGACTGTGCTGCTCCGATGTTCATCCATCCAAGAGCGATCATTTCCAGTGTACCTCCAAGTAAGATACCTGTTTTTACATCTCCTAAGATCAATCCAACAACTGTACATGCGATCAGTGGACGATGTGTCTGGAAGGAATCAAGCACGCTTCCCATTCCAGCGATACATCCAAAAATAACTAATAAAACGATTTGAACTGTAGATATTCCCATTTTTAAATCCTCCTTTGTATCTCTCTTATCCTTCGATGCCTTCGATCTTGCTCATAAGATCTACTTTTTTGTCTGTGGCTACCGGACGGATCTCTAATTCAATTCCCATCTCATGCAGTTTCTTAAATGCTGCGATATCGCTTTCATCAACAGATACTGCCTTTGTGATCTGAGTCTTTCCTGTCTTGAATGACATTCCTCCGATGTTAACACTCTTGATCGGAACCCCTGCTTCTGCCATTCGCAGAACATCCTGTGGACATGTATATAAGAAGAATACTGTGTCCTTTTCATATTTTGGATTGTTGTAAACACGAACTGCTTTTGCTACGTCTACAACGCTTACTTTTACTCCTGGAGGTCCCACCTGTAAAAGTAATTGTTTTACGGATCTGGTCTTTTGCTACTTCATCACTGCAAATGATGATTCGCTGTGCGTTTGCTTCTTTGGACCAAACGGTTGCGACCTGTCCATGGATCAGTCTGTCATGATTCTTACTAAATTGATTTTCATAGTTCATCATCCTCCATTTCATCTTCGTTTGTATTACCAAAGCAATTTCTTGCATGATTTCACATAAATCTTCCTGAAAGTTTGTCATATACTCGCCAGCCTTGATATCTTCTTCCATTGTTCTGATTCCTACAACATCGACAGCATTTGGTAAGCTCAATCCTGTAATAACATCCATTCGATCTTGTCCGATCACGGTCTCAAATGCTGCATTATAAGGACTTCCTCCAAATAAATCTACAAGGAATAAAATTTCTTCGTCTTCCTTATAGCCATCGATCAATTCTTTGTATCTGGCTTTTAATGTCTCTGCATTCTCACCTGGAACAAATGTTACGATGTCAAGATCATCAATTGCTCCGAACACCATTCCCGCAGAATTCACAACCTCTTTTGCCAACATTCCATGGGCTGATACAATTAACTTCATTGCTCTCCTCCTTAGCACGAAATTTATTTTTTTACTTTTGTCTCATGTGAAATTTTATTTTGTATCTTGATTATAGTCATAAACCTAAATTTCGTCAACTTATTTTTCGTAAAATTTTATTTTTTGTATAAAGTCATGATTTTTGCTTTCTATTTTTGTATATTTTGCACAATTTTCAATTGATCTTTTCTGTTTCTGCACAAAAAAAAGAAGGACTTTCGTCCTTCCTAACTCTTATCATGAAATTGTCACGAAATTATCGTGTCTCCAAAAATGTCAGCTCTTTCTTGCCATTTGCATCCTTTGGATAGGCTTTTACATAAGCTTTTGCATAACGATATGCTGTATCAAAATCAAACATGGATTCATACGCACTGATCCTAGCGAATAAAACTTCCTTCTTATTCTCAAGCTACCTTCTGTTTTAATGCTCTCTCGATCACTTTTAGCCCTTGTGTATACTTCTCCTGCTTTGCTAACACCGCATATTTTGTACAATAGATTTCTCCATCGTCTGGATGCTCTTTTATTCCCTGATCACATACATCTATTGCTTTGTTTAGCTTCTTCTGCTGGGCAAGGCAATATGCTTTCAAAGAATATGCCCGGCTTTCTCCATGATCGATCAGCTCATCATAGATCTCTATGGCTTTCCCATACTCTCCCATCTGATAAAGAGCCTCTCCTTCGTAGAATAAAACATCTTTCTTTTGCTTTGTGAAAATGAGAGTGAATTTCCCTGCTGCATGGTCAAATTGTTCGTATGCTTTCTGATATTCTTTCTTATCAAGATATGTAATTCCTTCGCTTGCTGTCATTCTTTGGCTGATATATCCAAATCCGCAAAAAGCAGCCAGCGCGATCAGGACAACTATAACTGCTGTAATGATTCCTTTTCCTTTACTGTTCATAATCTTTCTCCTGCTTTGCATTTTTAATTCTTCTGCCTCTTAGTATAACAAATTCTCTTTTCGCATACAAGCTAAGCCTTCCTATATCTTTCTTCCCTTATTTTGTAATATAGAATCCAGAACTCTTTCGCTGTGTGATATTTCCACATTTATCGATAAATCTTGCATAGATACTCACTTTTTTTGTTCTTCTTTTTATAGGTTATCTTATTCGCTGTTTTCCATCGATATTTGGATTGCTTTTTTTGCCTTTTGGCACGATCTTATATTGTGTCTTTGATTTCCCGCTGATTCCATAGGATGCTGAAAATACAAATTTGGCTGACTTTTTGATTTTCTTATTGTAAGACGTTTTTGTTGACGTTTTCAATGTCTTGATCCCTGATCTGTTAACCTTGATCTTCGTCTTTGTTGGTGCTTTTTTATCTACTGCGATTCCTGAAAGCTGCATCTCATCTATCCCTGCATCTGTGACAAACCTCACATAGACCCTGCCTATCATGCCGTCTCTGAGCGTTAATGTCGTACCGGTTTTGTATGGTACACTTCCTTTGGAAGTTCCTTTTTTCACAAATTTGTACTGAATCTGTTTTAGATTTGTGAAGCTTTTTGCCTGTGCTGAAATCCTGATCTTGATGTTTTTTCTCTCATAATGCTGATATGCTGCAGAGGCATCGGAACGAAGTGGTGTCATTTTCTTCTTTGTATTTGCCTGCACTGTAACTTTCTGCATCAAAGGGGTACGCTTCTGTTTCACAACATATCCCGCATGACTTGGTACATTACCGCCTTTTTTGTGCTGACACACTTAGATTCTTACCATCGGACGATACTACGATCGTTCCTTTATCTGATGTCTGATAAACATCCATTCCTGACAGATCACGAAGTACATTGCTCTCTGGTGTCTGATTTACATTTTTATATCCATTACTGATGATCGCAATACTTGCACCTGTTCGATCGATCAGATACTTATGATCCGAATCGTATACATAACGACCTTTCGGTTTATCCTGCAAACGAACATCCTGATATCCATGATGTGGCTGCTTTAATACCTGTGCACTTAAATCATAACCTCTAGCTACAATCTTTTTGATCGTTTCCTGCTGTGCATCGCCTGTCATTAAAAATGAATTACTGCCATAAACGATCCTCGTCACTATCGAATATTTATTTACCTGTCTTGTATTTAAATTGGGTGCATCCTGTGCTCTTCCATACCTGTAGGTATTATCTAACGGACCATAAAAGGTCATTACCGCTTCGCCTAATTTTACGGATGTTCCGGCCTGTGGCACAACATACTGGATATGCAATGATGCATCTTTGTATGAATTCCTCTTCTCTAGTTTCTTCTTGAATGTCTGATACGTCTGTGTATCAAATGCTGTCCATCGGGCTGTTTCTTCTGTTTGCTTTTCTTTATCTTCGCTGCTTTCCAGATATTCAAACTCCAATGGATTCCCATAAATCGTATCGATCGTAATATTCTTATCTTCTAGTATCTTCTTCATTCCACCGATATGATCTCCGTGTGGATGAGTTAGAACAACAAATTCCAGATGCTTTACTCCATGATCCAGCAAATACTGATGCACACGGTCTGATACATCGATCGTATCGTGATCTGTCGTCTCATAAGAATAAGCCCCAGAATCAATCAGGGCATACTTCGCGTTTTCTCCTTCTCCATATTGAAGCAAAGCTCCATCAGCGGCCCCCACATCGATAAAATGAACCTTAAATGTCTGTGCTGCATTAACTTTGATCGTTTGACCTCCCGATACGTGCAAAACAGTGATGCCTGTAAGCATTCACTTGTCAGCAGTACCGCTATGATCTTCTTTGTAAAATATTTCATACTTCTTATTCCTAGCGTTTTCTTTGTTATTTCTTAGTTACGTAAAATCCGTTTGTCTTCTTTGTTGTGATTATTTCCAGATTTATCAATATATCTTACATATAAACGAACTTTTTTATTTCTTGTCTTATTAAGTTACACTATTTGCTGTTTTCCATTTGTACTTGGAAGCTTTTTTTCCCTCTTGGTACAAATTTATACTGTGTCATGGATTTTCCACTGGTTCCATAATTAGCACTAAATGTAAATTTGACAGATTTCTTGATCCGTTTACTGTAAGTATTCTTTGCAGATGTTGACAGTGTTTTGATTCCTGACTTATTCGCTTTGATCTTCACACTGGTTGGTGCTTTCGTATCAACTGTAAAGCCTGGAAGTTTGATCTCTGTTGATCCTAATGGTGTATTATATCTTACATAAAACCTTCCACAATTTCCATTTTTGACTGTATAGGAACTTCCTGTCTTATATGCTATGGTTTTATTATTCACACCTTTTGGCACAAACTTATATTCAATGCTTGTCAATTTTGTAAATCCTTGAGCTACTCCTGAAAATCTTACTGTGATATTCTTCTTTTCGTATCGATCATAGGTATTCGCAGCATCCACACTTGTTGCTGTCAAAGGCTTTGTTGTATTTGCTGTGATATTCATGGATTTCATCACTGGCGATGATGTTTCATCATCACTTTCCTTTCCTTTGACACTTGGCTGGTTATCTCCTTTCTCTGTCTGGATAGATAACTGTGAGCCATCGGATGTTACAATGATCGTTCCACGGTCTCCTGTCTCATAGACATCTAATTTTGATAAGTCTCTTAAGACTTTTGTATATGGAACACCACCTGTATTCATGTATCCATTACTGATGATCGCAATACTAGCCTGTGATGCATCGATCACTGTTTTATGATCAGAATACTGGTAGCCATTGGCTAACTCTTCTTCTGTGACATCCTGAAATCCATGATGTGGCTCCTTGAGCACCTGTGCTGTCAGATCATATCCCTTCGCGATGATCTTCTCGATCGTTTCTTTCTGGGCATCTCCGGTCATTAAGAAAGAGTTGCTTCCGTAAACGATCTTTGTAACGATAGAATATTTATTTTCCTGTCTTGTATTCAAATCAACTTTACGTCCATACTGGTAGTCATTCTCCAATGGTCCGTAAAAAGTCATCTTTGCTTCTCCGAAGTTGATCGTATCTCCTGCAGTTGGCACTACATAATCTACTTTTAGATTTTCTTTCTCTGTTTTGTCTTCTGCTTCTTCGGCAAGTTTATTTCTTGCTTCTAAAGCTGCTTTAAAATTCTTGTATATTTTGGTATCAAATTCTGTCCAATTTGTTTCATCTGAAGACTGCTTGCTCTTATCCTCGCTGCTTTTCAAGTACTGAATATTCAGATCATTCCCATAAATCTTATCGATCTTGATCGTTGTATCAGAAAGAATCTTTTCCATACCTCCGATATGATCCTGATGAGGATGTGTCAGAAGTATAAATTCCAGATGTTTTACTCCCATCTTATTTAAATATTCATAGACTGGTGTCTTTGTTGTGTCAATCGTCGTATCCTTTGTATTATGATACTGGTTGGCTCCTGTATCGATCAATGCATACTTTGCTTCTGTTCCTTCTCCATACTGTAATAATGCAGCATCTGCACATCCGACATCAATAAATGAATCTTAAATGTCTGTGCTGCTTTTGCCGTATGCATTCCATGCCCAGTTACAACTGTTGTGCAGACCAATATCCATGCCAGAAAGCACACTGCAAGTTTCCTTATAATGTTCCTCATTTGTTACTCCCTTTCTTTGTTTTTCATCTTTATTCTTGATATTTCTTTTTACATTCGAATTTTAACACATTCTTAATATTTTTGCAATTTTTTTGAAATATTTTTATCATCTGTTTTTACATGAATAAAGGAAGAATCCCTCCTTTGGGAACTCTTCCTCTTAACTTATCATATTCAATACTATATTTCAAGACTCTATATAAGACTATCTGATCTTATCTAAGTGCCAGATATCATCAACATATTCCTGAATTGTACGGTCAGATGAGAACTTGCCACATCCTGCTGTGTTGGTCATCGCCATCTTAGCCCATCCTTTTGTATCTCTATATGCTTCTTCTACTTTCTTCTGAGCTTCTGCATATGAACGGAAGTCTTTTAAGATGAAGTACATATCTGCCTGGCTTCCTGTATCACCAAATAACAGACTCTGGTACAGATCTTTGTAAAGTTCTGGATCACCATTTGCATATGTTCCATCTACCAACTGATCTAAGACTTCATGGATGTCTTTATCATTCTGGTAAATCTCATATGGATGATATCCACCGTTATTCTCATAATTGATAACTTCTTCTGAGCTCATACCGAAGATAAATGCATTCTCAGCTCCAACTTCATCAACGATCTCTACATTCGCTCCATCCATTGTTCCAAGTGTTGGTGCACCATTTAACATGAACTTCATGTTACCTGTTCCTGATGCTTCTTTGGATGCTGTTGAAATCTGTTCGCTGACATCTGCTGCCGCAAAGATCCATTCTGCATTAGATACACGATAATCTTCAATAAATACAACCTTTAACTTACCTTTAATGGATGCATCATTATTTACTTTATCAGCTACAGAGTTGATCAGTTTGATCGTCTGTTTTGCACGAAGGTATCCAGCTGCTGCCTTAGCACCAAAAATAAATGTTCTTGGATAGAACTTCATATTTGGATTCTTCTTTAACTGATTATACAGATACATCACATGTAAAATATTCATCAGCTGACGTTTGTATTCATGAAGTCGTTTTACCTGTACATCAAAGATGGATGTTGGATCAACTTCTACGCCATTGTGTTCTAAGATATATTTTGCAAGACGTTTTTTATTCTGCAGTTTGATATCCATAAATTCTCTCTGAGCTTTTGGATCATCCACATATTTCTTCAGTCCTGACATTAAAGAAAGGTCTGTTGCCCATGTGTCTGTTCCAAGTTTCTTTGTTACCCAATCTGCAAGTAATGGGTTTCCATGCATTAAGAAACGTCTCTGTGTGATTCCGTTTGTCTTGTTGTTGAACTTCTCCGGCATCATCTGATAGAAATCTTTCAGTTCCTGTTTCTTAAGGATCTCTGTATGAAGTTTTGCAACACCATTGACAGAATATCCTGCTGCGATCGCCATATGTGCCATACGTACCTGTCCATCCCAAAGGATCGCCATCTTCTTGACTTTCTCTTCGTTTCCTGGATACATCTCACGGATCTTGTTTACGAAACGACGGTCGATCTCTTCTACGATCTGGTATACTCTAGGAAGTAATTTTGAGAATAAGTCGATTGGCCATTTCTCTAACGCTTCTGCCATGATCGTATGATTTGTGTATGCACAAGTCTTTGTTGTAACTTCCCATGCTTCATCCCATCCAAGACCTTCTTCATCCATTAAGATTCTCATAAGTTCTGCAACAGATACTGTTGATGA
>ENA-OQDT01001547-OQDT01001547.1-human-gut-metagenome-genome-assembly--contig:-NODE-1547-length-13183-cov-1.834482_pt1 | contig 13183 bp, 15 predicted proteins | sample MGYA00242786_ERZ504617 | MGnify/ENA primary metagenome ERZ504617 (study PRJEB26092, sample SAMD00036337) | human gut metagenome | host: Homo sapiens | study: EMG produced TPA metagenomics assembly of...
CGGCGGTCATGGTGGGGCTCGGCGGCGTGTTCGTGGAGCTGCTGCGCGACCGTTCGCTTGACGCCTGGCCCGCCGCGCACCGAGCGCCCGCGCCATGATCGGCAGGCTCAGGCCGCCAGTTGCTTACCGGCTCCGAGGGCGCCCGCGTCCGACGTGGAAGCCCTCTCCGATGTGCTCGTCCGGGTGGCAGCCATGTGCTGCGCGCTGGGCGACAGGCTCGTTTCGCTCGACCTGAACCCGGTCATGGTGCTGCCGGAAGGGGAAGGCGTACGCATTGTGGACATCGTGATGCAGGTGGCTCCGGCACGGCATTGCGGGGAAACCGACTAATCTTGATGGAGAAAAGCCGATGAAGAAACTTCTGTCCGGCAACGAGGCCCTCGCACGGGGAGCGCTGGAAGCGCGCATAGAGATCGCTTGCGGCTATCCGGGGACACCCAGCTCGGAAATCCTTGAAAACGTCAGCAAGTACAAAGAAATATACTCAGAATGGTCGGTAAACGAGAAGGTGGCGATGGACGCCGCCGCGGGCGCGGCCTATTCCGGGCGCCGCGCGCTCGTGACCACCAAGCAGGTGGGCATGAACGTCATGTCCGATTCGCTGTTCTATACCGCCTACACCGGCGCGGAGGCCGCGCTCGTGGTCGTCACCGCCGACGATCCGGGCCTGTTCAGCTCCCAGAACGAGCAGGACAACCGCCACTACGCCAAGCTCGGCAAGTTCCCCATGCTGGAACCCTGCGACAGCCAGGAATGCAAGGATTTCATGATCGAAGCCGTGGACATGAGCGAACGCTTCGACACGCCCGTGGTCATCCGCACGACCATGCGCACCTCACATTCCAAGTCCGTGGTGGAGCTCGGCGCCCCCGGCGCCTACGGGCGCGAGGTCGGCCCCTTCCCCCGCAACATCGAGCAAGTACAACTCCATGTGCACGTGGGCGCGCAAGCGGCACTACATCCTTGAACAGCGCCTGCTGGACATCGAGGAATGGAGCAACACGTGGCCCGGCAACCGCATCGAATGGGGCGACCGCGAATACGGCTTCATCGCCGGGGGCATCATCTACGAATACGTGAAGCAGGGTCTTCCCCGAAGCCTCCATCCTCAAGCTGCGGCATGTGCTACCCCCTGCCGAAGAAGCTGATCCGGGCAGTTCGCGGACGGCGTGCGCAACGTCATCGTGGTCGAGGAGCTTGACCCCTTCATCGAGGAGCAGGTCAGGGCTATGGGCATCCCCGCGCGCGGCAAGGACATTTTCTCCATCTGCGGCGAACTGCTGCCGGAGGACATCGCCGAAAGCTGCCGCAAGGCGGGCATCCTTAAAGATACGGCCCCCGCGTTCAGCGACACGTCCGAATCCCTCCCCAGCCGCAGCCCGCTGCTGTGCTCCGGCTGCCCGCACCGCTCCACGTTCTACAACCTTTCCCAGATGAAGGTGCCGGTGGCGGGCGACATCGGCTGCTACAACCTCGGCACCCTGCCGCCCTTCAATGCCCAGCACACCATGGGGGCCATGGGCGCGAGCGTGGGCGTGCTGCACGGCATGGGCCTTTCCGGGCTGCCCGAGCCCGCCGTGTGCACCATCGGCGACGGCACGTTCTTCCATGCGGGCGTCGCGCCGCTGCTGAACATGGTCCACAACAAGGGCAAGGGCACGGTCATCATCATGGACAACCGCACCACCGCCATGACCGGGCATCAGGACAACCCCGGCATCGAGGCGACCCTGTCCCTCGGCACCGTGGCGCCTGTGGACATCGCCGGGCTGTGCCGCGCCTGCGGCGTGGAAAAGGTGCTCACCGCGGATGCCTTCGATCTCGCCGCCGTCCGGAAGGCGCTTGAAGAGTGCACCGCCTACGACGGGGTTTCCGTGCTCATCACGCGCGGGGACTGCGTGTTCGTCTCCCGCAGCCCCAAGCCCGCCCGCGTGGTGGATGCCGACAAGTGCATCGCCTGCGGCAAGTGCATCCAGAGCGGCTGCCCCTCGGTCGTACTCTCCGACGCCGTCCATCCCAAAACCGGAAAACGCAAGGCCCGCATCGAGCCGGTCACCTGCGTCGGCTGCGGCGTCTGCTCACAGATTTGTCCCGTACAGGCCATCTCCGGCCCGGAAAACGCATAGGAGCCCGTTCATGCAAACAACCCGTTTTCTCATCACCGGCGTCGGCGGACAGGGAACCATTCTGGCGAGCGACGTGCTCGCCGAGGTCGGGCTGCGGCTCGGCTACGACGCGAAGAAATCCGACATCCTCGGGCTGGCCGTGCGCGGCGGCTCCGTGGTCAGCCACATCATCTGGGGCGAAAACGTCCGCGCGCCCATGATCGACCGGGGCACCGCCGACTATTACCTGAGCTTCGAATGGCTGGAGGGCCTGCGGCGGCTCGTCTATACGAATAAGGATACGGTCGTGCTCGCCAACGACTGGCGCATCGACCCCGTATCGGTAAGCTCCGGGCAGGCCGACTATCCCGACGAGGACGGCATCCGCGCCGCCATCCCCTGCATTATTTCCAGCGGTCAATGTCTGATAGACCTTTGCTCCAAGGGTGGTAAAATCACTTACCAGATTTCCAAGGGAGGAAAAACGATAGGTTCTTTCTCCAAACAGTCCTCTGGCGTACAGGGTGCTGTCCGCCTGGGCGTTTTCGCCTGTGTAGCCGTCTGGCAGACCTGAGAGCTCATACGGGGTATAAAGGTATTTACTGCTTGCCGTTTTATTATTTATCGAAATGATTCCTTTTTCACTGGAGAGGGAATCGTCCTGGATCAGATTTCTTGCATTTAGAAGCTGGGTTTCTCCATAAAAGCCCTCCTGGTGAAGCCAGTAATACAAGTCTTTTTCTTCATAGGCCTCTTCCGTGGAAATCTCCGTCCAGGAAGAGCCGTCATAAACGCTTCCCACAAAGCCACGCAGATACAAAGAAGCCGGATGCTCCATGGTAATTTCAAATGCCGTATCCGATGACGCACTCCAGGCTCCGGTCTGCTTTAACTTTCCATCTGGAAGGGAATTTGCCCCCTGCCCTTTGTAGCGGAGCCTGGAAAGTCCACTTAATGCCTCTTCTTTGGCATTTGCCACAAGCTGGGAGTCCTGGTACTCATTCTTTGGCACCAGGCTTTGAAGGAACACACCCCCGAAAACGGAAACCAGAAGAAGACCAAATGCCCCGGCAATAAAAGCGGACACATCGGCAGCGTTACCTAAGTTTCCCCCTTTATTTTTCGTCATGTAGTTTAATTCTAACAGGGTTCCAGCGTAAAAGCAAAGACAAAGCCTGGTATCTGGAAGCAGGCTGGTTTTTAACCAGAACCACCGGAAGGACTGCCGCAAAAAGAAGGAGCAGCACATACCACCGAAGCTTCAGGATTAAGAAGCCAAGCAGCCCACATGCAATGCCAAGGAAAATAAAAGCAGCCAGCTCCCCATTTGCTTTTCCAGAATCCTTCAGCTGGTAGATGGTAAGATAAATCCCTGCTTTTTTCCCAAGAACTTCTGCAAGCTGGTTCCAGAGCGAAAGGAATCCATTTAGAGCATGCCAGAAAATGCAAACAGGCAGATCCCGGCAGCTGCACTTAACGAGAAAACCGCAGCAACCAAATGTTCCCGAAGCCTGAAAAGAAAGCCACAGAAAAGGGCGGTGACAGCGACGCTCACCAAAAAAGGAATCCCATTCACAGACGGAATCAGGGTATGCAAAAGCGCAAAGGTACCAACGCCATTTACCAGAAAAATCAGGATACTTTCCAGCAGGATACCGGGCAGGTATCTTCTATGTTTTTCTTCTTGTCTTGTGATCCATACTTCCATGTGATGGTTTCTCCTTTATCCGCTGCGATTCCGCAGCCTACAACGGTTACCTCGCCCCGGGTTCGAAGGCTTCTAAGATCTTCCTCTTCTGGGGTGCCTGTAATATAAATATAATTTGCAAATCTTTGTTGTCCCGGAGTGTGAAGATATTCTGTGATGGTGCAGGGCTTTTCCCCCTCCCCTCCGTGGCGGAGGAATAAATAGAGAATAGTTTCATAATCCTCGCGGGTGCGTATTTTTTCAATGTAAAAATGTCCGGTGCTGTGGTCAAACACGCCTGCCTGACAGGAAATGCCCTGTTCCATAAAACTATTTAAAACTGCGGCAAACACTTCACCAAGCGTCTGTGCTACGGCTGGAGCTTTTTCCTTTAAATAGGGCTCTGCCAGGATCAGGACCGTATCATCCACCGGGAAACTTCTCTGGCGGATCATCATTTTATCTAACTTGCCGGTCAACTTCCAGTGGATCTGACGAATGCTGTCCCCCTCCTGGTATTCCCGGATATCAAAGGTCTCCCCCGGATCATCCCCAGGACGGGCTCCGGAATAGCGGAAGCTCTCCATGTCAAAGCCCTCTTTTGTGAGAAACTGAAAATCTTCCTTTTGCTCACAGGGCATCACCACCGTACAAGCGGACAGCCCCGCCTTCCTCTTTTGCCCTGCCAGACCAAAGAAATCATAGGAGCGCCAGGTGTGTAAGGTGGCGTAAATACAACCGCACCACTGGCTTTTTCCCTGGAAGTCAATGGCTTTTTTCCCCTTTCCTTTAAGGGAAAACGAAAACGGAAGCTCCATCTTCTCCCCAGTAAAATGATTTTCCAAATGCAGGCTGCCTTTTCCTAGAAATACCGGAAGGACAGAGCCATTTGCGATCTGAAGCTCCCCCTTCCAGATTCCATCCTGTTCCGCAGCTTTGGGGAGCTTTAGCTTCATAGTGATCTTTTTCCGCAAAAGAAACCAAGCAGCAAAAACGCCACTACCGCAAGGGCGGACAAAAGCAAAAGGACGGCATATACCCAGACTCCGGTAAAAACCGCAGCCAGGGCAAGCAATATGAACCATATAAGTAGTAAAATCCTGTTTTTCATTCTCCCTCTACCTTCGGTGCCGATGTATCTTTTAAAAATTTCTTCCAGAATGTCCTTCGCACTCTGCTCCTGGTATCTGGCTCTTGAATCCAGGATCATACGGTGTGCGGTTACATCTGTGAATACATTTTTTTACATCTTCCGGGATCACATAATCCCGTTCTTCCATGAAGGCTGCCGCCTTTGTCATACGGCATAAAGCCAGGGTTCCACGGGGGCTAAGACCAAGTGTGATCATCGGATGGTTTCTGGTTGCCTCTGCAAGGGTTGCAATATAGTTCAGGATGGAATCTGCCATATATACTTTTTGTACCTGATCCTGAAGCATAACAACTTCTTCTTTGGTAATAACAGCTTTCGCGTTCTCCAACGGATTTTTTGTCTGCCGGTCCCGAAGCAGCTCTACCAGGTTTTCGTGATCCGGGTAGCCCATGGAAAGGCTTATCATAAATCGGTCTAACTGGGATTCCGGCAGCATCTGGGTTCCGGAAGAGCCGGTAGGGTTCTCTGTAGCAATGACTACAAAGGGCTGCGGAACCGGATGTGTCTCGTTATCTACCGTTACCTTTCCCTCTTCCATGACTTCCAGAAGGGCTGCCTGGGTTTTGCTGGAGGTACGGTTGATCTCGTCCGCCAGAAGCATGTTGCACATCACCGCGCCTGGGCGGTAGATGAATCTGCCCGTCTGTTTTTCGTACATGGTAAATCCGGTTACATCGGAAGGAACTACATCCGGCGTAAACTGGATCCGGTTAAAATCCATTCCCATAAGACGGCAAAGTGCCAAAGCTGTGGTTGTCTTTCCAACACCAGGAACGTCTTCCAAAAGCACATGTCCTCTTGCCAGCACTGCCATGATAATCTTATCCGTAACTTCTTTTTTTCCTTTTATAATGGTTCCAAGCTCCTTCTGAAGCTGTGTGATCTTATCTGCCATTTCTTTCCTCCTGCCCTTTTTACTGGCTGATCCAGGTTCTTTTTCTTATGTGTCAATTGGTATCGCTCATATCATAAAAACTGGTTTTGCAATTTAAAAACCGGCTGTATGCCGCCATTGCACAAAACGCCTGGTCGGTAGCCATGGGATCGCTGTCCCCGTCTAATAGATGGGAAAAGCTTCCATCTTTTTTATAATACTCCATCAGGTTGTCGTAAAGCCCTTTTTCCTTTTTCCGGAAACGTGCATCCTTGTTACAGTCGATTCCATACGTGCTAAGCGCAAGGATTACCTGGGAAACGGACTCGGAGCTTTTATCCCCATACGCCTCATAACCGCCATCCTCTGCCTGCGCATCCGCTAAAAATTCCACGCCACGGTCAATGATGGCACTGATTTCTTCCTCTGTGGCATAGGGCTCTAAGCACTGTAAGGTCATGGCAGTCAGATCCACATCTGCGGTATCGGAACTGTCATCTAAGGAAAATCCACCGGATGGCTTTTCCTGTCCCACAATGTAGGTCAGATACTTTTGTTCCAGTTCCCCGTCTACGTCCGAGCGGTCCGCATTTAAGGCAAGAAGGGCATACACGGCTCCATTTAACCCCTGCGCGGTTACAGCCTCAAAATCTTCCAGGGACTTTATAAGGTCATACCCTCCAATATCGGAAGGATTGATCCCGATGGCCTTACAAGCCAGGACAGCCCTTGCATACTCGGTATAGCGGTTTTCACTTAATACCCCTTCCTGCTCCTTGACGCGCTTTTCTAAGTTTGCCCTGTATTTTTCGTAATAGCCGTCCTCTGCCGCTTTCCCGGAGCGTGCCAGTGCGATCACCGTCCACTCTCCGCCGAGGGAATCGGAAGCTGGGGAGGGAATACTTGTCTGTTCATAGGAAGCAGTTTTCTTTAATGCTTCCTCTAAGGACGGTGTCCCACCACCGCAGCCAGATAACAGGCTGATGGCTGCTGCCGCCGCCAGAATTCCGGCAAGATAGCATCCAGTCCTTTTCTTTTTGGGATTTAACATTTTTCGTTTCTCCTTCTTTTAAAAATCAAATTCCACTTACATCTATTTTCTATTACCGGTTCTCTGATTCCTGTATCAGCCCATATTTCACCTTGATCCGCTCCAGCTTTTCCAGAAGCGGGCGGCTAAGCAGCCATAGGAAGATCACGGTGGAAGCTGCATGTACCAGATCCACGGGGGCGCCTGAAATGTAGTAGGCGATCAGGCTGCTTTTTGTAATATATCCGTAGGACATCAGGATGCTGGCAGGATTCATAATGCCTCCATAAATTAAAAAGACACTTAAAAATCCGTAGATACAAAGATCGAACTTCCTGGCTTTTAAAATCCCCTTCTGGTACAGGATCCCTGCCAGAAATCCGATCATGCCAAAGGCAAACATCTGCCAGGGTGTCCAGGGGCCCTGCCCCATAAACATGTTGGAGATCAGCATGGTAAGGCTGCCAACTAAAAATCCAGCCTCGCCGCCAAAGGAAATCCCGGTTAAGATCACGATGGCAGCCACAGGCTTGAAGCTTGGCACCATGAAAAGGGCGGCGCGTCCTGCTACGCCAATGGCAGCTAATACGGAGATTACCATGATCTCCCTTGCCTTTGGCTTCCTGCCCTCAAACATCATAAAAAAGGGAAGCATGGCTGCCATTACCACGATCAGGCTGCAGAGCAGGTATTTTTCGCCCTCCCCATATCTTCACCGAGAAGAATAGAAGGATTGGTACCACGATCAGCATGACCGCAAATGCAAACCAGGTGCGGCGGCTTACCTTTCCCTGGCGCTCCATCTGGCGGATAATCATTCCGTCGGACGGAAGGGTATATTCTTCCAGTTCTTCAGAAGGAACTTCTTTTCGATGGAAAGGATTTTGTTTTCCCGAATTCTTTAAACGGGCGGCATCCGAAGCTGGTTTTTCTTCCCCAAAGAATTCATCCAGAAATTCATCTAACTGGGATTCGTCAAGCATGACACCACATCCTTTCCGGTAACTGCCTCTGGAAACAGACCTCTTGCCATACGGTTTGCCGCAGTGGTATAAAAATTATTTCCAGCGAAAAAGTCTCTTGTCTTTTTGCTTGTCACCACATTTCCCTCAAAAAACAGGCCTGTCGTATCCGCATACTCGGCTACAAATTCCACGTCATGGGAAATCATGAAAATCGTCATTCCATGGGATTGCAGCTTCTTTAAAATACTTCCAAGCTCTTCTTTGTATTCCGCATCCATTCCCTTGGTCGGTTCATCCATGAGAAGGATCTTCGGGCGAAGAAGAAGCACTTTTGCAAGGGCAAGCCGCTGCTGCTCCCCGCCGCTTAAATCATAGGGATGGCGGTTAAGCAACCCTTCCAAATGGGTAAGGCTTACAATCCCCTCGATGGCTTTTTCCTTTTTCATGGAAATGGGGTACTCGCTGGACGGCTTTTCTTTTTTTCCGCCGATCACGCTATAGAGGTCTTCTAGTACCGTCTTTTTTAAAAAGATGCTCTGGGGATTCTGTGGCATAACACCAAGATACCCACCGTATAACTCCCGGTCGGAAAAGGAACGAAGATCCTTTCCATCCAGGTAGATTCTGCCGCTGTACGGCTGGTGTACTCGTCCAAGTAAAGATAAGGTGGTACTCTTTCCGGTTCCGTTTCCCCCTACCAGGGCATAGAATTCTCCCTTTTTTACTTCCAGTGACAGATCCTGAATGACATCGGGGCTGTCCTTTTCATACCGGAACCAGACATCCTTCATCTGGATGGCTGGGGGCGTATTTTCTTTCTGGCGCTTGAAATGCCCAAAAAGCCCTGCCGTTTCGTTTTGTTTTTCTCCCCTGTCTTTCCAAACCTTTGGTTGGTCCTGCTGGATCTGTTCTTTTTTTATTCCTTTTTCTTCTATATATTTCCCGGATTCCACTGTCTGCCCTCACTTACGGTAAGGGGACAGGTAAGGGTGCTCTCTGTCCCTGCATAAATCTGCATGGGAACCGGCATGGATAAAAACATGCCGTGGTGCTGTTCCTTTAATTTGGTTCCAATCTCCCGGGGTGTCCCTTCCATAAACAGGGTACCCTCATCCATGGACAAACACCTGGTCGGCATACGGAATGATATCCTGCAGGCGGTGTTCGGTGAGCAGTACGGTAGTCCCAATATCACGGTTGATCTTCTTCACGGTCTCCAAAAAATCGGAAGCTGCAATGGGATCCAGCTGGGAGGTTGGCTCGTCCAGGATCAGTAAGGACGGGTGCATGGCCATCACAGAAGCCAGGTTTAAAAGCTGTTTTTGTCCGCCTGACAATTCCGATACATTTTTATAAAACCACTTCTGGATGCCAAAATAACTTGCCATCTCTGCCACCCGAAGGCGGATAGTGGCATTGTCATACCCAAGGCTTTCCAGTCCAAACGCCAGCTCATGCCATACCTTATCGGTCACGATCTGGTTGTCCGGATTTTGCATCACAAACCCGATCTCCTGGCTCTGTGTGCGGTGGTCGGTATCCCTAAGCGGAATATTCCGATAGAGGATCTCTCCCTCTTTTTCTCCAGCTGGTGCAAGCACGCTTTTTAACTGGCGAAGCAGGGTGCTTTTTCCACAACCGCTCCTTCCCATGATAACATTTAAGGTTCCTTCTTTTATGTTCAGGTTTACATGCTCCAGAACTTTTCTGGAACTTTCCGGATAGGAAAACCCGAAATCCTTTATTTCTACAAGATTCATCTGTCTGTTCCTTCCTGTTCCAGAGTCTGGTAAATTTTTTGATACGTCATTTCAAGGTCCGCCGTTTCTTTTCTCCTGCTATAGGAAAAGCGGATGGTTTCTGTCACATCCAGCAGCACTGGAAGAAAACAAAAGGCTGCAAAACAAAGATAAGTAAGCAGGGCAAGTAACGGGGAAACCGAAATGGGTGCCGCGTATCCCTGGATGGTAAAGCCAGCTAACAGGATTCTGGGATCATAACTTGCATAGGCAGCCCCTTTGATACAGCCCCCTGTAAATATAGCAGACAGTCCGATCATCATTCCCAGGACATACTTATCTTTTCTTGTAAAATGGTAAATGGAAAACGCAGTCCTTCCCTTCAGACCATATCCCCTGCTTCGCATGGAATCAGAGGTCTCAATGGCGTTTTCCAGCGCCCAGGTAACCAGGATGGAGAGCATGTTAAGCCCATGGCGGATACGCGCAAAAAGGCTTCCTTCTGATACATCCCGTCCCATGGCTTTCTGCCCGCTTCGGATTACTTTTAACTGTGCAGTAAACCTTGGCACAAACCGAAGCGCCATAGATAAGATCAGGGAAAGCGCCGGAATGATCCGCCCAAACAGATAGATAAATTTATCCGTTGTCATCACTTTATTGTAACAGGAAAACCACTGGATGACTACGAACATCACAGCGCCAAGCACCACACCGTACACAAGTGCTTCCAGGGTGATCCAGTTGCCGCTGCTTTTTACATAATACAGCATGGTAACCCCGTAATGATTAAACATGGGATTTAATAGTGCCACAATGAGAAGACCTGGCAGAGTAAGAAGAAAGCTTTGTTTCAGAGTCTTTTCCCATCCGTTTAATAAAAAACGAATAGGAAAAATGCTCCAAATATAAGAGATCCCGATGAACACCGGGTGTTGATTGAACATGGTAAAAAAAAGTACCACTGTAAAATAGAAAAAATTCTAAAAAAGGATTGACAGGCAGAAAAGGTATCCATTACCGTAAGGTTTGCACACGTTCTGTTGTTTTTTTCTTTATTCATTGACAACGCTTTCGGCACCGATATACTCCCTCTTCAGTTCATACTCATCACAATAGGCATCCATCTTGCTGCCTTTATAACAGCGAATGGTACAGCTCTTATTAACGATCCACGGACCGACATACTCCGGATCGTGACGGATTTCCACACTTTCCAGCCGGTTGCAGCCATGGAATACCCAGCGTTCGATCACATCCACACTCTCCGGGATCACAACATGTTTTAAGTTGTTGCATTTGAAAAAGGCACTATCGCCAAGTTCTACTAAACCTTCCGGAAGGTTTAATTCCTCAAGGCCTGTAAACCGAAACGCCTCTGCCTCGATTACCTTCAAGGTATCTGGGAAAATTACCTTTTTTAACTCCTTGCACCGAAAGAACGCTTTACTTCCAATCACTTCAACGTGGTCTGGCAGCACCAGTCTTTTTCAGCTTGGAACAGGAATCAAATGCTCCCTCCTGAATTTCCCGGCACTCTGAGTCTTTTGCAAACACGGCTCTTAATAGATTGGTACAATCACGGTAAGCTTTTGGTCCTAAGGTTTTTAAAGACGCTGGAAAATGGACTGCACGCAGGCTGTGATTTTCTGAAAACGCCCGCCGTTTAATTTCCTTCATTGTCTTAGGAAGAACAACTTCCTTTCGGATCTGGCACTGGAAAAAGGCTTCCCGTCCAATGATCTTACAATTTGGCGGGAGAATGACTTCCCGCATCCGTCCATCTGCCCGAAAACAGCCATCGTCAATGTAGATATATTTTTCCGGGATCTCCTTCCTTGTAACATCCCCCTTTAACATTTTTGCCTGCTGTGCTGTAAATGTCCGGCTGTCATACCGCAACATACTCCAGCGCATTTCTTCATCTTTATAAACACGCATTCTTTTCTTTCCTCCGCTTTTTAGGGTAACAAAAACAGAGCCCCATTACTTCGATGAGCCTCCGTCCTTTACGACAAGTGGAATATGCTGACTTAAAATGCGCTGTTATGTACCGCTGATTTCATACAGTGATTATGGTTCCGGAATCGCACCGAATTTTCCTAAATCAGCCTTATCTGGCTGAACCATGTCTGGTTATTTGATTTTTCGTTCTCTGATATTTCTACCTATATCAAATATTGTTATTATAGCATTTGAAATGGTATCTGTCAAATTTTGGCAATCTATGAATATTTTTGCATGATTAGTGGTTTAGAACCTTGTGGGCTTACCTTGCTATTTTTCGTCTCCCTGGTAGGGATTTCCCACATCGTTTCCAAGGTCGCAGGTGTACACCCACAAGATCACATCCCCGTCTTTTGGCTTATACGCAGATGCCCCATAATTTGGAAATGTCCCATTGACACTATACATCCAGCCAGAATTTTTTCCGCAGTCCAGCTCATAGAGCTGGTTGATTCCTTCCACATAGTAGCTGTTATATAATGGGGTGTATTTCGAAGAAATCTGAATCCCCTTTTCCCCACAGATGGCTTTTAAAATATCAAAGACACTCTCCCCTGTGGTAAATGAGACCGTTGTCTTTTTTAGGATCTGTCCATCCTCCGGGACAAACTCTTTTTTGGTTTCCTTTAACTCCTCCATGTGATCCAGGACCGTCTCACAGGAGATCTCGATCGTACAGGTCGCAGGCTCCCCGGAAGAATGCTCTCCCCCACACCCTGTAAACACTGCTGCCACATAGAAGCAGATAACATGGCTTAAGAATATGGACCGTACCACTTTTTTCGTTTTTGGTTCATATGCTTTCCTTTCTTTTTGGTATTCTTTTTCTACAGGTATTGTAGCATTGTTTGAGGGGACTGTCATCTGAAATCAAAGAAACGATCAGCCACCAACAGAAGTTAAACTTAGACTCTATATCCTATTTTCCAAACTTACGTTCTTGCACAGCCATTATGTAGATTTAATCATTGGGCTCCTGCTCCATTAATTTGTCAACTTCTGCTTCTATTGCATCCAGATCAATTCCTGCTTTTTTCAAAGTATCGTGTTTTGCCTCATTCGCCTGCTTAACAAACGCACTGTATTTTTCATACCAGTTCAACGGAACGGGCTTATACTTATGGCTTTTACCCATCCCATTCAAAAGCCTATATAATAGCTGTACCATTCCTTCATACTGTAAAGACTCCGAATAATGCTTTACCGTTATATCTTTTACGGATCCATCCAGTACCTGTACTTTTTTCAACAGTCGTAGTAAACAGAGGATCTTTGTTCCATATGGATAGATAAAATTCATCCGATTGAATGATTTTCTTAAATTCACAATCTTTGTCAGAAAGATGGTACCATTGAATAACATCATCAAACTCACCTTTTAAATATCGTTCAAACAAGCCACAATATTCTACATTATTTATAGAGCTAAAATAATAATTTAATCTACTTGCCAGAGTTTTTAAATCGGCTGTACTGACATCATTTAAAAACGCTATAATTTTTTTGTAATCCTGTTCCTCCGAATCGATTTCTTTTATAAGTCGATTAAGAACCATCAATATTTCACAAGCAAGTTTTGTATCTATTTCAATCATATCTCCATGTGCGATGTGGTTTCTCAAT
>ENA-OQDT01001548-OQDT01001548.1-human-gut-metagenome-genome-assembly--contig:-NODE-1548-length-13182-cov-4.081808_pt1 | contig 13182 bp, 7 predicted proteins | sample MGYA00242786_ERZ504617 | MGnify/ENA primary metagenome ERZ504617 (study PRJEB26092, sample SAMD00036337) | human gut metagenome | host: Homo sapiens | study: EMG produced TPA metagenomics assembly of...
AGGATGGTTTGAGCAACAGGCGGGTATATGCGATTCAAAAAGGGCCTAAAGGTTACATGTGGTTCCTCACGCACGACGGCATCGACCGTTATAACGGAAAGGAATTCAAGCACTATAAACTCATGGACGGCGAAGATGAAATCAACTCCATGATGAACCTCAACTGGCTGTATTCGGATTCGCAGGGAAGGCTATGGGAAATAGGCAAGCAAGGACGCGTGTTCTGTTATGAAAGCAAGCACGACCGTTTCCAACTGGTATATAAATTGCCCAAAAGCGAGACGGAAGGCCTGCACACTCCCGTCAGCTATGGATTTATCGATGATAATAATATAATATGGCTCTGCAACCAAAGAAACATTTACCTATATAACAGCCTGACAAAAGCAACCGTTGTCATAAAGAATGAAATCAACGAAAGCATCACCGACATCGAGCAGATAGACGAGACCCACTATTTTATAGGCACGGATGTAGGCGTGCATTATGCCGAACTGAGAAACAATGTGCTTGCGCTAAGCCCTTGCGAGAAACTGGATACGCTAAGACTGCAAATCAACGAGCTGTTCTTTCATAAAGGCAGCCGCAAAATCTTTATCGGAACCTTTCAAAGAGGTATCTATGTATACGATCTGAACCTTCATAAGGCGTTCCACATCAAATCCGGCCTGATAGATGTCAGCATCAACCGTATCTGTACCTTCGGCGAAAAAGACATATTGATAGCGACAGACGGTGCAGGTGTCTACAAGATGGATGTGGACACTTACCGGTCCGAACCGTACATCGTGGCCGACTTCAACCGATATAACGCCATGAACGGCAATACAATCTACGACATATATGTGGATAACGAGCAACGCATCTGGATGGCGAACTATCCTATCGGCATTACCGTACGCAACAACCGGTACAGCGATTACAAATGGATAAAGCATTCCATCGGTAACAAACAGTCCCTCATCAACGATCAGGTAAACGCCGTTATGGAAGACGAAGAGGGCGACCTATGGTATGCCACCAACAACGGCATCAGCCTGTATGAGCATCGTACCCAACAATGGCATTCGTTCTTGAGCGTCTACGATAAGGAGCAGAAGAACCAGAGCCATACATTCATGTCTCTGTGCGAGGTCAGTCCCGGCATTATCTGGGTAGGCGGCTACAGTTCCGGCATCTACCAGATAGATAAGAAAAAGCGTTCTGTCAGCTTTTTCACGCCCGCCTTGTTCGGCGGCGCAACGATTCGTCCCGACAAGTACATCCGTTCCATTACCAAAGACAGAGACGGTTATATCTGGTCGGGGGGATACTACAACCTGAAAAGAATAGACCTGAAACATAAAAACATTGAATCGATACTCGGGCTGGAAGTTATAACGGACATCAAGGAGCGGGACGAAAAATACATGTGGATAGGTACAGCCAACGGCTTATACCTGCTGGAGAAAGCAACCGGCAAATACCGGTACATAACGCTGCCGGTAGAGTCCTCCTATATATACTCCCTGTATCAGGCCCCCAACGGACTGCTGTATATCGGCACAAACAATTCCGGTCTGCTGATTTACGACCCTGCCAGGCAGAACTTTGAACACTATCATAAAGATAACTGCGCACTTATCTCCAACAATATCTATACAATTCTGTCAGACGGAAAAGATGATATTCTCTTAAGCACAGAATACGGACTGAGCGGTTTCTACCTCAAAGAAAAAAGATTCCATAACTGGACCAAAGAGCAGGGACTGCATTCCGACCATTTCAATGCCAACTCCGGAACACTGCGCAAGAACGGGAATGCCATTTTCGGAAGTACCGACGGAGCCATAGAATTTCCAAGAGACATGGTATTGCCCCGCGAGTACAGTTCGCGCATGATATTCAGCGATTTGCGCGTTTTCTACCAAACAGTATACCCCAAAGACGAAGGTTCTCCTTTGGTTTTGGATATCGACGAAACCAAAAGCCTGAAACTGAAATACAGCCAGAATATATTTTCGCTTCAGGTATCGTCCATCAATTATGACTATCCTTCCCTCATCCTGTATTCGTGGAAACTGGAAGGATTCTATGACGGCTGGAGCCGTCCGGGAGAGGAAAATGTCATCCGGTTCACCAATCTGAATCCCGGTCATTACACCCTGCGTGTCCGCGCCATATCCAGTGAAGACCGGCGTATGGTCTTGGAAGAGCGCAGCATAGATATTATTGTCGAGCAACCCATTTGGCTCAGCATATGGGCATTATTACTGTATGCGCTTATCCTTGTTGCAATTGCAAGCATCGCATTGCGCATAATCGTATTGCGCAAGCAACGAAAGATATCCGATGACAAGATCCGTTTCTTTGTCAACACCGCGCATGACATCCGTACTCCGCTGACGCTCATCAAAGCACCGTTGGAAGAACTCTCCGACCGTGAGAAACTAAGCAAGGAAGGAACGGACAACCTCAGCACGGCGCTTCGCAACGTCAACGCCCTGCTACGTCTCACAACCAACCTCATAAACTTTGAACGTGCGGATACCTATTCGAACAATTTCTACGTATCCGAATACGAACTGGGAGCTTATATGACCGACATTGTCAATGTTTTCCGTTCATACGCTTCCGTAAAGCACATCGACCTGACTTACGAAAGCAACTTCCGCTATCTGAATGTCTGGCTGGATAAGGATAAGATGGACTCCATTTTGAAGAATATCATATCCAATGCACTGAAATACACGCCCGAAGGCGGAAGCGTGCATGTCTATGCTTACGAAACGGAAGATACCTGGAACGTGGAAGTCAGTGACACGGGTATCGGCATTCCACTGGACGAGCAGAAAAAGCTGTTCAAGATGCACTTCCGCGGCAGCAATGCCATCAATTCCAAAGTAACCGGCAGCGGCATCGGACTGCTTCTTGTATGGAAACTCGTGCATATGCATAAAGGAAAGCTCAACTTCACCAGCACCGAAGGAAAAGGCTCCTGCATCAAAGTATCTTTCCCTAAAGGCGAGAAACGCTACCGCAAGGCCATACACCGTCCTGCTCCCACCAAAGAGCAGGAACAGAACAATGAACCGGAACAAATCACCTCTCCGGAAAAGGGCACTCCGGACACCCCTGCCTTCAACACGCCCATAGAGGGTTACGAACATGCCCAACAGCAAACTCAGGATGCCGGTAACCGCCAGAAAATACTGATAGTAGAGGATAACGACGAACTGAAGGAATACCTGCGGCGTACGCTGGCGGAGAACTACCATGTACAAGTATGTTCCAACGGAAAATCGGCGCTTTGTATCGTGAAGGAGTATTTCCCCGACCTGATTATCTCGGACATCATGATGCCCGAAATGCGGGGTGATGAACTGTGCCAGAAAGTGAAGAATGACATTGATACCTCGCACATCCCCGTTATCCTGCTTACGGCCCTCAATACGGACAAAAACATCATCGACGGGCTGCAAACCGGAGCGGATGAATACGTCGTGAAACCGTTTAACATCGGAATCCTGCGCGCCACCATTGCCAATCTGCTTGCCAACCGTGCCTTATTGCGCCACAGATACGGCAATCTGGAGCTGAACGATGATACCCACAATACGGAATGCATCAACTGTTCTACGGATTTGGACTGGAAATTCATTGCCAGCATCAAGAAGAATGTAGAGGACAACATGGACAATCCGAGCTTCACGATTGATGTGCTTTGCACCCTGCTCAACATGAGCCGTACCAGTTTCTACAACAAGTTAAAGGCACTGACCGACCAGGCTCCGGGAGATTATGTACGGTTGATACGCCTGAAACGTGCCATGCAACTGCTGAAGGAACAAAAGTACACCATCACCGAAGTTGCCGAAATGACCGGTTTCAGCGATGCCAAATACTTCCGTGAAGTCTTTAAGAAACACTTTAATATCAGTCCGAGCCAATATGCAAAAGAAGAAGGAAATATTGGAGAGGGCAAACAATAAACCGAATTACAGCATTACACATGATATGACGAATATATATACCGAAGCATTTTCCATTTTCTTTAAAATCGGTGCATTCACCATTGGCGGCGGCTATGCCATGGTTCCATTGATTGAGGACGAAATCGTAACGAAACGCCGGTGGATAGCCAAAGAGGATTTTATAGACCTGCTTGCCATCGCCCAGTCGGCACCGGGCATCCTTGCGGTCAACATATCCATATTCATAGGCTACCGCCTGCGTGGAATACGGGGAAGCATCGTTACCGCCCTGGGAACGATACTGCCTTCTTTCCTCATTATCCTTGCCATAGCCTTGTTTTTCCATAACTTCAAAGACAATGTCTACGTAGAGCGTATCTTCAAGGGTATCCGTCCGGCAGTTGTAGCACTGATAGCCGCTCCGACTTTCAGTATGGCCAAATCCGCCAAAATCAACCGCTACACGATATGGATTCCTATTGTCTCGGCTCTGCTTATCTGGTTATTGGGCTTCTCCCCCATCTGGATTATCATTGCTGCCGGTATAGGCGGATACCTGTTCGGAAGGCTGTGCTTCCCGAAAACCAACAGTTAAAAATTAAACAAAACCACCCCACTTATCGCTAATCACTAACCACTAACCACTAATCACTACATCATGCTTTTCCTCCATCTATTCTACACATTCTTTAAAATCGGCCTGTTCGGTTTTGGCGGCGGATACGCCATGCTGTCCATGATACAAGGTGAGGTAGTCACCCGTTACGGCTGGCTCACACCGCAGGAGTTTACCGACATCGTAGCAATCAGCCAGATGACTCCCGGCCCTATCGGCATCAATTCGGCAACCTATGTAGGCTATTCCACGATAGCCGAACAATACGGCACGAGCATGGGAGTGCTTGGGTCTTGCGTAGCCACTTTCGCCGTAGTGCTGCCTTCGTTCATCCTGATGCTCACTATCAGCAAATTCTTTCTGAAATATCAGAAGCACCCGGCAGTAGAAGCCGTATTCAGCGGACTTCGCCCGGCGGTAGTAGGACTGCTGGCATCGGCTGCGCTGGTGCTGATGAATACGGAGAACTTCAGTTCGCCCCAGGAAGATATGTACTCTTTCATCATCAGTATCATCATCTTCCTTGCAGCTTTCATCGGAACAAGAAAATATAAGGTCAACCCCATACTGATGATTATAGTATGCGGAATAGCAGGGCTGATACTTTATTGACAGTTGATTCCTACAGCTTCACTTTCTTGCTTACAGATTTGGATTCGTTGTGCAGGCGGTCGAGCGCCGTAACCACATAACGGTACTTCGTCTTGCCATCCTCATAAGGCAACTTATAGAAAGTATTGCGCGTAACAGCCACAATGTGCGAAGGGTCGTCAATATCCACCTTCTCCTTCGAAGCAAAACGGTAGACAACATACTGTACCGGACGGTTCATTTCATCCTTGAACTTCGGAGCAGTCCAGAAAAGGATGTAACCGTCGGCAGTCCACACCGGTTTTACCTTGCGTACCTTATCCGGAGCTTCATTGTCCATAAAGTCAAATACGGGCGGCAAAGCCGGATATTTATGATACTCGGCAACCAGCGCATCGCGGTATTTGCCGGCATTCTCCACTACTGCGCTGGCAGGCCATTGGCAACTGCCGCCGATTGTCTGATATGCCCGCTGCAAAGCCATCTTGCGGGGAAGCTGATTGACGGACGGATTCTTCGGGTCGGCATTCTGTACCGTATTCATTACAGACTGGCCGATAAACAAAGGACGGTTCTCCGTATGCTTTGCCCACCACTTCACCAAAGTTTCATAGTCGGCAGCCGGATGTCCTATCTGCCAATACACTTGAGGTATGTTATAATCAATCCAGCCTTTGCGTGCCCACAGAAGTACATCGGCATACAAATCATCATAATTCTGCAAACCGTTTGTGGCACTGCCCAACGGATCGCTGCTCTGATTGCGGTAGATACCGAAAGGACTCACACCGAACTTCACCCAGGGTTTCAGTCCGCGGACCGTCTCATGTATTTTCTGAATGAGAATATTCACATTACTGCGGCGCCAGTCCGCCTTATTGCTGAAACCGCCGCCATAGCGTGCAAAGCTGGCATCATCCGGGAAATCCTTTCCCTTGATAGGATAGGGATAGAAATAATCGTCCATATGAATGGCATCCACATCATAGCGCGACACGATGTCGGTTATCACTTTGCAGATATGATTGCGGCTTTCGGGAAGCGCAGGGTCGAAGTAAAGCTGGTCGCCATACGTCACGAACCACTCCGGATGCGAATTATAAATATGGATGGGCGAAAGCTCGTTCTTCAACGAAGTCTTTACCCGATACGGATTAATCCAGGCATGAAACTCCATGCTCCGTTTGTGGCACTCCTCAATCATAAACTGCATAGGGTCCCAATAGGGTTCGGGCGCTTTACCCTGCACACCCGTCAGGAAACGACTCCACGGTTCGTACTGCGAAGCATACAACGCATCGGCTTCGGGACGCACCTGAAAAATAATGGCATTGATACCTGCATCTTGCAGGGAGTTCAACTGATTTATCAAGATTGCTTCAACCGGTCGGTCGGTATGCCACGGAACTGTCCGTTTACCGCCTGAATCCATGCGGCACGAAATTCACGTTTAGGATGTGCGGATGTGGATACGAACTGTGCCTGTACAGCCAGTGAAAGGCAGCAGAAAGCCAGTAACAAGAGGAGATTTCTCACTTTCATTTTATTCTTTTTAAATATTGTGTCGCAAAGATAATGATTATCTTTGCAACTCAATTCATTTTCAATCGTCTTATGGCGAAAAAATACATCTATCATCATAAAGGGAGCACGCGTCAATAATCTGAAAAATATTGATGTGGAAATTCCCCGCAACAAGCTGGTCGTCATAACCGGACTATCCGGTTCCGGCAAGTCCTCGCTCGCATTCGATACACTCTATGCCGAGGGGCAACGGCGCTATGTGGAAAGCCTCAGCAGTTACGCCCGCCAGCTTTTTGGGACGTATGAGTAAGCCCGAATGCGATTTCATCAAGGGTATCCCCCCTGCCATTGCCATCGAGCAGAAAGTAAGCAGCCGCAATCCCCGTTCCACCGTAGGCACTTCTACTGAAATCTACGAATACCTGCGCCTGCTCTACGCCCGTGTGGGACGGACTTTCAGTCCGGTCAGCGGACAGGAAGTAAAGAAACACTCCACCGAGGACATCGTGAACTGCATGCTCCGGCAACCTGAGGGAACACGCTATACCGTGCTCACCCCGATATTGCTCCGCGAAGGACGTACCTTGCAGCAACAATTGGAAATAGACTTGAAGCAAGGGTTCAACCGGTTGGAAGTGAACGGAGAAATGGTGCGCATTGACGAGTATCAGCCTAAAGACGGTGACACCGTATTCCTATTGGTAGACCGCATGACGGTTTCCGGCGAGAAAGATGCCGTCAGCCGCCTCACCGACTCCGCCGAAACCGCCATGTACGAGGGTGACGGAGCCTGCCTGCTGCGTTTCTACCAACCGGACGGCAGTACCAGCCTGTACCGTTTCAGTACCAAGTTCGAGGCAGACGGCATCACGTTTGAAGAGCCCAACGACCAGATGTTCTCGTTCAACTCCCCCATCGGTGCATGTCCGGAATGCGAAGGCTTCGGACGTGTCGTGGGCATCGACGAACATCTCGTCATCCCCAACCGCTCCCTTTCCGTATACGACGGCGCCGTGGTGTGCTGGCGCGGCGAGAAAATGGGCGAATGGAAAGACATGGTGATACGCGGTGCGGAGAAAGCCGGCTTCCCCATTTTCACTCCCTACTACCAGTTAACCGACGAACAACGCCGCATGCTGTGGGACGGAACCCGCTACTTCGAGGGTATCAATGCCTTCTTCAAAATGTTGCAGGAAAACCAGTACAAGATACAATACCGCGTTATGCTGGCGCGTTATCGCGGCAAAACCCTTTGTCCCAAATGCCACGGTACAAGGCTGAAGCCCGAAGCCGGTTATGTACGGGTGGGCGGACGCAGCATCTCCGAACTGGTAGACCTGCCCATTACCGAACTGAAAGTGTTTTTCGACAACCTGAAGCTGGACAAGCATGATGCCGACGTTGCCCGCCGCATCCTTATAGAAATCAACAACCGCATCCGCTTCCTGCTGGATGTAGGTTTGGGATACCTCACCCTGAACCGCCTCAGCAATTCGCTGTCCGGCGGTGAAAGCCAGCGTATCAATCTGGCAACTTCCCTGGGAAGCAGTCTTGTGGGCAGTCTCTACATTCTGGACGAACCGAGCATCGGACTTCACAGCCGCGACACGGACAAGCTGATACACGTCTTGCGCCAACTGCAACAGTTGGGCAATACGGTGGTCGTGGTGGAACATGACGAAGAAATCATCCGGGCCGCCGATTATATCATCGACATCGGTCCCAAGGCCGGACGTCTGGGCGGCGAGGTTGTCTACCAGGGAGACATGAAAGATTTGCAAAAAGGCAGCAACAGCTACACCGTGCGTTATCTTCTGGGCGAGGAAACCATTCCCGTGCCCGAAAGCCGTCGCCCGTGGAACCAGTATATTGAAATCACAGGCGCCCGCGAGAACAATCTGAAAGGCGTGGACGTACGCTTTCCGCTCAATGTAATGACCGTAGTCACCGGCGTATCGGGTTCCGGTAAAAGCACACTGGTGCGCGATATCTTCTTCCGCGCCCTCAAACGCGAACTGGACGAATGCACCGACCGACCGGGCGAGTTTGCCTCTATCAGCGGAGACCTGCGAAATCTGCGCAACGTAGAGTTTGTAGACCAGAACCCCATCGGCAAGTCCTCGCGTTCCAACCCCGTAACCTACATAAAGGCCTACGACGAAATACGCAAACTTTGGGCAGAACAGCCCCTCGCCAAACAAATGGGCTATACCGCCGGCCATTTCAGCTTTAACAGCGAAGGCGGCCGCTGCGAGGAGTGCAAGGGCGAAGGAACCATCACCGTAGAGATGCAGTTCATGGCAGACCTTGTGCTGGAGTGCGAATCCTGCCACGGCAAACGCTTCAAGGCAGATACGCTGGAAGTGAAATACCATGATGTCAATATCTACGATGTGCTGGAAATGACCGTTAACCAAGCCATTGAATTCTTCACCGAACACGGACAGAAGAAAATCGTGAAGCGCCTGCAACCGCTGCAAGATGTGGGGTTGGGATATATCAAACTCGGCCAGTCGTCCTCTACCCTCTCCGGCGGTGAGAACCAGCGCGTAAAACTGGCCTACTACCTCAGTATGGAGAAAGCCGACCCTACGCTATTCATCTTCGACGAGCCTACCACCGGCCTGCACTTCCACGACATCCGCAAACTGCTGGAAGCCTTTGATGCACTGATACGCCGCGGCCATTCCATCGTTATCATCGAGCATAATATGGACGTAGTGAAGTGTGCCGACCATGTTATCGACCTCGGCCCCGAAGGCGGAGACAAAGGCGGCTATATCGTGGCAACCGGTACACCGGAAGAAGTGGCGGCATGTGCGGCAAGCTACACAGGGCAGTTCCTAAGAGAAAAACTACAATAACCAAACGTACAATTCCGTCAGAAACGTCCCGTAAGATAGATTAATCCGTCTTACGGGATGTTTTTTCATCCCACGAAACAAAAAATCGTCTCCTAAGACGAAACAAACCATCTTAGGAGACGAAATCAGATATTGTGCAAAAAGAGCTTTTTCTTTTTTAGAAGTAGAAACCGAATCCCACTTTCAACCCGAATTCCGAACGGTCTTTATTTATATCCCAATAAACGGCAGGCTCGATAGTGACCGTACGCGACAGGAAGAAAGCATAACCACCTTCCATACCGAAGCCGAAACGGGTTTTATCGCCACCGTCCCAGTTGTAACGGTTCAAGTTTACATCAGCTCCCAGAAATACGCCAATCTTGTTGAAATAGTAGCGTCCGCCCACACCCAACGTATAGACATCCGTTCCGCCTCCTTGCCATGTAGCGCCGGCATCCAACAGCAAAGCCACGTTATCGATTAAAAAAGCACCGCCCTTGACCTCAAGACCGAAATGAGCCTTATCCGTTTCCGTATTGTAGGAAAAATTAAGTCCGGTAACGGAAGGGTTGACGAACCACTTTCCTTTTTCAAACTGCGCGTGGGCAGCCACTGTGCCAATAAGCAGGCATACGATCAATGCAAGTCTTCTCATCTTGTTTTCGTTTTTAAGTGAATAATTATTTTCGTTCTATTTTATCTTCTTCACGGCGCTTACGCTGCAACTCCTCTTTTTTTGCGCAGCACCAGCCACAACGCCAGTACGATGACATACGAAGCGATTACGGTTACATATTTCTCCGTATTGCTGATTTCCGTATTGCGCGGCAGGAAATACGCCGCGGTGGCAGAAACATAAATAAGCAGGGCTACGGTCAGCCCGGTAGATTTCTTGAGTTTCTTCATCGGTTTAAGAGTTTTTAGTCTGTTTGTCTTTTCTTCCATAGCACGAACCATACCAGAGCTATCGCCACACCAGCTGCCCCTATGCCGTAGGATGCCGGATGCGACAGGCCGAAACCTTCGGGCGCTATACAGATATACGTTGTACAGACGCAGGTCATGAAAAGGGCAGGTATCAGCGTCAGGAAATACAACTTTCTTGCACGCACCAAATACACTGTGACAGCCCATAGGGTAAAGACGGACAAGGTCTGGTTGGCCCATGCAAAGTAACGCCATATCATATCGAAACCGTCCTTATCGCGCAGGCTGTACAGCAACAGTCCGATAGCAGCCAAAAACATCGGTATGCAGATATATAAACGGCGGCGCATCGTTTTTTTGTTCCATCCCCAGGAAATCTGCAACGATAAGCCGTGCCGAACGGAAAGCGGTATCGCCGCTGGTAATGGGGGCTGCAATCACACCCAGTATAGCCAGTATGCCTCCGATTGTTCCCAGCCAGTCTTTCGTAATGGCATCCACAATGACGGCGGCATTCGTCTCTGCCATTCCGTTTTCATGGAAGAAGCAAGTAGCGGCGGCAGCCCAGATAAGGGCCACGATGCCTTCGGTAATCATGGCTCCGTAGAATATAGGACGTCCATGGCGCTCGCTCGTCATGCAGCGTGCCATCAAGGGGCTTTGCGTGGCATGAAAACCGCTGATAGCCCCGCACGCGATACTGACAAACATAATGGGAAATACAGGCAGCGCCGAAGCGTTGGGATGGGTATTCTGCAATCCGTCCCATACTTCCGGCAATACCGGATGCTTCACGTAGAGCATAACCAAAATGCCCACCGCCATAAACAGCAGCGCAATGGCAAACAGCGGATATATCTTGCCGATAATCTTATCCACCGGCAGCAAGGTGGCAAGTATATAATAGATAAAGACCACCACAATCCAGAAAACGGTGTCCAGCGTTTCCGGCGTCAGGCTGGCGAGCAGTCCGGCAGGGCCTGCCACAAACACGGCTCCCACAAGTATCATCAGGACAACGGTAAATCCGCGCATCACCTGCTTGGTAGTCACGCCCAGATAACGGCCTATAATCTCCGGCAGGCTCTCGCCCCCGTTGCGCAACGAAAGCATTCCTGCAAAATAGTCGTGCACCGCCCCAGCAAAAATACTACCGAACACTATCCACAGATAGGATGCCGAACCGAATTTCGCTCCCATGATTGCACCGAAGATAGGTCCCAGGCCTGCGATATTCAGGAACTGTATCATAAAGATTTTCCACGTAGGCAGCGGGATATAGTCCACCCCGTCGGCTTTGGTAATAGCAGGAGTCTTGCGGTCGTCCGGTCCGAATACGTGTTCTATAAAGCGTCCGTAGATGAAATAACCTGCAACCAACGCCAGCAGGCAGAGCGTAAATGTAATCATGGCGTGCTAATGTTTAATATACAGCAAGTGTTAATAATGTATTTTATATATGCAAATGTAACGGTTTCTAACTAAACTACGCAATTTTATCAGGTGATTTACGTATCTTCGCCGTGAAATATAACAGAAATAAAGAAGTAAAAAGGAATTTGTTTCACCGCAGAGGAGAAATCATCATTTACCGAAAACAAGACAGCAACATGAAGAAATCAAGCCTTATACTATTATATATCTTCTGTCTTCTTCCCCTTGCCGCCCAGCGGCCGCCCAAGCACGAGGTACGTGCCGCATGGGTCACCGCCGTCTACGGACTGGACTGGCCCCGCACCCGCGCCACCACGCCCGAGAGCATCCGCAAGCAGCAGGACGAACTCGTAGAGATACTGGACAAACTGAAAGCCGCCAACTTCAACACCGTACTGTTTCAGACCCGTACGCGGGGCGATGTACTCTACAAATCGTCCATCGAGCCTTATAACTCCATCCTGACAGGAAAAACCGATGGCAACCCCGGCTACGACCCGCTTGCCTTTGCCGTAGCCGAATGCCACAAACGCGGTATGGAATGCCACGCCTGGATGGTGACCATTCCTTTAGGCAACCGCAAGCATGTCGCCGCCCTCGGCAAGGCATCGGTCACCAAACGCAAACCCGCTATCTGCGTGCCTTATAAACGCGAGTATTTCCTCAATCCCGGACATCCGCAGACCAAAGAATACCTGATGAGCCTCGTCCGCGAAGTCGTGGAACGTTACGATGTGGACGGCGTACATTTCGATTACCTGCGCTACCCCGAACATGCCCTGCGCTTCTCCGACAGCTATACCTATAAGAAATACGGCAACGGACGCGACCTCGCGCAATGGCGGCGTGACAATATCACGGAAATAGTCCGTTATCTCTATAAAGGCGTCAAGGCGCTGAAGCCCTGGGTAAAGGTGAGCACCTGCCCCGTGGGTAAGTACCGCGACACCGCCCGCTATCCGTCGCGCGGCTGGAATGCGTTCCACACCGTCTATCAGGACGTACAAGGCTGGCTGGGCGAAGGCATACAAGACCAGATATATCCTATGATGTACTTCCGCGGCAACGGTTTCTATCCTTTCGCCCTCGACTGGCAGGAGCAAAGCAACGGCCGGCAGATTATTCCCGGACTGGGCATCTACTTCCTCGACCCCGGCGAAGGCAACTGGACTGTGGACGAGGTGGAACGGCAGATAAACTTCACCCGTGCACACGGCCTGGCGGGCGAAGGCCACTACCGCGTGAAGTACCTTATGGACAATACGCAGGGGTTGTATGACATACTTCAAGA
>ENA-OQDT01001549-OQDT01001549.1-human-gut-metagenome-genome-assembly--contig:-NODE-1549-length-13181-cov-3.891068_pt1 | contig 13181 bp, 14 predicted proteins | sample MGYA00242786_ERZ504617 | MGnify/ENA primary metagenome ERZ504617 (study PRJEB26092, sample SAMD00036337) | human gut metagenome | host: Homo sapiens | study: EMG produced TPA metagenomics assembly of...
ATTATTGAAAGTTGATGCCTTGAGTAAATATTATTCTGATGAGCAACTTAACCAGGTAATAAATGTAAAACCTAAAAACCGCATTACAATTGGATATTGTCGCATTTCCAATCATAAACAAAAAGATGATCTGGAACGGCAGATTGATAATGTTAGAATATATCTTCAGGCAAAAGGACAGCCATTTGAGATAATAAGTGATATCGGTTCCGGGATTAATTACAAGGAAAACAAGCTTCAGTATGCTGGTGCATCAAGATTTGCTTATAACTGGGTTTTGGCCAGCGAAGAAGAGAACTATGAAAAAGGTGGCAGATTCATTTCAGATCCAGAACTCAGAAAGTAAAGAAATTAGAAAAACAGAAACGCAGATTACAGCGTAGTCTCTCTCGTTCTTACGAGAAAAATAAGAGAAAGGGGAAAGTTACTGTAAAACAAATAATGTAATCAAAAAAGGAAAAACTTTTATTAAAACGAAATCACAGATTAACAAACATCCGTAAAAATTATTTGAAGAAGGAAATGAAACATAGAGGTTTATGACTTTTTATAAGTTTTCAGTAACGGAATGGATTATGTTTAGAGAAATTGGGGATGAGCGGGCTTTCGATGGGATTTTAAATCAGATTATAGAGAACATTCAGAATGGCAGTCTCAAAGCGGGAGCTGCCCTTCCGGCGGAGCGGACAATGGCGGAGACCATGGGAGTGTCCAGACCGGCAGTCAGAGAAGTTTTGAGAGCACTGGAACTGCTGGGAATAGTTAAGCCAGTGCCGGGAGGCGGGAATTATATTACAGAGGATCTGGATACCTGGCTAATCGGCCCCTTATCCATACTTTTTAAATTAAATAATGGATATCTGCGCCAGAATCAGCAGTTTCGTGCGGCACTGGAAAGAGAATCAGCAATTCTTGCAGCGAGGAAGTGCACACCGCTGAACGCAGCAGAATTATGGATGATTCTTGCACGGCTGGACGCCGCAGAAGATGAAAAGATACGGGGTAAACTGGATCGCGAACTTCACCAGAAGATTGCAAAGATCGCAGATAACCCGATGATTTACAGTGTCCTTGCGGCAGCGGATCAGCTTACGGAGAATATTGTTTCCGGGACGAGAGACTACATTATGAAAAAGAATAATTCTGCCAGAGAGGTTGATGACCAGCATCATCGGCTTGTTGAGGCAATCATCAACGGAGATGCAGAACAGGCGGAACGATGTATGTCCGAACATATGGATACGATTGAACGTTATATGGAAGAAATGCAAAAAAATCCTAAGAAATTTTGGGCATTTTTACAGAGTTAATTGATATGACCTCTATTGTGTTTTGGTAATACCAGTGATATAATTAAAATGTAAATTGGTAATACCAATAAATAAAACTGGCAATACCAGAAAGAGGTGCGAAACAATGGGATATGTGAAATGGTCATATGAGACACTGAATCATTTTTGCGGAGACGTATTCAAGGCGTTTGGATTTACAGAGGAAGAAAGCAATCAGATCAAGGATGTGCTTCTTACGGCTGACCTTTATGGAATAGAAAGTCATGGTATGCAGAGAATGGTGCGTTATCATAAGGGAATCGAAAAGGGAACCATCCATCCGCAGGCAAAGCCTGAAGTTGTATTTGAAACACCGATATCTGCAGTGATTGATGGTCATAATGGAATGGGACAGCTTATTTCTGTTTACGCAATGAAAAAAGCCATCGAAAAAGCCAAAAAAACCGGAGTTGGAATCGTAACCGTCCGTGAGTCCAATCATTTTGGTATTGCCGGATATTATGCAAAGATGGCGTGCGATGAAGGACTTCTGGGAATGGCTTGCACTAATTCAGAGGCTATTATGGTTCCTACGTTTGGCAAAAAAAGCCATGCTTGGATCAAACCCAATCGCAGTAGCTATGCCGGCAGACCCGTATCCGTTTTTCTTTGACTGTTCTACTACAGTAGTTACAAGAGGAAAACTAGAAATGTACAACAAAATGGAGAAACCGCTTCCTAATGGATGGGCGTTGGACAAAGATGGTCATGCAAGCACAGACGCACCGGATGTCCTTGCCAATATTGTTGCAAAGAAGGGCGGCGGAATCATGCCCCTTGGTGGAAATGAAGAGGTTACAGGAAGCCACAAGGGATATGGATATGGTATGTTATGTGAACTGTTCAGTTCCATTCTTTCCATGGGTGTTACTTCGGATCATTGCTGCACATTCCCGGATAAAACTGGAATCTGTCATGGATTCATGGCAATCGATCCGGCTGCATTTGGTGATCCTCAGGCAATCCGCAGACATTTTTCAGAATACCTGGAAGCTTTGAGAGAAAGTCCGAAGGCAGAAGGCAAAGAACGTATTTATACACATGGTGAAAAATGAAGTTTTGGCAGAAAAAGAAAGAAGAGAGCATGGATTACCTGTAAACGATAATACGATGGTCGAACTTGCTAATCTGTGTGGATATCTCAAACTTGACTTTGATAAATATTTTGACGGATATGAGCTTCCAAAAGACAGCAAATTCTTTACAGGAAATTATTAATAGATTAGAAGGCAACTGTTCACAGTAACAATAGAGGCAGCCGAATCATACGGTTTCATATAATTTAAGATACCAGGGAGGACAATAGAAATGGATTATGCAAAAGAATCTTTAAGACTGCATGGAGAATGGAAAGGTAAGATTGAAGTTGTAACAAGAGTACCTGTAGAAAATAAGGATGATCTGTCACTTGCTTATACACCTGGAGTTGCACAGCCTTGTCTGGAAATCCAGAAGGATGTAAACAAATCTTACGAACTCACAAGAAGATGGAACATGTGTCTGGTAGTTACAGACGGTTCTGCTGTTCTTGGACTTGGAAACATTGGACCAGAAGCCGGAATGCCGGTTATGGAAGGTAAATGTGTCCTTTTCAAGGCATTTGGTGATGTAGATGCATTTCCACTCTGCATTAAAAGCAACGATGTGGACGAAATTGTAAATACAATCTATATGATCTCCGGTTCCTTTGGTGGAGTAAACCTGGAAGATATTTCCGCACCGAGATGTTTCGAAATTGAAAAGAAACTGAAAGAAAAATGTGATATTCCGATCTTCCATGATGACCAGCATGGTACTGCGATCATCACACTGGCAGGTCTTACCAATGCACTTAAAGTTGTTGGCAAGAAGAAAGAGGATGTCCATGTTGTAATGAACGGAGCAGGAGCAGCAGCAATCTCTATCGCTCGTCTGCTTCTCACAGCCGGATTTAAGAACATCACACTCTGTGACAGAAAGGGTGCGATCTATGAGGGACGTCCGGAAGGAATGAATCCAGTCAAAGATGAAATGAGCAAGGTGACCAATCTGGATAAGAAAGCAGGTTCTCTGGCAGATATGCTGGTCGGCGCAGATGTATTTATCGGTGTTTCCGCACCTGGTGCCGTTACAACAGAGATGGTTAAGACCATGAATAAGGATGCAATTGTTTTTGCATGTGCAAACCCGACTCCGGAGATTTTCCCGGATGACGCAAAGGCAGGCGGAGCAAAAGTTGTTTCCACAGGAAGAAGTGATTTCCCGAACCAGATCAACAACGTACTTGCTTTTCCAGGAATCTTTCGTGGCGCATTTGATGTGAGAGCAAAAGAGATCAATGATGAAATGAAGCTGGCAGCGTCTGAAGCACTTGCAAATCTGATCGCAGATGAGGAACTTTCTCCGGAATATATCATTCCGAAGGCATTCGATAAGAGAGTAGGACCGGCGGTAGCCAAAGCAGTTGCGGAGGCAGCAAAGAGAACCGGCGTAGCCCGTATTTAAAAAATACAATTTAATAAGATAGACAATTTTCCCCGGCATAACTTATTATAGGGATAGCAAGGACGTGTGACAACAATAGATTTTACTTCAAGGAAACGTCCGCAGTATGCCGGGGATTTTCTTATAATTTTTTACGAATGAGTAGAGATTTATAGCTGGAAATAAGAAACCAGCTATGGAAGGGAGAGCTGTGGTATAAACAGCTTCCGTCACAGACAGCGTAGGAGACCTGCAAGTAGCTGGACAAAGCATGCTATAATTAAAAATAACAGACATCAGAAAAGAAGGGACAAAATATGCAAATCAGTTTATTACTAATGGAAGAGATTGCAAAGCTTTTTGCAATCATGCTTATGGGATATGCGGTTGTAAAAGCCGGCCTTATGAAGTCATCGGAGAGTAAAAGCATATCTGTAGTCATGGTTTATCTGGTTATTCCATGCGTAATTATCGACGCATTTCAGGTGGACTATACGCCAGATGTAAAAAAAGGACTGCTCCTGGCATGTGCGGCAGCAGTTCTGGTACATGTTTTATTTCTGATACTTACCACAATATTAAAACAAGTATTGCGGCTAGATACGATTGAACGCGCGACGGTTATTTATTCAAATGCCGGGATACTGGTAATTCCGCTGGTACAGGATTTGCTTGGACAGGAGTACGTTATTTACTCCAGTGCTTATATTACGGTACAGCTGGTTTTGATCTGGACACATTGCAAAAATATGATTTGCGAAGAAGATAGATTAGAGTGGAAAAAAGTATTTCTGAACGTAAATATTATTTCAATCATAGTAGGAGTGATATTGTTTATCTGCAGAATCCAGATGCCTTCGGGAGTGCAGGATGTCATGGATATGATGAATAATATGATTGGTCCGATTGGTATGCTGCTTGCTGGAATGGTTATTGCGGACGTACCTCTTAAGATTGTATTTACTCAAAAAAAAGAAACTATCTTTCAACAGTATTGCGATTGATTGTTTATCCAATATTTGTACTGATTCTAATGAAACTGATTCATACATTTGCAGGAATAAATGATTCCAAACAGATTCTCCTGACTGTATATATTGCATCCATAACACCTGCTTGTGCAACTGTGACATCCATGGCGCAACTATATGATAAAGATGCGGCATATGCGAGCTCATTGTATGTACTTACGACACTGCTGTCAATTGTGACCATGCCCGTGATGGTGGGAATGTATGAGATATTTGTGTGAGAGAATAGAAAGATTGAAGAAATGACACTGACTTCGGTTGGTGTCTTTTATTTTCATGGTCCAGTCATGTCCAGACTGATCGAATACTTTGTGAAGATCACGTTCCAGATGTTAAAGGCATTCTACATTGCAGAATACAAATCCATCATGATAATTGATAGACGAGAAAAAAGATATGGATCCGAGTATGCATGTTCATGCTGCCATTTCTGATTGTATATTTGGGGATAAAAGATGGACTGAGCCTAAAAAGCACATTATTTTATTTCCGAACAATATTGGACAAGTAATTATGAATTAGTGAAAGAAATGATGTCACAAGCGGAAATCCAATAAATGTCGTGTCAAGTCTATAGTATCTGACACAATAGGTTATAAAAAATCTGTAATAATGAGATAATTACAATCAATAACGCCGATACGGGATTATAATAAATCCTACTCGGCGTTATTGATTTTTGCATAGCATTCTTTGCTCTATAAGAAGTTCACGAAATTTACCACATCGAGTTGGATTTGTTGACAATCATATTGGCCTGGAATATACTTGATTTATCAAGCGCGGCTCGGAAAAAAATCTTTATTGTCAGAAAAAAGTCAATCCAAAAGGGGAACTGGAGATTATTGACAGTTAAATATAACATATAAAATCATATAAGTAGATGTTGAGCTCAAGAAGCTAAAACTTTCATAAAGAGGTGTCGGAATGGATGAAAAAAACAACGTTGGAAATGATTGCAGCAATTTCAAATGCAAACGGTACATCAGGCTTCGAAGATGAAGTGGTTGCTGCAATTCGTCCTTATGCAGAAGGACTCGGAGAAATTACAGAAGATCGCATGCGCAACCTATATATCCGCCGTAAAGAAAATAACGGCAAACGTCCGGTTGTTCAGCTTGATGCACATAGTGATGAGGTTGGCTTTATGGTGCAGGCTATCTGCCCGAACGGAACTCTCCGCATCATTCAGATCGGAGGTTGGGTTAACCACAATATTCCGGCTCATAAAGTCTTGGTTCGCAACCGGTTCGGAGAATATATTCCGGGGCTTACTGCCAGCAAGCCTCCGCATTTCATGACAGAGCAGGAGCGTAAAGCACCTCTGGATATGAAAGATATCACGGTAGATGTTGGCGCTGTTTCTAAAGAAGAGGCGGTTGAAAAGTTCGGCATTCGTATCGGTGAACCGGTAGTGCCAGATGTGACATTTACATATTCAGAAACCACAGATCTGATGGTGGGCAAGAGCTTTGACTGTCGTTTGGGATGTGCGGCAATTCTTAAGACCATGCATACTCTGGCTGGTCAGGATTTGAATGTGGATATTGTTGGCGCTTGTGCAGCACAGGAAGAAGTTGGTGTACGTGGTGCCACTGTGACAGCACAGGTAATTAAGCCGGATATCGCAATTGTTTTTGAAGGCTGCCCGGCAGATGATACGTGCGTTGAGCAGTATATGGTTCAGACTGCTATTAAGCGTGGCCCGATGCTTCGTCACATTGATTCACGCATGATTACCAATCCACGTTACCAGAGATATGCGCTTGATCTGGCAGAAAAGCTTGGCATCCCGGTTCAGGATGCAGTTCGCAGTGCTGGTTCAACCAATGGTGCAGTTATACATCTGACTGAAAAAGCAGTTCCGGTCATTGTTATTGGTGTTCCGGTTCGCTATGCGCACACACATTACGGGATTTCAGCTTATGCTGATTTTGATAATGCGGTTAAGTTGGCATGCGAAATTCTTAAAAGACTTGACGAAGAGCAGATTATGAGTTTTTAAAAAAATATAATGCTGTGCTGAAAGCGACAGGTATAACGGCAACTGCCGGAAAAGGATATGTAAAGAAGCAGCAAAGAAGCGCATCACAGTTATTTAAACTTTTATGTGACAAACGTAACTGTCTGTGATATTATGAAAGTGATATAAGCGGAAATGACTTTTGCAGAAACGAAAGTATCTTCAAATTTTATTTAAAAATATACTTATTCTAAATAAGAAAGAAGTCATATAGATACGGAACGGTATGAGTACAAAGAACATTACCAGTGAACAGTAATGTAGGAGAACAGTTCGAACATATGTATCGGCTGTTCTCCTTTTGTTTTCAGGCATTAATGGGGGAATATTTTCTATATAAGCCCGGTTTATTTTTACCTGTGAAGATACAGGTATTGGCATGAGTGATGAATATCTTCCACATATCTTTGAAGAATTTTCCAGAGAACATACAACTACAGAGAACAAGGTCGCTGGTACAGGACTGGGCCTTCCTATTGTAAAATCCATGATTGAGCTGATGGGCGGAAGCATCCAGGTAGAAAGCACGCAAGGTGTCGGGACAAAATTCACGGTAGATATTTCTTTTGATATGGCATCAGAAGCGGATGTATATAGGGATCAGATATCTGAACAGCCAGATGTATTAGAAAAGCTGGAAGGAAAACGTATTCTTCTTGCAGAGGATAATGATCTGAATGCAGAGATCGCGATAGAACTGCTTGCGGAACAAAAGATCATTACAGACCGTGCGGAAGATGGAGCAGAGTGTCTGGATAAGCTGGAGAAAGCAGATTCCGGATATTATGATATGATTCTTATGGACATTCAGATGCCGGTGATGGATGGATATGATGCTGCAGCCAGGATACGCAGAATGAAAGATGAGAAGAAAGCCTCCATCCCCATTATTGCAATGACAGCAAACGCCTTCGCAGAGGACAGACAGAAGGCGATATCCATGGGAATGAATGATCATGTGGCAAAACCAATTGATATGAATGTACTTTTACCGGTGATAGCAAAATATATAAGGTGAAATATCGGTGTTACTGTTCACTGGTAACGTTCCGCGAGGTGTTTTTTGTGAACAAGGTTCACAGAAAACCCGAGAATCTCAGCGCGAAATCATGCGAATGCATGATTTCTGTGCATCGCGAAGTGAGTTACTGGTCACGGAGTGACCAGTAACTCAGAGTAAACGGCGACTTGACTTATTAGTTGCAACCACATATAATTGCTTCGGAACGTAACTTAAAACTTACATTTCGAATAAACAAATAAATTCTTATGAAGGGAAGAATAAATGAAATTATGAAACCTGTGGAGGCATATGATAATGTCAAAAGATGAGTATTTAATCACAGATGCGCCGCTTAAAGCGCTGACAGTTTTCGCAATGCCGATGATTCTCGGCAGCTTTTTTCAGCAGATATACAATATGGCTGACTCTATTATCGTCGGTCAGTTTGTGGGTTCCTCTGCACTTGCAGCTGTCGGTGCCTGTGCGGCGCTGACTAATGTTTTCATTTGTGTGGCACTGGGTGCCGGTGTGGGTGCCGGTGTGCTCGTGAGTCGTTATTTCGGTGCCAGGGAGTATGGAAAAATGAAAACCATTGTGTCAACGTCCTTGCTTAGCTTTTTAATTCTAAGCATAGTCCTTGGGATTTTTGGCTTTTGCTTCTCCCGTTGGATGATGGGCACGTTACAAACCCCTGCCGATATACTGGACGATGCAGTGCTGTATTTGCGAGTCTATTTCGTGGGTTTTCCTTTTTTGTTTATGTACAACATTCTTTCTACGATGTTTACTTCCATAGGCGAATCAAAAATTCCACTGGGACTTCTGATATTTTCGTCAGTCTTAAATATTTTTATGGATCTTTGGATGGTGGCTGGTCTTGATCTCGGCGTGTTCGGTGCGGCGCTTGCAACCTTAATTGCACAAGGAATTTCCGCCGTGTTTTCGCTTCTGATTTTCTTATATCGGATGCGACGATATAAGAGCTCTTTTCAACGATTTGACTGGCGGGAGCTGCATTCCATGCTTCAGATTGCGGTTCCATCAGTTCTCCAGCAGTCTACAGTGTCGATCGGTATGATGATTGTACAGGCAGTTGTAAATCCCTTCGGCACACAGGCGCTTGCGGGATATGCGGCGACGATGCGGGTAGAGAATGTTTTTTCATTGATTTTTGTATCCATCGGCAATGCAGTTTCGCCATATGTTTCACAGAATCTCGGCGCAAACAAACCCCAGCGTATCAAAAAAGGCTACCAGGCTGCATTGGTGCTGGATGTGTGCTTTGCAGCCATTGCTTTCATCGTTATTGAAACGCTGCATACGCAAATTTCCTCGTTGTTTCTTGGTAAAGACGGAACCGCTCTGGCCTATCAGGTATCCGGGGATTATATGAGATGGCTTGGTTATTTCTCATTTTTATGGGAATCAAAATGGCAACGGATGGAGTCCTTCGTGGTCTGGGAATCATGCGCCCGTTCCTCATTGCAAATATGGTGAATTTGGCGATTCGCCTGTCTGTTGCTTTGATTTTTGCACCGCGTTTTGGCATTGAATTCGTCTGGATTGCTGTACCAGCAGGTTGGTTTGCGAACTTTTTAATATCCTATGTGGCGCTCAGGAGATCATCAAGTCTATAGTATCTGGCTGTATTTTGCAGAAAGTTTTTTTTAAACATGCTATAGAAAAATGTTTTTCATTGGACGTGCTGCTTCAGAAATAGCTGAAAGAGAACGCGGGAAATGAAGGAGGTATCATGAAAATTACTTACATTAACCACAGTGGATTTTTAATTGAGACCAGAGACTGCTACTATATTTTTGATTATTACAAGGGTGAATTGCCGCACCTTGACAAGGAAAAAGAAGTAATCGTTTTTTGCAGTCATTTCCACAAGGATCATTTTAACCCACAAATCTTTGGGATTCTTGAAGATATGGGGATGACTTATCAGGCAGTCCTGGCGAATGATATACGAAAAAGGAATCATTTATCGGATCTGAAGATCACATATGTTTATCATGATCAGACTTATAATCTGGATAATGATACCAAAGTGGATACATTGCTGTCTAACGATAGTGGTGTCGCATTTATTGTCAAGACAAAGGAAGGCACTATTTACCATGCTGGTGACTTAAACGACTGGTACTGGGATGGTGAGCCGAAAGCTGACAACCAGAGACTTACTTCTGCGTATCGTGCGGAGATTAGGAAAATTAAGGGTATGCATTTTGATGCTGCATTTGTTCCCTTAGATCCGAGGCAGGGAGATCACTATGCCGACGGGATCCTGTATTTCCTTAAAAATGTAGATTGCAATGTCATTTTTCCAATGCATTACTGGAATGATGCCAGTGTAATTAAGCGGTTCATTACTGAATATCCGCAATATAAGTCACGCATTAAAAACACAGAATGTACAAAAGGAGAAGAACTATGAAATTTAAGATGATTCACGAAAACTACAATGTATCAGACCTGGACCGATCTATTAAATTTTTACAATGAGGCCCTTGATCTGCACGAGGTAAGAAGAAAGACTACCGATAATTTTATCATCGTGTATCTGAGCAACGATGTAAGTGATTTTGAGCTGGAACTTACCTGGCTTAAGGATCATCCACAGCCATATAATCTGGGTGAATGCGAATTCCACCTGGCATTCCAAGCGGAGGATTACGAGGCTGCGCACAAGAAGCACAAAGAGATGGGCTGCATTTGCTTCGAAAATGAAGCAATGGGAATTTATTTCATCGTAGATCCAGATGGTTACTGGCTTGAGATTGTGCCGTAAAGCTGGTTGGGAAATCGAATAAAGCTGACGTATATTATTTTGCAGGAGGGCACTTATGTACCTGGATAATTTAGATGAACTGGATCAGAAGATTATCCAGTTACTTATAGAAAATGCACGTATCTCCTACTCGGATATCGGTGAAGAAACCGGCATTTCCAGAGTGGCAGTAAAATCCCGGATTCAGGCTATGGAGAAAAAGGGGATAATTGAAGAATATACAACAATAATAAATCCTCAAAAAATCAGTGGTGCTGTATCCAGTTATTTTGAAATTGAAATAAAACCAGATCATTTGTCACAGGTGACGGATATCTTATACAAAGATGATACAGTCACACAGATTTACCGTGTCACAGGAAGAGACAAATTGCATGTACATGCTGTTGCTTCATCAAGTGATGAAATGGAGCACTTCCTGCACAACGTCATTGATACACTGCCCGGCATTATCAGCTGTAGCTGCAATACGATCTTATCACGGATTAAAGATATTAAAGGGTTACGGCTGTAGAGGTCAAATTGAGGTGGAGCATTATGGCTCCTTTTGAGGAGAAGGAGAAAAATTTTATTGTTATTATTTACAATTACAGTGTAGGTAAAATAAAAGGCAATGAACCAGAAATGGTTCATTGCCTTTTGTGCGGTATGGATTACTTTAATTTTTGTTATTCGTTGCTCATATTTTCTTTCTGCCGTATAATAGAACCAATCAGATTAAAATTCAAATGATGAACATACAAAAGATTTCCTATGAACACAAGTTTATAACCAAATGAACGGAAATAGGAACCTTTATTATTGCATAATGTTCAACAAATGAACTCTACACGACAAAAATAGAAAAATATAAAACATGCACAAACTTAATACACGAAATTTGTTCATTAATTTAACACAAAATGATTGACTACTAGGGGGATTTGCGTTAATATAATTAATGCAAGGAGACGAGAAATGAACACTACAGAATGTTAATGATTCGAACACATCGGTCTTAAGTTTAATAAAAAAACACAAAAGGTAGGGACAGCAATGAGACGTGGAATGAATAGCATGGAGATGCAGAAGAACAATCGGATCCTTGTTTTTAAAACTCTTCAGGAGAAAGGCATGATGACCAGAGCAGAGTTAGCCGTAGAGTTAAACCTGCAGAAAGCAACGATCACCAATATCATCAATGAGTTTTTTGAAATGGGGATTGTTGAAGTAAATGGTGAGACTGCCGCTGGACGAAGAGGCGAGAAGCTTAATTTGAAACTGGATGACATTTATACAATGTCCATAGGAATTACTCGTAAGGATTACCAGTTGGCGATTTTGATCTTAGCGGCAATATGATTAAACACAGCTGCTGCAATTTTCAAAAAGAGAATGGCTTCCGGGAAATTGTTGAAAACCTGAAAGCCGATGCGGTGAAAATGGCAAATGAATATGGAAATAACCGTATCCTTGGGAATCTGTCTGGCAGTGCCTGGACTGTTTATCAACAGACCGGAGAAGAATGAAGAAATCTTCATGGTTTCCGAATTCGAAGAGCTAAGCCAGATCAATGTGAAAGCTGAACTTGAAAAAGCACTTGGCAGAAAGGTTATGATCAAGCATGACGCCAAACTTTCCGCTTACGCAGAGTGGAGATGTGCAGAGGAAATCAAAGGTCAGGAGCGGGGAAGTCTGGTAGTGGTACGATCCAGAGGATTTGGTATTGGTACCGGATGTGTTGTAAATGGAAATATTATGAATGGTCATTTGGGGCTTGCCGGTGAAGGTGGTTACATGGGAATCAATTATAACCAGGCAAGGGGAAATAAAGGAACCTTTGAATATTGTGCAGGTTCAGAAAGCGCGGCACGATATGTGAAAGAAAGGTTATTCGAATTTCCAGACACTATTTTAAATGAGAAAAGTACATATCTGGAAGTATTTGATGCATACCGGAAAGGGGATGCACTGGCCACATGGGCAGTACATAAAGTAGCCTGGATGCTGGGATATGGAATTGCCAATATTATCTATCTGATCAATCCAGATTGTATCATTATTGGACCTGATTATCCGGATACAAAAGATTTTGTAAACAAAATCCGGGAGGCTATTCGAAATTTTGTACCTGCATTTGTGGAAGAAAATGCTTCTATAAGATATTCAAAAATCAGTCAGGATTCTTTCCTGTTGGGTGGATTTTACTATACATTTGATAATCTCTGCAGAAGAGATAATATATTTGATCTGATCCGAAGCGCAAAAGATGCGCGGTGGAAACCAGCCTGAAATCAGGCAGTGAAACATGTACTGATCATCTGATTATAACAAAATATGGGAACCTGCTAATGGAATCCGGAGTCCATGAACATCTTTTCGAAAAGTTATAATCAGAAGATAAAATAAATGAGCAGAAACGTAAAAAAAGGAGAAGAATCGAAATGAAAAAAAGAAATCTCGCATTAGCAATGGTACTGGCAATGGCAATGACAACAATGGGAAGCGCAACTGTATTTGCAGACGATGCATCTGATGATGCAGCTGGAAACACTAC
>ENA-OQDT01001551-OQDT01001551.1-human-gut-metagenome-genome-assembly--contig:-NODE-1551-length-13179-cov-2.699203_pt1 | contig 13179 bp, 16 predicted proteins | sample MGYA00242786_ERZ504617 | MGnify/ENA primary metagenome ERZ504617 (study PRJEB26092, sample SAMD00036337) | human gut metagenome | host: Homo sapiens | study: EMG produced TPA metagenomics assembly of...
TTCCAGCCAGTACACCATCCCGCCTGCTTCCTGCGAAAAGGTCTTGGCGATCAGTCCATAGCCTGCGATCTTGCCTTCCCATTCCAGGATAAACAGTTCCGCATAGGTATCACTTTTCAGACATTCTTCAAATGTCTTTTCCAGATAAGAATCCGGAACCGGATGATCCACTGCTGGCATCCGGTAAAAATCATGCGCCATTTTTATGTAGATTTCTTTGTCTTCTGCTTTTATTTTTCTGATCATTTTCCAGTTCTCCTTTTATTATCCTCACGAAAAGAGGTCACTCCCTGTTCGCTTAGAAAGTGATCCCTTTTCCCATTCTTATACTCTGCATAATATCATGCACTGCTTTTATTTTCAATACCTCCTGCCCGGAGGCTGGGTTTTCCGGAAATCTTATGAAAATCGTACAAATGGATTCTCATATCTGGCAATATTTCCCAGCTTCTCCTCAATCCTCAAAAGCTGATTATACTTCGCGATCCGTTCTGATCTGCACGGTGCTCCGGTTTTGATCTGTCCCGTGTTAAATGCCACCGCAAGGTCTGCAATAAACGGATCCTCTGTCTCTCCTGACCGGTGGGATACAATTGCCTGATAACCAGCCTTCTGCGCCATCTGGATCGCATCGATGGCTTCCGTCAGAGTCCCAATCTGATTCACCTTGATCAGAATTGCATTGGCGATCTCCTTTAAAATGCCGGCGTTCAGCCGTTTCACATTCGTCACAAACAGGTCATCCCCGACAAGCTGCATATCCAGTCCCAGTCTCGTCGTCAGAAGCTCCCAACCTTCCCAGTCTTCTTCATCAAGCGGATCTTCAATGGAAATAATTGGAAATTCTCCTGCAAGCTCCTCATAGTAATCAATCATCTCTTCCGTCGATCGCGCCACACGATGTCCGTGCATCTTCGCCTCTCCCGGAAATACATACTCTTTTCTCTCTTTATCATACAGCTCACTCGCCGCAGCATCCAGTGCGATCACAATCTGCTCTTTCGGTTTATAACCTGCCTTTTCAATCGCACGCATGATCATGTGTAGTGCTTCTTTCGCATCCGGCAGATTGGGTGCAAATCCACCTTCATCCCCGACTGCGGTCGGATAATCGTACTTTTCCAGAATCGCCCGAAGCATCTTATAGATCTCGGCGCACATCTGAAGTCCTTCTTCAAAGCAGACTGCTCCGACCGGCATGATCATAAATTCCTGGAGATCAATGGAATTATCCGCATGCCGTCCCCCATTTAGGATATTCATCATCGGAACCGGCATCTGCTTTGCATTTACACCGCCAAGATACTGATACAACGGAATCTCCAGCGCATCTGCTGCTGCCCTTGCTGCTGCAAGAGACACTCCAAGCATTGCATTTGCCCCCAGATTGATCTTATTGTCTGTCCCGTCAAGCTCCAGAAGCATCCGGTCGAGCTTCGCCTGCTCCAGCACGTTCATTCCCAAAATTTCCCGGATGATCCGGTCATTCACATGCTCCACGGCGCGTCTGACACCAAGTCCCTGATAGCGGTGTTTTCCGTCTCTTAACTCAATTGCTTCATATTTTCCTGTCGATGCCCCGGAAGGAACCATCGCCCTTCCTGTAAAATGACTCCCTGCAAGTACCTCTACTTCTACAGTCGGGTTTCCGCGCGAGTCCAGAATTTCCCGCGCAATAATATCTGTAACCGGTATATATTGTTCCATAATCCATCCTCCTTTTTTGTCTTTTAGTATGTCCTTTCGGGCGCTGAATCATGCACGAAAATCCCCGTATTTTCGTATCATCGTATACATTACGAAAATGCTCTAAAACGGTTGACTTCATACATTTTCGGCGTTACAATACCAACGGAAATCGGGTGATATTTTTCAGTATTTCATCCGTTTTCTAAAACTTTATGAATCAATCGGGGAATATAAAATGAGAGAAAAAATCGAAAATTTTATTGCAATGAGCGGAGCAACTCTGCTGATCGCAGTAGGGACTTATTTTTTTAAGTTTCCAAACAACTTCACATTTGGCGGAATCACCGGTCTTGCCGTACTGATTGCCAAAACCGGACTTATTTCTGCTGCCGACTTTTCATTCGTTGCCAACATGTCACTTCTGATTCTTGGCGCAGTGATCCTCGGTAAAAAATTCGTTGCAAAGACAGCCTACTGCAGTGTCCTGCTTTCTGTTGCGCTTTCTTTATTTGAACGAATCTTTCCAATGAACCAGCCATTTACCAATCAGCCTATGCTTGAGGTAATGTTTGCGATTGCACTCCCGGCACTCGGTTCTGCAATCCTCTTCAATATCGGATCTTCCAGTGGAGGTACAGATATTATTGCCATGATCCTGAAGAAATTTACAAGTGTTGACATCGGACGTGCACTGGTGTGCTCCGACATTGCAATCACCGTTGCAGGTTTCTTTATCTTCGACGTAAAAACAGGACTTTATTCCTGTTTCGGACTGATCATCCGTTCCTTCCTTGTAGACAGCTTTATTGAAAGTCTGAACCTTTCCAAATATTTCAACGTTGTCTGCAGTAATCCGGAACCGATCTGCGATTATATCGTCCACTCACTCGGTCGAGGCGCCACAATCTGTGAAGCACACGGAGCCTTTACCGGTGAACAGAGATACATTATTTTTACAGCGCTGAACCGTCAGCAGGCAATCAAACTCCGTAACTTTATCAAGGAAAAGGATCCTTCTTCCTTTATTCTGATTTCCAACACCAGCGAGATTATCGGAAAAGGATTCCATAGCATTTAAAAGATTGTTATTTTTAAGACATTTTCCGTACTCTGTATGCTATGCACCTTACCCCAGATATGCTATAATAATATAAGCAACCAGAATAAAGAGGAGTAATCATATGGAGACACAACTTAAACTGATTCCGGCTTCTGAGCATCCGACTGCACTGGAATCACAGTGGTTAAATGCGATTAGTCCGGCTGATTTTATCAATAATAATAAGAACTTTGATGTTCTGATGATGAAGTATCGCTGTGCGATCCGCGAGATCCAGACAAAGCTTGAAGTCCTGGATGATGAGTTTTCTGCAGTAAACAAACGCAATCCAATCTCATCTATCAAATCCCGTGTAAAAAGTCCTGCCAGCATCTATGAAAAGCTGCGCAGACGTGATCTGCCATTTACAGAGGATAGTATCGTCAAGAATTTGGACGATGTCGCCGGAATCCGGGTGATCTGCCCGTTTATCAGTGACATTTATACAATTGCCAACCTGCTCACTTCACAGGATGACATTACTGTTCTTAAGATCAAAGACTACATAAAAGCACCAAAGTCAAACGGTTATCGAAGCTATCATATGATCGTTGAGATTCCGGTTTTCTTTACAGAGGGAAAATTTCCAATGCGCGCCGAAATCCAGATCCGCACGATCGGAATGGATTTCTGGGCAAGTGTAGATCATCAGCTTCGTTACAAAAAAACAATCGGTGCTGACAAAGATATCGAGGCTATCGAAGCCGAACTTTTGAAATGTGCACAAACTGTAAGCGAGACTGACTGCCACATGGAAGAGATCAAAGACATGATCGGCGACTTTGAAAAAATCTAACCGGAGAAAATTAAATATTCAAAAAGAGGAAGGTGTTCCATTCATCCGGAACCCTTCCTCTTTTATTTGCACCTGCTTTATCCTCTCTTTGTAAAAAGGATATCGTGATTGATCTGCGTGTAGAATGCTTTCTGCATATCCTGTTCTTCTCTTCCCATCAGCCACATCAGCTTTGTGATCACTGCTTCCAGTGTCATATCATAGGCTTCGATCATATTGAAATCCTGCTTCACTTTTTTCCCGACTTCATAGACCGTCATATTACTTCCCTCATTGGCAACCTGTGTTGTCATCACGACAAATTTACCCTTACCTGACCATTTTTCCATCTCCTGATAGAATTCCTGAACAAGCGTCTGCGGAATACCACCTACGCCAAAGCTTTCAATTACCAGACAGTCATAGTGTTCAAACAGATAGGACAGAATATCCGGCTTCATTCCCGGGATCAGCTTTAATACATATACACTGTCTTTCATATCATAATAAAACTTAACTGCATGGCGGCACGGGATCTCCGGAATATACCGGACCAGGATACCATCCTGAATAACTGCAAGATACGGAAAATTGATACTCGAAAAATGCATTGTAACTCTTTGCATGCTCTTTCTTTGCACGTGTTCCGACAATTACCTTTCCGTCAAATACAAGGTTGACCCCCTGGGAATCATCATCCGCCGCATAAATAAAGCTGTCCAGCAGATTTGTCTTCGCATCTGTCACATCCATATTGATTGGCTTCTGCGCTCCTGTAACAACAATCGGCTTGGCTGAATTCTGTATCATATAAGAAAGTGCCGCCGCTGTATAGGCAAGCGTATCCGTGCCGTGGCAGATTACAAACCCATCATAATATGCATAATTGTCTTCCACTGCTTTTACCATCATTTTCCAGTGTTCCGGTGTTACATTCGTGCTGTCAAGATTACACACCTGCTTTGTCTGAACCTCACATACATTTTTTACAGCCGGTATATAAGATAAAATATCCTCCGGTGTCAGTCCCGGTGCCAGTCCATCCTTTGTCTGACGGGATGCGATCGTCCCACCTGTACCTAACATCAAAATCTTCTTCATCTTTGATTTTCCTCTCTTCTACCTCATTATTATCCAAAATTTTTGTCAATCAGACTACAGTATTCTGCAAATGCTTCCGTCTCTGCAAATGCTTCCCGTAATGCTTCTCTGACGCCTTTATAATACCATCCGATCGTTGCTTTGTCTTTCATTCGGAATCTGTTCCACAATTCCTCTCCACATACAGGATAATCCCGATCAATATCCCGCATATTCGACAGCTTGTCCGCAAGTCCGATCATCTGAACCTCAATTGGTGCTGTCTTAAGCCTTTCTATGGTTGCACTTTTTCTTTCCATCCAGGTCTTGGATTTATCTTCGCTTTCCTGTGATACGATTCCCGCAACTCTTGCTGAAAACATCTCTTTTAACACATTTGCATCCACACCCTCACAGTCCTCGATCGTATCATGCAGGATTGCTGCACTGATGATCTCCTCATCCTGTGTCATCGTGGATACTATCTTTCCTACTTCCATCGGATGTACAATATACGGTCTGTCGGTCCCCTTCCGATACTGACCTTCATGTACCTTGGTGGCAAAATCAATGGCTTTCTGTACCATGTTTTTCCTCCTCGCATCTGTATGACATTTTTTCAATATTTATCATAACACCAGCGTCTTTAAATCACAAGAAAATCAGTGTATAATATTGTCTGATTATGTAGAAAAAAATAACTGTAAAGTAATTCTTATAAATAGCAAAAGGAGTTTTTATAAATGAACAGAAAACAGATTCTTGTCACCGGCGCTTCCCGTGGAATCGGAAAAGCCTGCGCTATCCACTTTGCAAAAGAGGGATGGCATGTATTTTTAAACTGCCGCAAATCCATCAGTGAATTGCAGGCTACTGCTGATTTTATCACAAAGGAAACCTCCGGTTCCTGCGAAATCCTCCCAGGAGATGTAGGTGTTCCATCCGAAGTCGGACGTATCTTTGACCAGATTGAAATGTCCGGCTCCGGTCTTGACGTACTCATCAACAATGCCGGAATCGCATGGATGGGACTTCTGACGGATATGAGCATTGAAGAATGGAACCGAATGATTTCCACTAATCTTTCTTCCGCATTTTACTGCTGCCGCGCAGCACTTCCTTACATGATCCATCAGAAAGCTGGACGTATCATCAATATTTCTTCGATGTGGGGAACTGTCGGTGCTTCCTGTGAAGTCGCTTATTCTGCCACCAAATCCGGTCTGAACGGTCTTACCCGCGCACTTGCAAAGGAACTTGCGCCAAGCAATATCCAGGTCAATGCGATCGCCTGTGGTGTCATCGATACCGTAATGAACGATCTTCTGGATGCGGAAGAAAAAGCTGCCCTCGCAGAAGAAATCCCTGCCGGACGTTTCGGGACACCAGAAGAAGTCGCGCTTCTCGCATGGCAGCTTGCAAATGCCCCTGCCTATCTTACCGGGCAGATACTGGGTATGGACGGAGGATATATCTAACTCCTACTCCCAGATCTTGTCCCACTTCGCATAAAGTGTAATACTGGATGCCGGGTATCTTTCGGATTCCCGGTTTTCCAGAAGCTTTGTCTGCTCCGTATATTTCTCATTCAGCTCATCTTCAAGTGTCCCATACTGCTCCTGTTTTGCAAGCTCTGCCAGTTCTTTTTCCTGCACAACTCCAGCATCAGTCCACGCATACCATCCTTCAAATCGATATCCGTCTTTCACTGCCGTTGGCATACATCCTTCACTTAACCGAAGACTCTGCCCATACACAGTATAGTCTGCCGCAAATTTTCTTTTGTTCTTTCCTTTATTCTGCCCGGCTTCAAGCTCTTCACCATTTCCCCTTGTCGCAAACAGCCTTCTTCCGCCTGCTGTTGCCGTACCGTAATTCTCGATCTCACCACCTGCAGCGTCATAATAAATAACCGTATAAGGTGCCCAGACATATGCCGTACCAAACTTTTCTGTCTCTGGCCCTGTCCCATTTCTGTCAAACCGGAATCCGTAATGATATTCTTTTCCTTCATAAAAATAAGTGAAAAATCCTGGTATTCCTGCCGGGATCCCAACCTCCTGATTTACCGACTTGTGAAAATCAAACCGGATCAGCTCTGCTCCATCTGGTGTCTCCCCATCATCTGCGTAAACCGATATTCCTGCACTATTGCACGCCCAGACAATCACTCCACCAAACATCACCAGCAGCAAATACCGAACTATCATCGTCCAGATACTTCCAATCCGTTCCATACATGTCCCTCCTCATCCCAAAAGCTAAATTACCCATGTATATTTATATGCAGGCAGAATTTTTATATATTCCCCTCAAACAGAATCATCCACTATCCCTGAACGAAAAATTTCAAAAAAATAAACTGATCAGATTCCATCGCACAAAAGTGAATCTGATCAGTTTATTTTTTTACAATTTGATGTCGCAGCTTATCGATCTCACCCCTACTTAAAATCCAGTTCCACCGGACAGTGGTCAGACCCAAATACATTTGTCAGAATCTTCGCATCTTCCAACCTGCTTTCCAGTGCTTTTGATGTACAGAAGTAATCGATACGCCAACCTGCATTCTTTTCTCTTGCCTTAAACCGGTAGGACCACCAGGAGTAAATTCCTTCTTTATCCGGATAGAAATAGCGGTAAGTATCAATGAATCCCGCATCCAGAAGTGCTGAGAATTTTGCTCGCTCTTCATCTGTAAATCCGGCATTCTTCCGGTTGGTCTTTGGATTCTTCAGATCAATTTCTTTGTGTGCCACATTCAAATCTCCACAGAAGATCACCGGTTTTGTCTCTTCCAGCTTCTTAAGATAAGCAAGAAACGCATCTTCCCAGGTCATACGGTAGTCAAGTCTTGCCAGTTCGCTCTGGGAGTTCGGTGTATACACGGTAATAAAATAAAAATCCTCAAATTCCAGTGTGATCACGCGCCCTTCCTGATCATGTTCTTCTATCCCAAGTCCGTAAGTAACCGATAACGGCTCTTTCTTTGTAAAAATTGCAGTCCCTGAGTATCCTTTTTTCACAGCCGAGTTCCAGTATTGGTGATATTCCGGCAGATCAAGTACAAGCTGCCCTTCCTGCATCTTTGTCTCCTGCAGACAGAAAATATCCGCATCTGCCTCTTTAAAAAAATCCATAAATCCTTTCTGCACACATGCACGGATTCCATTTACATTCCATGAAATAAACTTCATCTCTTCTCTTTCCTCCATTTCTTTGGTTTTTATTTTTCGCTGATCTTCTGTACCGCTTTTTTAAGCTCCGCTTCTGTATAAAAAACACGGCCTAAAAACAGTCCCTTCGCCGGTGCCGGAAAACCAGATTTCTTCCGGTCTTTCGCTTTCAGAATCTCCGGTATCTCTTCCGCTTTTATTTTCCCGATTCCCACATCCAGAAGCGTTCCGGTAAGTATCCGGACCATATGATATAAAAATCCATCTCCGATCCACGATAACGTAAGTGTATCCTTTTCATACACGATCCCGACCGCATAAATCGTCCGTACCGTATCTTTGTCCTCTTTCAAATCCGTAAAGGCGGAAAAAGTCGTGGGTTCCCATCAGATACTCTGCTGCTTTTTCCATCGCAGCGATATCGACCGGATGTGGAAAATGAAACCGGTATTTCCGATGAAATACTTCCATCTTGTCACGCAGATCGATCTGATACTCATAGCATTTCCCGACCGCACTCTTTCTTGCATGAAAATCCCGTTTTTCTCTGCTGATATCCAGCACTCTGATATCTTCCGGGAGAAGTGCATTTAACTGCTTCTTAAAACTGTCCATATCAATTTCTTGTTCCAGATACAGACTGCACTCCTGCCCTAACGCATGTACACCACTATCCGTTCTTCCTGAACCACTGACCACCGTCTTTTTCCCTGCAATTTCTGAAATCCGCCGTTCCAGAATTCCCTGTATAGTAAGTTCCGTATTCTCCTGTCTCTGCCATCCACGATACGCCGTTCCATCATAGGCAACTGTTATCCGGTAAGTATTCATCCTTTTATAAAAGGGGCGAAAACTTTATAAGTCCTCGTCCCTATCACCTTTCTGTTATCTGTTTTTCCGGTAAATGATCAGGAGTCCTTTCAGGAGCAGATCGTCATCCAGTATGACCTCTCTCTTGCAGTACGGAACAATCTTCTTGGAAAGTCCACCTGTTGCGATTGCAGTCATCGGCTGTCCAATCGCTTCCTCAATCCGGTCAATAATTCCATCGATTGCCGCCGCACTGGAATAGAGAACACCACTCTTCATACATTCGATCGTATTCTTTCCGACAATCCGCTTCGGTGCTTCCAGACCGATTCCCTGAAGCTGGGATGCATTTTCCGTCAGGGCGTTCAGTGAAATATTCACTCCCGGATAAATCATGCCTCCGATATAATTTTTCTTTTCATCGATCACACTGACTGTTGTCGCCGTTCCCAGATCGAAAATCATCATCGGTGCTTTGTATTCTGCAATTCCGGCAACTGCATTTGCCACCAGATCACTTCCGAGCTGTGCCGGATTATCCATCAGGATATTGAGTCCGTTCTTCACGCCAGGTCCGATGACCAGTGTCTCTTTTTTTCAGAATCTTTTCTGCCGCCTCTTTTACGACATATGTAATCTGCGGAACTACCGAGCTGATGATCGCTCCTTTCCAGCTTCTCCGGTTTGATTCCGTGAATATCCAGAACCATCTTGATATCAATCGCATATTCCAGTTCCATCTTTGTCTTGATCGTGGAAAGTCTTTCGATAAAATAGGTTTTGTTGTCATCCACACATCCAAGTACAATATTTGTATTTCCTATATCAATCGTAAGAAGCATTGTCTTCTTCCTCCCGCTGTACCGAATCTTTTCATCGGTATTTTCCAAAAATATATTCAATATATATTTTCGATTTTATCTGATCGGCCGATCAACATTCTGCCGTCAATATTTCATAACTTTGTTCAAAGCTCTCTCCCGGCTTCACTTTATTGATATATGGTTTTTCCGAAAGTTCTTTGTCAAAGCCGACATCGTCGCACCGTCCCATCCACGGTTCAAGACAAACGAAAGGAGCGTCTTTCACAGACCAAATGCCGAAATTCGGAAATCCTTTACATTTCATGCCTACATATGGTTCTCCACCTTTGTGACAGAGCCATACTTCGTCAAACTGACCGCCGTCAAAAATCAGTGCGTCGTGTTCAAACATTTCCTCATTCAAAGCGCAGAATCCATCTTCCAGCTCCAGCTTGTACACTGTGCCGGGATCGGCTACACATTCGGAGAGATCTACCAGAATATATTCAAGTGCCTTTTTATCCGGAAATCTCAACTTATAATCCGTCTTTTTCTCATCCGCTTTTTGAAAACGGAAAGCCGGATGCCCACCGATCGTAAAATACATATCGTCGTCTCCGGTATTGTGCACTTCCCATTTCACGATCAGGCTGTTTTCTTTGAGAATATATGTAACGATCAGTTCAAAATCAAAGGGATATACTTCTTTTGTTTCTTCCCCTGATGAGAACAAAAACGCTGCCTTATCGGGCTTTGTACAGATGCATTTAAAATCGTTATCCCTTGCGAATCCGTGTCCTGACGTCGGATAAGATATTCCGTTAATCTTTACTTTATTTTTATAGGTTTTTCCTACGTTCGGGAAAAGGATCGGGGAATGTCTTTTCCAATACGTGGGATTTCCCTCCCACAGAAGTTCCGTCTCTTTCTTTTTATCATATATACGGGTAACCTCAGCCCCATGCTCTGAAATCTCAATACAGAGCCGTTCGTTTTCCATTTTCATTGCCTCTGTCTCCTTTTCCCTGAATACTTTCTTTTGCTTTTACACTGCCCGATCCACATCCGGTTCAGGCAGCGCATGTCCTGCCTTCACATATCTCATTTACCGGCATCCGGCACAGATCTTATTTACTGCTGTCTTCCTTGTTATTTGAATTACTGTCGGCATCACTGTCTGAATTTTCTACCTGAACACAATTATCCACAAGGTAATCAAGCACAGCGTCTCTTAAAATCGCAGCTTTCAGCACATCTTCTCCAACCTGTTCTACATAAGCATCCACATCGGCTCCCGCCTGCTCTGCATATTCTTTGAATTTTTCTTTGTATTCTTTTTCTGACGGCTCAAGTTTCTGCTTTTCCGCGATCAGTTTAATTGCCTCGTCAAACGCCGCTGTCTGCTGTGCGCTTTCTTTTACTTTTGAATTAAACTCATCTTCTGTCATCTGCAGATATGTCGTGATGAACTCAGACAATTCAATTCCGTATAATCCTGCCATCTGTGTATAGTAATCTGTCATCTGCTTTTTCTGTTCTTCCACAGCGTCTTTCGGATTATTTTTTCACATCGATCTCTTCGAGAAGCGCTTCCTTGGATCTCTGATTTTAATGTTGTCTCATTTGCTGTCTCCGCGCTGCTTTCAATCTGTTTACGGACTTCTTTGCGGTATTCGTCCGCTGTTTTTGCCGTCTTGCTGTTGCTTGCCACCCACTCGTCTGTCAATTCCGGAATGTTTTGTTTGTAAATTTCATTCAATACGATGTGGAAACGTGCAACTTTTCCTGCCACATCTGTTCCCGGATAAGAATCCGAAAACTTCACTTCTATATCGAATTCTTCTCCTGTACTGTGTCCGATGATCTGATCTTCAAATCCGGCATAACCGCCCTCTGCTCCGATAAAGCTTCCGCTTCCGAGCTCCAGATCGGATCCCGTCGCTGTTCCCCCTTCAAATGCCACATCATCGATATATCCTGTATAGTCAATGTTTACCCAATCGCCTTTTTCCGCCGCACGATCTTTGATCGGCTCTTTTTCTGCCGCCGCATTTAAGTTTGCCTGAACAGACTGCTCAACCTGCTCATCTGTCACTTCAACCTTTTCTACCTGTGCAACTTCAAGACCTTTATACTGCTTTACCGTTACATAGTCGTTTGACAATGTTTTACTTCCGCATCCTGCAACGGAAAGAGCCACCATTGCCGCAAGCATCATTGATACAATTCTTTTTTTCATAATAATCTCCTTTTTTGTCCGCGTTTTATACGCGTCTTTTATTTATATTTATTTTTACTGCATGCATATTTGCCGTACGTTTTTTTGATTTTCACGTACGAGTTCCATCTATATACGCCTGATCTTTCCTTTATCATCCTTTTACAAAAGCGGGGAAAGCAAGCGCGAAAACTGTTCTTTCGCTTTTATGACAAGTCCTCTTTCATCATATACTTTCCTTGTCACCTGCGTACACAGCGTCATATCGTTTTCAAACGCACGTTCCAATCTTTGTACTGTACGCTCGCTGTAAATCACTGCGTTCACCTCAAAATTCAACCCAAAACTCCGAAAGTCCATATTTGCCGTTCCGACACATGCGACCATGCCGTCGATACTCAATGTCTTAGCGTGAAGAAATCCGTTGTTGTACACATAGCATTTTGCTCCGGCGGCAACCATCTCTCCGATATAAGAGTAAGTCGCCCAGTAAACAAACGGATGATCCGGCTTGCACGGTATCATGATCCGCACATCAACGCCTGATTTTGCGGCGATTTTCAAAGCGTCCAAGATCGAATCGTCCGGTATAAAGTACGGCGTCTGGATATAGACATGATCCTGTGCCCTATGAATAAGTCGTAAGTAATTGTCGTGGATCATCTTCGTTTTCGAGTCCGGTCCGCTTGATATGATCTGCACCGGATCTCTTCCGTTTCTCGTATATTGCGGAATTTTCAAACAATGAATCTTCTAAAAACAAGTTTTCTTTCGCCGCATAATTCCAATCGAGAACAAACCGGACTGCCAGCGACGTTACCGCCGCGCCTTCGATACACAGATGGGTATCCCGCCAATAACCGAATTTCTTATCCCGTCCGAGATACTCTCTTCCGACGTTAAATCCTCCTACAAAACCGACTCTTCCGTCAATAACAACGATTTTCTGTGATCCGGTAATTCACACGAAGCTGCAGCTGCCCAAGCAGCGCCGGGAAGAATTCCGCAACTTGAATTCCTTCTTTTTCGAGGCGCTCCCAGTCACGGTTTTTCATCGTTCTGCATCCCATACTGTCAAAAAGGACACGAACTTCCACGCCTTCTCTCGCTTTTTGAATAAGTACCTTCTCTACTTCCTGCCACAATTCATCGTTGCGGATAATGTAATACTGCATGTGGATATATCTCTTCGCCTGCTTCATCTCTTCTATAAGCGCACGGAACTTCTCTTTTCCGTCCGTATAAACGCGAATATCGTTATTATCTGTCAGAACCGCTTCCCCGGCTTCCAGATTATAAAGAATCAGATCTTTAAACCTTGACATCTCCGGATTCGCCATGCGAAGCCGTTTATAATAAATCGTCTCCTCCTGCCGCCGGACTGCATATTTTAGTTCACCTTCGATCTCTTTTGCTTTAAACATCCTGCTCTTGTGGAAATCCTGTCCGATGATCAAATACATAACAAATCCGAGGATCGGTATAAAATAAAGCAAAAGCAGCCATGTCCAAACAGTCTGCGGGGATCT
>ENA-OQDT01001552-OQDT01001552.1-human-gut-metagenome-genome-assembly--contig:-NODE-1552-length-13163-cov-3.370052_pt1 | contig 13163 bp, 17 predicted proteins | sample MGYA00242786_ERZ504617 | MGnify/ENA primary metagenome ERZ504617 (study PRJEB26092, sample SAMD00036337) | human gut metagenome | host: Homo sapiens | study: EMG produced TPA metagenomics assembly of...
TTTGTTATGTATTTTACTGCCGATGGCGGCGCCGTTGATCATGTCCTTCTTCCTGGGTATGACGATCAAAGAAGCTGAAATCGTTCCGTATCAGGATCTGCTGGAAAACGTTATCCTTTATGCTGCTACTTTGATGCTGGGTCTTTTGCTTGGCACTTTATGCGAAGCCTCTACCCTGCTTTAATCCAAAAGTTGCACCGCTGTCATTCTTGGTGTGGTAGCTTTGGCAGTATCAGGTGCTGTTTGGGTTTTAGGCGGCTGGATAGTTTACAAATTCAAAAAGGAAATTTCAATCCTGTTGTTGGTATTGCCGGTATTTCCTGTGTGCCGACTACTGCTAAAATCGCTCAGCATATAGCTGAAGATGAAGATCCGTTCGCCGTAATCATGCCGGTGGCAATGGGGGCTAATATCGGCGGCGTTATCGTTTCAGCAATTGCCTGCGGCGTGTTTATTTCGACGATCCACCTGGTTAAATAAGATTTGAGGCGGGGCAATAAAGATGGTAGAAATAAAGAAGATACTGCACAATAAAATATATTATTATGAGCAGTTGGATTCTACTAATCTGAAAGCGCTGGAGCTTGCAAAGCAGGGGGCAGCAGAAGGTACAATTGTTATTGCCGCAAGGCAGACTGCCGGACGAGGACGAATGCGGCGGAAATGGGAATCACCGGAGGGGAAGGGATTGTGGTTTTCCATGATCCTCAGACCAACGATCGCTGCCGAATACTGCGCCCAAATAACGCTGCTGACAGCCGTTGCAGTGGTGAAAGCTCTGCAGGTACTGACTGATAAAAATTTTTCTATAAAATGGCCCAACGATATCATGCTGGACGGTAAAAAAGTCTGCGGTATTTTAGCAGAAATGGCACTGGCTGCTGATGGTAGTATCGAGTACGCCGTTGTTGGCATTGGTATCAACATAAATATGTCTTCTGAAGATTTCGGAGCCCAGCTAGAAGCTACAGCCACTTCTCTTTATCTGGCAACGGGCATCGAATACGAGCATGAACAGGTCCTCAAGGCGCTTCTGGATGAATTCGATCTGCTTTACTCTCACTGGCACTGCTGCGGTTTTGCTTTGATCAGGCAGGACTGGCTGGACTACAGCTGTACACTGGGTCATAAGGTTATAGTAAGGGACAATGATACAGAGATTTATTCCGGAATGGCGGAAGACATGGATGATTATGGGAGTTTGCTTGTACGAAATGCTGCGGGAAAAATCGAAAGCTTCGATTTTGGTGAAATAAGCATCCGCAGCTGCTGAGGTTGCAGTAAAGGGAGGGATTGAGAGATGGAAGCATTTTTATTGGGCGAAAGTATTAAAAGTGTAGGCGTAGCGGCAATGCTGCTGGCGCTCACACGCACATTGAAAGACGAAGAAACGGCCAAAAGAGCATTGACTGAAGCCGGCCATAAATTTGTGGTAACAGAGGTCGGCGGTAAAACTTCTTATGATGATTTTCACGAAAAGGTGAACAGGGCCGTAATTGGAGCCAGTCTCAATTCTGGAATCATTGAAAAGACGGCTAATGATATTCACGCTTTGATTCACGCCACGGAGGAAGCTAAAAAAGGTATTTTAGTCAGCGTTTCTTCCAGCGCCAGCCTGGCGCTGAAAATAGCTGTCGTACGTGATGATGGCTGGCTGGCGGTGGCATTGTTCGGTAAATCGGCGCTGCATTATATGACTAATCATGAGCGGGCCGGTTTGGGAGTCATGCATATATAGATCCGGGTGAAAGTAAATAGTGGCGAATGAGAGAATGAAGGCGCAGTTTGCAGCTGTGCTTTGTTCTCTCTTTTTTTATCCGGGTTCGGTATATATGAAGCAGTTTTGTAATAAGAAAGGAGAGAATGTAATGGAGCTTAAAGGTATTACGCGTGAGTGGGATTCTTTAAAGAAAGATGCTGCGGCAAGAGCTGTCTCAGCTGCCCCTTACGTAAAAGAAGGAAAAATCGTTGATGCCAAAGATGCAGTCGCTTTACTGGAGGCTGTTATTAAACCCGGCGATAAGGTCAACATCGAGGGCAACAACCAGAAGCAGGCTGATTTTCTGGCGAAAGCACTCTGCCAGGTCGATCCTGGCAAGGTGCATGATCTGCACATGGTACAGTCTGTTTTGACCTTGCCTGAACATCTGGATGTTTTTGAAAAAGGTATCGCCAAAAAGCTGGATATGTCCTTTTCCGGCCCGCAGGCAGGCCGAATTGCCGAATTTTTAAAAGAAGGCAAATTGGAGCTGGGAGCTATCCATACTTATTTGGAACTGTATGGACGTTATTTTGTTGATTTGACTCCGCGTGTCGCATTAATTGCGGCAACGAAGGCTGATCGCCATGGCAATCTGTTTACCGGTTTCAGCACTGAGGATACTCCGGCGATCGTAGAAGCGACTAAATTCCGTCAGGGTATCGTTATTGCGCAGGTCAACGAGATCGTAGACGAGCTGCCGCGCGTTGATATCCCCGGTGATTGGGTCGATTATGTTATTCAATCTCCGAAACCGTTTTACATCGAACCGCTCTTTACACGTGATCCGGCACTGATTACTGATGCTCAGGTTTTAAAGGGCATGATGGCGATCAAAGGTATCTATGGCGAGTATGGTATTAAAAGCCTGAATCATGGTATCGGTTTTGATACGGCTGCAATCGAGCTGCTGTTACCGACTTATGGTGAGGAGCTGGGATTGAAAGGCAAGATCTGCACCAACTTTATTTTGAATCCGCATCCTTCGATGATCCCGGCTATTGAAAGCGGTTGGGTCGAATCGATCCACTGCTTCGGCGGTGAATTGGGCATGGATGAGTATGTAGCTGCCCGCAGTGATATTTTCTTTGTCGGGCCGGATGGTTCGATGCGTTCAAACCGTGCTTTTTCTCAGACGGCAGGACATTATGCTATTGATATGTTTATCGGCGGCACACTGCAGATCGATCCTTATGGCAACAGTTCTACAGCTACGGCTAACCGTGTGGCAGGCTTCGGCGGCGCTCCAAATATGGGCTGCGACCCGAAAGGCCGTCGTCATTCTTCCGAAGCATGGCTTAAATGCGGTGAAGAATATGGCATTAAAGAAGCAATGTGGGGACCTGTACACCGCGGCAAACGTCTGGTCGTACAATTGGCCGAAACCTTCCGTGAAAAACTGGCGCCTGGCTTCGTAGAGGAACTGGATGCTTTTGCTTTGGCTAAAAACGCTAATCTGCCGATTGAACCGGTTATGATCTACGGCGATGACCTGACTCATATCATTACCGAGGAAGGTATCGCATACCTGCATAAATGCAGAAATATGGAAGAACGTACTGCCGCTATCCGTGGTATCGCAGGCTTTACCGAAGTCGGTATGAAGGCTGATCCGAAAGAGACCCTGCGTCTGCGTGATCTTGGCGTTATCAAGACTGCCGATGATCTTGGTATTGATATGAGCAGAGCTAACCGTTCCATGCTGGCGGCTAAAAACGTACATGACCTGGTCGTTTGGTCTAAAGGTCTGTATAATCCGCCTGCTAAATTCAGAAACTGGTAAGAGGAGGAGATTAACGTGGCATTACAGGTTTTGGAATTTGAATTTAAATCTGCTGCAACACAGGAAATCGCTAAGGAATGGTCGCATCTTGGTGTAACCGGTTCCGGCGATTTGGAAGTACTTATGGAAAAGAAAGCTTTGAACGGCGGCGTTAAAGCCAAAGTAGTTACTCCTGTTAAAGGCTTTGATGCGGTTTGGGAAAAAATGCTCGGAAAATTTGTAACTGATACAGGTGTTGGCAATGTAAGTATCGAGATCAACGATGATAACGCCACCCCGATCGTTGTTTATATGAGATTACGCCAGGCACTGGCAGAAGCTACTGCAAAGGAGGCTGAATAATTATGAAAAACTGGACTGAACTTGAAAACAGCAGCTTCTTTGACGCTAATGCCCGTGAACGTGCTTTGGGCATGGTCGACAAAGGGACCTTTACGGAGTTTTTAAATCCGCTGGATCGTTATTGCAGCCCGCATCTGCCGGTACTTGGGACTGCTGTGGAATTTGATGACGGTACTGTCTGCGGCGTTGGTTTACTGGGCAAGCATCCTGTTTTTGTAGTATCAATGGAAGGCAAATTCATTGGCGGCGCTATTGGCGAGGTTAATGGCGGTAAAATGGTCGCAACTATTCGCCTGGCATTGAAGGCGGCTGCTGACATTAAAGCTAAATATCCTGAAGAATATGCTGCAAGACGTCCGCTGGTCGCGGTTTCTTTTGAAACCGGCGGCGTACGTCTGCACGAAGCCAATGCCGGACTTCTGGCCCATGCCGAAGTAATGGATGCCTTCCAGGACTGCCGCGGTATCGTTCCGGTAGTAGCGGTAGTTGGCAGTAAAGTCGGCTGCTTTGGCGGTATGGGCTTTGTAGCTGCAGCTACCGACGTCATTGTGATGAATGAAGAAGGGCGTATCGGCCTGACTGGCCCGGAAGTAATCGAACAGGAAATGGGCAAAGACGAATTTGACGCTTCCAACAAGGCTTTGGTTTACCGGACAACCGGTGCCAAACATAAATATATCATTCAGGATTGTAACTATCTTGTTGAAGATAAAATCGGTGAGTTCCATAAAACTCTGGCTGAAGTGGCTGAGATACCAATGGCTGAGATCGAAAAAATGCGCCGTATCGGTTCTCTGAAGCTGGTACAGGAACAGCAGGAGCTGGTGAAGCTTGTTGGAGATATGCAGCCGAAGGATTCGATGGATCTGTGGAAATATTTCGGTAATGAAGATCCGGCAGCTTTGCCTGAGATGACAACAGCGGAATTCCTTAAAGTAGTAAAACGCAGAGTACGCAGTTAAGGAAAAGGAGGAATATGAACATGGAAGAATTGGACAACACTATGATAGGTCGCGGACGCGATGCTATTGATATGATCATCGATAAAGATTCCTTCCAGGAAAATATCATTGACGGTTACAGCTTCGATCCTGATTATGGTCCCGGGTCTGTTGTCGGTACTGCTAAGCTGAATGGCAAACCGACTACGATCATCGCTAATGACGCGATGGCGTTTAATGACAGATTTCCTGTTGTTTTCGGCGGGGTCATTGGACTTGAGGAAGGTTATAAGATGGCAACGGCAGTTTATCGGACTATGGAAGCCGATAAGGATAAACCGCTGCCTGAGAAACGCGCTATCGTTTTGATAGTTGATACTCCTGGTAACGGTCCCGGCAAAATGGAAGAAATAGCCGGTATGAATAAATCCACAGGCGGTTATCAGCTGGCTTTAGCCGAAGCACGCAAAGCAGGACATCCAATCGTGGCCATGGTCATTGGCCGCGCAATTTCCGGAGCTTTCCTGTGCCATGGTTTGCAGGCCGACCATATTCTGGCCCTTTCCAAAGATTTCGGCACCATGATCCATGTTATGCCGCTGACCTCCATTGCCAGGATCACGAAAATGGATATCGAACGGTTGGAAGAGCTTTCTACCAGCAATCCTGTTTTTGCAGCCGGTGTAGATTTCTTTTACAAACTGGGCGGCGTACAGGAAATTGTCAATCAGGTAGAAGATATGCGGGAAGTAATTATCCGGCATATCGATGAGGTTGCTAAATTAAAGGTTGAAGGGAAAGGCGAACTGCTCGGTCCCTGGGGCAGAGGTATTCTGGGCAATGAGCGGGGCGGACGGACCCATAGAATGGAAGCTATTGCCAAGGTCAATGCAGAATTTACTGCAGTTGCCGATAAATATATCAACGCGTAAGGAGATTGCAGATGAACAGCTTGCTTCAGGAAATAAGCCTGCTGGTCGAAGATTTCGGTTCTGCTCCCAAACTGGAGGAGATGCCGAAGCGTACTTTGGCGGATAAAGGCATTGCCGGGCCGACGGCGGCTCATGTGATCGAAGATGTTCATACGCCTTTGAATCTTGCTTATCTTACCTTTACAACGGGAACATCGGCTTTTCAAAATATCGTCGGCGTTACCTATGCTGAATTGCCGGCACGCATCAGAGCTTCGGTCAGGATCTTAGAGCGCGCTGGACTAAAGCGCGGCGATAAGCTGCTTGTTACTTATCCGCCGCTGGTAAATGTTTTTTCAGGGCAGGCTTTAAAAGATTTTGGTTTGGAATGGTCGTTTTTAGTGCGCTCCAGCCGTGATGCCTTTCTGGCAGCGCTGTATAAAGAGAGGCCTGCAGCTGTGGTGGGTGAGTCTGCGTTTTTACGGGCGGCACTTACAGATGCTAAAAATATGGGCGTTGCTGAAGATCTGCCTAAAGGAGTAAAGCTGTTGACTGCCGGTACGCCTCTGGATCTGGAGTTGCTGCCGGTGGCGCAGGAACTTCTGCAGGCGGAAGTACATGATTTATACGGCTGCCAGGAAATAGGCTGGCTGGCTATGGACGGTATCCCTGTCAGGGACGATATCGAACTGACACCGGCGGCCGTCAGGGGCGGACAGCAATATTATGAGCTGATAGCAGGCGGCCTGCCGATGGGCGACAGTTTTCCGTGTTCAGAGTCGGGACATGTCTGTAATAAGGCTGGTAAGATCATTACTTACCGCCGGGAACGGACTTATCCGGAGTATGAAGTGATCGTAAAAGCTACTACTCTGGCCTCAGCCGTTACCTTAAACAGGGTGGCCCGCAGTATTTTGAGGATTAAAGGCCGGATCGTCAAGGTCAGTCCTGAAGTACAGGTCAATGCCGAACAAACAATATTGGAACTGCGGGGCGATCCTATATCAGGAATTGAAATACCTTCTGTTACAATCACCGGGCCTGTACAGACGGAATTTTTTCGACACTATGGTACAGGCGCAGCTTGATTATCAGCAGAACAGTAAGGCGGATCCCGTATGGACAAAACGCAGTTAAAAAGGCATGACCTGGTTTATCCGAGCAGTATCGGCAGGGCAAGGCTGAAACAAGTGTTTTTAAACGAGCTGACTGGGGAAAAGGCATTTTTAGCGGCGGATATTTTCCGCGCTGACAGCGTTATTCCCGGAATAGTCAGACGTGCGGAAGTACTTTCGGCAGACGTGATACCGTTGGGCTTTGTGCATCCGCAGCTATGTGAGGGACGGCGTTTACGCCTGACAGCAGAGCTGGAGGTAGGCGAAGCAGTTAAATTGAAACGGCCTTATGAGCTTGCGGCAGCTGAATTTAAAGTATCTACGAATTGTCTGGCAGCGGCGCAGGCGGCATGCAGCTATGCGGCAGAGAGGCGGCTGAAACTGGGAATTTTAGGTTCGGCCGGGTTGGAAATAGCTACCGGTTTACCTTTTACCAACAGCGAATCTGATCTTGATCTGTTGATAACGGGATTATCTTTGCAGCAGCTGCAGGAGGTAGATACAGAACTGCAGGCCATTGGAAAGAAGTTTCAGGTAGACATTGATCTGGAAACGGAGCTTATTAATGGCTATGGTATTAAGGCGGCTGAATTATTTCAGCCGACACAGACAGTTTTAGGCAAGAGTTTACAGGATGTACAAATATTAAAGAAAAGACAGTTGTGGAAATACTGTCACAAGGAGGCATAAATCATGGAAATTAAATCTCGCGTACCGGTAAAATTCGTTCGCTTTGAAAAACAAATAGGCGACAGCGTTGAAGTAAAAGACGTACTGATAGTAATGGAAGCAATGAAAATGAAACAGCTGGTACCTTCCCCGGTAGCCGGAGTAGTCAAAGAATATAAAGTGCAGCCCGGCGACCGCGTAAGTGCCGGTCAGGTTATTGCCGTAGTTGAATAAGTAAATTTTTACCGTTGCCTTTAGTTGTTTCGCTCCCCTTGAGTGGGGAGCGATAATAAAAAATTGTACTAAGGTGGTGTAATCTCATGATTATTTATGGTGTTGCGTTATTAGCATTTTGTTTTTTAACAGGTAATTACATTGGCGATATTTTAGGCGCGCTTCTGGGTGTTAAGGCTAATGTCGGCGGGGTTGGTTTTGCTATGCTGCTGCTGATTATTCTTACCAATAAAGGTATAGATGCAGGCTGGCTTGATAAAAAAGGGCAGGAAGGTATTGCTTTCTGGAGCGCCATGTATATTCCCATCGTTGTGGCTATGAGTTCCATTCAGGACGTTGTCGCCGCTTTATCCGGCGGAACGATCGCTGTATTGGGCGGAGTACTGGGCGTAGCCCTCGGCTTTGTCTTTATTCCTATTTTAAGAAAATTTGGTGCATAGTCATAAAAAGAATGGGAGGCGTTTTATATGGATTTCGCAGCAATGTTCATTAAACTTATTACTAAAAACGGATTAGTTGCGGCTTTTATTATCATCGGTATCACTACCTGGATTGCCTATAAAATCGGCGGTTTGACCAAGGGACGTATCCATGGCTCCGCAATTGCGATCTTCTTCGGTCTGATTCTGGCATATATCGGCGGTGTAGTCGGCGGCGGTCATAAAGGTTTGGCGAGCATTCCGATGTTTGCCGGCGTTGGTGTTATGGGCGGAGCTATGTTCCGTGATTTTGCCATCGTTTCCACTGCTTTTGGCGCTGACCTGCGTGAAATCAAAAAAGTTGGTCTTGTAGGTGTACTTTCGCTTATTTTTGGCTTATTGACTTCCTGGGTAGCAGGTGTGGGTGTGGCTTATGCCATGGGCTATACTGATTCTGTAAGTCTGGTAACCATCGGCGCCGGTGTGGCAACCTTTGTTGTAGGACCTGTAACAGGGGCTTCACTGGGCGCGTCTTCTGAGGTTATAGCCATCAGCATCGCAGCCGGCGTTGTTAAATCTGTTCTGGTTATGATTCTGACTCCATTTGTTGCTAAATTTGTCGGACTTGATAATCCTCAGTCCGCCATGATCTATGGCGGTTTGATGGGTACTACTTCCGGTACGGCTGCCGGTATGGCTGCAGTCGATCCCAAACTGGTTCCGTATGCGGCAATGACAGCTACATTCTATACCGGTTCCGGTTGTCTGGTATTTCCGTCAATTCTGTATTTTGCAACAAAAGCTATTTTTGGTTAAATGATGATCCCGGCAGAAAGCAGGTGCAGCGATGTATGATCACCAAGCTAAAAAATTAAATGAGCAAGGTACGTTTAAAGAAATAGTAGTCGAGATATCAGCCCGCCAGCTTTCTGCTAAATCTGAAACTTTACGGCAAATGAGTATGTTTTTGACGCAGGCGGTTTTTATGGAGGTTTGCGTCCATCCAAAACCAGGCTTAGTCACCCGTCATGGCGGCGGTGCTCATACAGATATGAGTATTTTGACTTTTGCTGCCGGTTCTGCGGTTTTGGCAAAAGCTTTCAGTGATTTACAGATTTTAGGGATGAAGCATAATGGAAATTATCAGGAGTTATTTGGAAAGGTAAGACGTTACGGCGCCAGTGCGGAGCAGGAGCTGCTGCGCGTGACGAAAGGAGTCAATACCCAAAGAGGCATTTTATTTGCCGGTGGGCTATTGGCTGCTGCCGCAGGGGCTGCCATGAATAAAGGTCTGGACAGTAAAGCACTGTGCTCTATCGTGGCAGAAATGACGCAGGGGCTGACAGAGAATGAGCTGGCTGGACTGCAGGCAGACCGACCTTTGACGGCAGGAGAAAGATTATATCAGGCTTATGGTATCACGGGTATCCGCGGCGAAGTGGAAGCAGGATTTCCCAGTGTACGACAGAACGGGTTGCCCGGCTTAAAGGAAGCGTTTGCCAAAGGCGCTGGACTGAACGATGCTTTGGTTCATGCTTTGGTTCATTTAATGACGGTTGTGCAGGATTCTAATGTCATCTGGCGCGGCGGTTATGCGAAGCTGCCGTTTGTACAGCAGCGTGCCAGAGATATTTTGGCTCAGGGAAGTATTTTTACTGATTCTGGACGCCGGCTGCTGGCAGAAAGTGAAGAACTTTTCAGGAATGAACGGATCAGTCCCGGCGGCAGTGCCGATCTGTTGTCTGTTACGGCTGCGTTATATTTAGTTGAAAACAAGGAATTCCCCGTTGCGATTATTTAGGACAGGTCGCAGGGGAAAGATTAGATAGATGTTTACTGCTTCCGGCATAGAAGGTGTGATTATGCCATTCCTCCATCAAGCAAAATAAGGCCCGCTAAAAGGGCCTTATTTTGCTGTTACAACCAGAAAAGAGGTGCGGTATGGAATTTGTTTTAAAAGCACTGGAAGGTATTTTCAGTATAGTTTTTATCATTGGTATCGGTTTTGTGTTAAGCAGACGCGGCTGGTTTGACGAGTACAGCAGCGCATTGATCGCCAGGCTGGTAACTGCTGTGTCATTGCCTCTTTATATGATCGTCAGTATCAGTAAAAATTTTGATCATAATAAACTGGTCGCCATGGCGCCTGATCTGCTGCTGCCGATATGTTCCATGCTGCTGGCTTTTGGTGTCGGTACAATAGCTGCTCACGTTTTTAAAATAAAAAAAGAACGGCGCGGCATTTTCTGTACTAATTTTTTTATTGCTAATACCATGTTTATTGGTCTGCCGGTCAACCTGGCTCTGTTTGGTGAAAAAAGTATCCCGGCAGTAATGCTTTATTATATGGTCAATACAACCTTTTTCTGGACACTTGGTGTACATAATATTGTGCAGGATACCCTGAGTGATACAAAGAATAAATCAGTGTTTTTTTCACCGGCAGCACTGAAGAAAATTTTTTCTCCGCCAATGGCCGGCTTTCATTGTCGGTATCATTTTAGTCTTGCTGGACTGCAGGCTGCCGTCTTTTTTGATGAACAGCTTCCAATATATAGGTAATTTGACGACGCCTTTATCGTTGGTTTTTATTGGCATTGAGATGAGTAAGATCCCGTTGGGAGAAATCGGTTTCGATAAAGATCTGCTGCTAGGCGTTGCCGGACGTTTTCTGGTTTGTCCAGTATGTGTTTTGGTTCTGATACCGTTTCTGCCTGTAACGACGCTGTCAGCACAGGTTTTCACTATGCAGGCGACCATGCCGGCGATGACACAGATGGCTATTGTAGCTAAAAATTATGGCGCGGATTCTGCTTATGCGGCGACGTTAAGTTTTTTAACGGTGCTTTTAGGTATTGTTGTCGTACCGTTGTATATGATGCTGGTTAATATGTATATATAAGTAAGAGGTGATTGAATGAACACAGTAACAGATGTAGCTGCCCATATCAAACAGATCTGGAGCAGCAGCGCGTTTATGAATTTGCTGAAGATAGAGATCGATGAGATCCACTGCGGCGGTGCGACGGTAAAGATGCCGATAGATTTTGACATCCATACCAATCACTGGCTGGGTGTGCACGGCGGTGCTTTGGCGGCATTAGCCGATACAGTTATGGGCATTACCGGAGCCAGTGTCGGCGAGGTTGTGCAGACATTGAGCTTCAATATCAATTTTATCAGCAATCTGCCAGGTACGGGGACGGCGATCGTTTAAAAGCCAGGTCAAACACCATGGGCAGACAACTATGGTCATTATGGCGGAAATGACAGACGAACAGAATAATCTACTTGGCTGCTATTACGACGACTATGTTTATCGCCGGACATTTTAATGAAATACCCAGAGAATGGTAATGAGGGTATGAAATATTAGATAACAAATAAAACCGTACCTGTGATCCAAAACAGTACGGTTTTATTTTATGCAGACACAAGATGAATTTAGTTAAGTTTTCTGCAATAATTTAGTGGAGAAGCAGGCGTTAAATATGTTACAATTAATATATCTAAGCTGGTGTAAAATTTTATTGCAGATAGGAGAATGGATATGCAGCAGGATATGATCGTAATTTTAGATTTGGGCAGCCACGAAAACACAATGGTGGCTCGTGCCGTAAGGGAACTGGGTGTTTACAGCGAGATCAAACCCCATGATATCACAGCAGCAGAACTGAAAGAGCTGCCTAATGTTAAAGGTATCATCATCAACGGGGGAGAAAACAATATTATCGACGGTCTGCCGATCGACGTGGAAGCAGCCGTTTATCAGTTTGGCGTGCCGGTAATGTCTGTCGGCCATACTTTGGCTAAAGTAGAAAATCTGCCTGCCTGGCCGGAACATACAGCTATGCTGGAAGTGCTCAAAAAATTTGTTTTGATGAGTGTCATGCCACAGCCAACTGGAATATGAAAAATTTCATCAATGATCAGATCGAACTGATCAAAAAACAGGTCGGCAGATAAAAAAGTTCTAGCTGGCTTTGTCCGGCGGTGTCGATTCTTCTGTTGTAGCAGCGCTTTTGATCAAAGCTATCGGCTCGCAGCTGACCTGCGTGCATGTTAACCATGGCCTGATGCGTAAGGATGAGTCTAGAAAGCGTCGTCAGAGTCTTCAGAGAACGAACTGAAAGCTAATCTTGTCTATGTTGATGCCAGCGAACGTTTCCTCTCTAAACTGGCTGGCGTAGCTGATCCGGAAGCGAAAAGAAAAATCATCGGCGCCGAATTTATCCGTGTTTTTGAGAAGAAGCGCGTAACTGGACGGTATCGAATTCCTGGGACAGGGCACTATTTATCCTGACGTAGTAGAATCCGGCACTAAAACAGCCAAGAGCGTTAAAAGCCATCATAATGTCGGAGGACTGCCTGAAGATCTGCAGTTCAAGCTGGTTGAACCGTTGTATCAGCTTTTTAAAGACGAGGTACGTGCCTGCGGTATCGAACTGGGTTTGCCGCACAGTATGGTTTACCGTCAGCCGTTCCCCGGACCGGGACTTGGCGTAAGATGCCTGGGCGCTATAACTAAAGAGCGTCTGGAAGCAGTGCGTGAAGCTGACGCTATTTTGCGTGAAGAATTCGCCAATGCCGGATTAGATAAAAAAGTATGGCAGTATTTTACCGTTGTACCTGATTTTAAATCCGTCGGTGTACGCGATAACACCAGAACCTTCGAGTATCCGGTGATCATCCGTGCGATCAATACCGTTGACGCTATGACTGCAACTATCGAAGAACTGGACTGGCCGATCCTGCGCAAAATCACCAACAGGATCTTGGCTGAAGTCAAAAACGTCAACCGCGTCTGCTATGATTTGTCGCCCAAACCGAACGCCACTATCGAGTGGGAATAAATTAAAATAGGCTTTTGAGTCCCGAAAAACCTTGATAATACTTGAAAAAATAATTTGTATAGCACAAGATAAGCCATTTATATGTGTAGTGACAAAATCCATAAGAAAAGGTCTTATTGAACCAACAGTGTTCATAA
>ENA-OQDT01001555-OQDT01001555.1-human-gut-metagenome-genome-assembly--contig:-NODE-1555-length-13154-cov-2.471943_pt1 | contig 13154 bp, 18 predicted proteins | sample MGYA00242786_ERZ504617 | MGnify/ENA primary metagenome ERZ504617 (study PRJEB26092, sample SAMD00036337) | human gut metagenome | host: Homo sapiens | study: EMG produced TPA metagenomics assembly of...
GGATCACAAATACATCCTCAAATTCCAGTCCTTTCGCTGAATGGATCGTCATCAGCTGTACCTTATTCTCCCGCTCTCCTTTGATCTTCCTTGCCTTTGCCTGCTGTTCTTCCCAGCTCCTGCGTATATTTTGCAATATGGATTTCCCATTCATCATAGGATTTGAAGTTTTTAACTCCTCTCCTCAAGCTCTGCCATCACATCCATCAGCTGCTTCCACGAAATCTGATGTTTTTCGGCATATTCTTTCAGGAAATCATCATATCCGATCTTTTTTCGGATATACTGGATTGCCGCATAAGGTGCCATATTCTTCATCATACGGACATCCACATCAAACTGGTCAATAATATCCAGCATCCAGTCCTTATCGCAATAAAATTTACGCAGATCCTCAAAATTTACCTGCCGGTTCTCCATACTGTTCCGTGCCAGATACCTGAGCGGTCGGTTACAGATCGTCAGGAAAAGCGACCTGTCCCGCTTTCCTGCTGCCAACTGCAGATATGCCATCATATCTTTTACAATAAAATGCCTGTAAAAATTGGTCACATAATCCCGCATTTCAAACGGGATACGGTGCTCGCTTAATATTTCCGAAATCATTCGCGCCTGGACTGCTGCCCGGAAAAGCACAGCAATTTCTCCCGGCTTTATTCCCTGGTCCAGTTTTTTCTGGATCTCTTCCGTTACATACTGCGCCTCTTCCTGTTCATCCAGGACTTCCTGCACATGAACATTCTGTCCTCTTCCCCGAAATGACTGTACACGCTTGTAAAAACCGGGTATCATTATGCAAAATCACTCTTGCCGCTGCTCCGGTAATAAATTCGGTAGAACGATAATTCACCGTCAGCGAAATGGTCCGAAGTGATGGGAATTCCTGCTTCATATAAAGCATCAGCTCCGGCTTTGCTCCACGAAATCCATAAATGGACTGATCATCATCCCCGACTACAAACAAATTGTACCTCGGTGCTGCAAGCATCCGGATCACTTCATACTGCACACGGTTGATATCCTGGAATTCATCGATCAGGATATACTGAAAACGCTTCTGCCATCCTTGCAGAATCTCCGGCTTTTTCCGGAAAAGTGCATAACACTGTACCAGCATATCATCAAAATCAAATTTTTTCAGTTCTTTTTTCTGATGCTCATAGCTGCGGAACACTTCTGCAAACTCATCTTGTGTAAGATACTTACTGTGAAAATCTTTCAGATGACAAAGTCCGTTCTTTACCATGCCGACTTCCCGCAGAAGTTCTCTCACCAGTTCCTCTTCATCTTCTACCTCAGGTGTTGATTCGATATCGGTCTGGTCTAAGACCTCCTGTAAAAGTACAGAGGACTCTTTTTCAGACATCAGATTATTCGCACCAATCCCATAGGCACATTTTAGAATCCCATAAAAAATACTGTGAAAGGTTCCAAACGTTACCGGATAATTTTTTTCCGGCAATCAGCCTTTCAAAACGTTCTTTCATTTCACGTGCTGCATATCTTGTAAAAGTAATTACAAGAATCTGATCCGGGCGTACTCCACTCTCCTCGATCAGATAACGGGTACGTTCTGTGACAATAAGCGTCTTTCCCGAACCCGGAGGTGCCAGCACCATACACGGTCCATTCCCGTGCTTTATCGCTTCATCCTGTCCTCTGTTTAGTTTCATGAACTCCCCTTCTCATATGTAATACAACAGAACGGATTCCTCTTCCGCATTACGCGAAAAAAGAAATCCGTCCCCCATGCATACTTTTATATCTGTATATTACCTGCTTAATAATTCTATTGCATTCTTGATTCTTTCTACAGATTCTGCCTTACCAAGAACTTCCATGATCTCAGTCGCTCCACCCGGAGTATTCTGCTTTCCTGAAACTGCAGTTCTTACCGGCCACATCACATATCCGTTCTTATAACCTTTTTCTTCTGCAAATCCCTTCAGCAGCCCGAATAATGCGTCATTACTGTAATCATCCCATGCTTCCAGTCTTGGAAGAATTTCTTTTAATACTTCCAGAGAAGTCTCTTCGTTAGTCTTCATCTTCTTATGGCAATACATTGCAGTATCATATTCCGGAACAGCTTCAAAGAAATCAATCTGGTCTTTGATATCCGGAAGGATTTCGATACGGCTCTTGATCAGAGACGCAATCTTTTTCAGATCATAATCCTTTGTGATCACTTTCTTGATATACGGCTCTGCAAGTTCATAGAATTTATCAAAATCCATAGCCTTCAGATATTCCCCGTTCATCCACTTCAGCTTATTGATATCAAATACAGCCGGTGATTTGCTCATATGATGATAGTCAAATGCTTCAACAAGTTCCGGCAGTGAGAAGATCTCTCTGTTATCCTGCGGACACCATCCAAGAAGTGCCACATAATTTACAATTGCTTCACTTACAAATCCCTGATCCAGAAGATCTTCGTAAGAAGAATGTCCACATCTCTTGCTGAGCTTTTTGTGGTTCTCATCTGTAATCAGCGGGCAATGTACATAGACCGGTACTTCCCATCCAAATGCTTCGTAAAGACGGTTGTACTTCGGTGCTGAAGAAAGATATTCATTTCCTCGGACAACGTGTGTAATATTCATCAAATGATCATCAATAACGTTCGCAAAATTATAGGTCGGATATCCGTCTGATTTGATCAGGATCATATCATCCAGTTCCGCATTCGGAACGGTAATATCTCCATAAATTTCATCATGGAAAGTTGTGGTTCCCTCTGTCGGCATATTGATACGGACAACATATGGCTTTCCGGCTGCAAGGTTTGCTTCTATCTCTTCTTTACTCAGATGCAGACAATGCTTGTCATAATTCACAATCTGTGTTCCATCCTCTGATACAGAAGTCTTCAAAGATTCCAGACGTTCTTTATCACAGAAACAGTAGTATGCATCTCCCTGTTCAATTAACTGCTTAGCATACTTCATGTAAATTCCTGAAGCCTGTCTTTCACTCTGAACGTATGGTCCGACACCGCCATCTTTATCTGGGCCTTCATCATGAACAAGGCCTGTCTTCTCCAGTGTTCTGTAAATAATATCCAATGCACCTTCTACATATCTTTCCTGATCTGTATCTTCAATACGGAGGATGAAATCTCCGCCTTCATGTTTTGCGATCAGGTATGCATATAATGCAGTACGCAAATTACCGACATGCATTCTACCTGTCGGACTAGGTGCAAATCTTGTTCTGACTTTTTTCATTTTAGTGTTCCTCTCTTTAACTTCTGTTTTATTTTCACTGTGAAAATAGACTATTCACAGTTCTCTATGACATTCTAATATATGTTCATCTTTATAATACTAACACATTCCCTTTTTTACTTCAAGCATTCCGAAGCCACTATTTTTCCCGTTTTTCTGTATTTTGCGGTTCCTCAGCTCCAGGAACGATCTTTCGGACGTACTTCATGGAATTCTGCTTCCACTCACTCTTCTGAAAAGCCTGGAAAAAGGTATCCACGACAAAAATTGCAAGAGAGATCACGCCTGCGATCTCCAATGTCTGGATCAGATAAAATTCGGACATCGCCTCGTTCCCGTCGATCAGATAATGAACCGTCTGGTACATCCCGTTTCCGGGAACAGTCGGAAGAACCCCGGCAATCAGAAACAACGTAACCGGTGTCTTATAAACTCTCGCAAAAATATGCGAAACAACCGCAGCTGCAACTGCTGAATATAAAGATGCCATCACATCTCCTCTGCCAAAATGTATTGCAAGCAGATAAACAAATCCACCAATTGCTCCTACAATACCAGCCTGAAGAACAAAGCGGCGCGGAACCTGAAGGAGAACCGCAAAACTGTAAATAGATAAAAACGCTCCAAATACCCGGATGATCATTTCAAAAACAGTACTGTTCATTTTTTACTCTCCTTCCTGCTAAAAAATCTTTGTGCAAAGCGCCAGCCCAATACCAATTCCAATTGCAATCCCAAGTGCTTTTAAGAAAGCTTCCATCACTCTTGCACCACCGGAAAGATAATCCCCCCGCAAGGTATCCCTGACAGCATTGGTGATTGCCATTCCCGGTACAAGAGGCATGAAACTTCCTATCATAACAGTATCCATATTCATCTGATCACCCAGACCTTCTTTTAGAAGGCAGCAGGCAAATGCAACACCAAATCCTGCGAAAATATCTTGAATAAATGGGTGAAATTTCAGATCCTGTCCCGCTGATACAAAGGCAACAAGAAAAAGTCCTACAATGATGGCTGCCCCGGTATCTGCAATGGATCCACCAAAAAAAGTTGTAAATCCCACACCAACCCCCATCATTGCCAGGTTAGTTAGTCTTGCGGCTGAACTCGAACTGTTTTAACGTCGAAAGCTTCTCATATGCCTGCTCTAGTGTCAGATCATCTCCACAATACTGCCTGGAAATCTCATTAACATCTACGACGAGCTTTAGATTGGTATCCCGTTCTTCTACTCTCTTTGTAACAGTAACTGCCTTTTCGTTCTCCAGTTTGATCGTCGCGGAAATTCCGGTCATGATCACCAGAACTTCTGCCATCTCGATGTGATCCGCCGTCTTCAGTATATGATGCATGGTATCTTCCACACGATACGTTTCCGCTCCGCTTCGCAGCATTATTTCACCGGCAAGCATCGCCGTTTTCAGTAATAATTGCGTATCCATGACTTTCTCCCTCTCACTTTTTCGGATTTATAACTGTCATGATACTATTTCCTATTCTAAAATCAACCAAAATTTTTCGTACACAAAACAGTACAATCATTACCGTTCACAGTATCTGTGACAAATAATGTATAATCTTTCTGCAAAAACAGTTTTTCGCAAGGAAAAAGGCTTCCCGGTCTTATGACCGGAAAGCCCATCTTCCTGAATTAGAGTGAGAGTGTTTATAAAAGGCAGATTTTATTAGTTAATATATCCGCTCTTTTTCAGTTCTTCCTCAGCTTTTGCGAGGTTTGCGTCTGATACACGGATGATTGGTCCGGTGCATCCCATTCCGCTTTCTGCGTAAATACCGAGTTTCCACAGTACTTTAACTGCGTCTTCCAGATCCATAACTTCAATACCTGGAATCTGTGCTGTAACGACTTCCTTCGGTGGCTCTTTTACTTCTTCTTCAGCCGCTGCCGGTTTCTGAGAAGCTTTGTGCTCATCAAGGATTTCTTTTAATCCAGCTTTCTTAACAGCTGCAAATTCTTCTTTCGCTACTTCAAATACTTTTCCTCTTACCAGCTGTGCTGCGTAACGGATTGCATTTGCGATAACCGGTGCTCCGGATGCTCTGGATACGATCATGACAAGCTGTTCATATCCTTCTCCGATTCCTGGTCCATATCCAAATCCTGTAGCTTCAAAGCTTCCGCCTGTTGTGAAAGAAGAAAGCATTTTCACCATGATATTTCCTGTGAGGGAATCTGTTACCATGATGTCCGGGGATGCCTGAAGGACGTCATTTCCTCTCATAACGCATCCGCCATCTGCTCTTCCTGATTCTGCAAATTCGATCGGATACCCGTTCTCCTGCAGTTTCTTCAGAGCTTTCTCTGTCTGACGTGCACCGTCTACATTCAGGATACCAACGGTCGGATTCTTCTTGCCACAAGCTTTTGCAGCGATGATTCCGTAGATCGCATTTTTGATCATTCCTTCAATACGGTCTGTGCTGGATGTTCCTGTTGTATTAGCGATGAACATTTCTTTTGCAGTTGCCGGTGTTACACAGCGTCCTACTGTAGATACACCGATCGGGAATGGGAAGTGCATGGTTACTGCTGCATCTACTTCTCCATTCTTCAGCATTTCTTCCATCTTATCATGACCTTCTTCATCGTTAGCCACTTTAACAGTTGTAACGCCTTCTGCTTCTAATGTTCCGATATAATATACATCAATTCCGTCTTTTGCCGCTTCAATTGCCGCTGCCATAGAGTTTTCTTCTCCATGTTCGCTTCCCATTCCGGTCAGTGCAACTTTCGGGCGCTTTCCGAAGCTTCCTGTCTCCAGTCCCTGCGCCATCTCCATAAAGGTGTCGGCAATCATTCTTTCAATACTATTTGCCATTTTGTTTGTCCACCTTTCTTATTCTTCTGTTGCCATGAGTGATGCTGCAAAATCTTTCATTGCTTTTGCAATCAGTCCTTTTACTTCTTCTTCTGATACACCACTGTTATCTTCTGCACCGGTATTTGCCTGGATTACGAAAGATACACCATCGAAGAGGTTGGTCATACGTCCAAGGAACAGACTTCCTTTTCCGATGATCATGACTTTATTGATCTTTCCAGCAAGGATATCTTCTCTTGCAAATCCGATGTACGGTACACCTGAAGGAATATGTCCCTGAGTCGGAGCCCATCCTGTCAGTCCGTGTTCTCCTGCGAAGCTTGCAAGTTCTTTTCTGTCAAGTTCGCCTCTCTTAACTGCGAGAGCTGCGATCATCTTGTAGTTAGCAAGCGGTACATCTCCTGCTCCTGCCGGTTTTGTGATATCCGGGTTCTGCATTTCCGGAGAGAATTTATCGATATCTGTGATCTTAAGTCCTGCTCTTTCCAGTGGATCAGCTACAAGGCTTCCGATTACGTTCTGCGGAGCACTTCCTGTTCCTACTGTATGGCGTCCAAGGATATCCAGGTTGATTTCCGGGTTTACACCATCGTTTTCTGCGATGATTACACAGAATCCGCCAAGGCAGTCTTCCAGGATCGGAAGACCTTTCTTTACATGGTCTTTACCGTTCATACCAAGTTTTGCTGTACAACCACCAGCTGTTACAGCTACACATTTGTATGCGCCTGATTTTACGAGAGCTGCTGCTTCGATCAGTGCGTGAGATGGTCCGGCACAGAATCCACGTGAGTCAGAACCTGTTGCGTTCAAAAGTCCTGCAACTTCAGCTGCTGCTTTTGCGAAGTTACCACCGCCACGCTGGTTCATATCACCACAAGCTTCTTCTGCACAGTCGATGACATACTCAACGTCTGTCTTTTCGATTCCTGCGTTTCTTACACCATAGAGGAGGGCGAGCACACTGGATGCCTTACTCATAATGTTTTCATGCATAACATGTGCTGAAAGGTTTGCATCAATGTCATGCGCTCTCTTTACACAGCCTACCAGTTTGTTTTCATGATACAGACCTTCAGCATGCTCTTCATTTACAAAGTGTTCGATTTCTGAGATTTCAAATCCCCTCGATTACTTTTTCTACGATATCATCTGTGATGATCGGATCTGCTGCAAATTTTTCTTTTGTAGCTGCTACAAATCCTTTTTCAAGCATAACAACTTCGAACATGTCGCATGCCTGAGCTAAAAGAAGGAATTCGTCTTCCGGCATGATCTCACCGTATTTTCCGTAACGCTCTGCACCTTCTTTTACTTTATCGTAGTAAGGAAATTCAACCTGGGCAAGGTCGTCCGGTGTTGCATTTCCGATATATACCTGATTCGGCCAATAATTTACACATGTATCATATGACCGAAGATGATCCCTAAGTTCTTTTAAATATTCTGATTCCGGATTAACAACTCTTTCTGTTGTCTGTGTTGTTCCGTTGTAAACTACCATTTCCGGGGTATGTACGAGTACATATCCTGCTCCTTTAATTACACTGTTCATCGCTGGTTTCCACCTTTCCTGACATTCTCTTTTTACGAGTGTCACCATCATTCATTTCTCCGTGATATGCGCGTATAATCTACCTGTCCTGATTTAAAAGATTTTGGGCAGAATGCGCTAAACAAGCTTTTATCAGAAGCGCATCACTGGCACGCTTCCGAGATGCTAGGCAATTCACTAATGCAATACCAGCATGTTCCCGATATGCCTGGCAATAAAACAGGCGACAGGAAGAATCCTGCCGCCTGTACCTCTATCTCAGATATTCCGCTTCGAAGGATAAATCCCTCTTTATCTTAGAGGTATTTGCAATATTCGTTGCGGATTGCTGACATTTCGTCTACGATATCATCAACATCAAGGACCATTTCCATCATGCCTACCTGTTCATCGTAAACAGCCGGGTCATCAATTCTTTTTTTAACTCTGGGTTCACATACGTGATAAGTTGTGAGTCCAAGCTGGACCCCTGTCAACGGACCTGCGAATGTCGGGTCTCCTGCTGTAACGGTTTCTGCAGCAAGTCCTGCTGCTTCTCCTTCAGCTGCGCCTACGATTACGACTACGTTTTCCGGGCCGTACTCCTCAGCAAATTCTTTTACCCTTTTCTGATTCTCCAGATCCATTGCGCCTGCGCTAGTTCAGACGAAACATTCTGTTGAAGAAAAAACTACATCTCCGCCAGCTGTCTTAACGCATTCTGCGATTGCTGGTCCCGGTACACCGTCACGGTCACCGATAATAACAACTTTTTTATCTTTTAAAATTGCCATGATGTCTTTTCCTCCTTCCTTTCTTTTAAAATTTTGTTTTGATAATAGTTTTACACGCTTTACGCGATTATATATTGTGAGCACACAGCCGGATCTCTGCCGGCTGTGCGCGGCTCACCTAATTAAATAATGATTAGATATATTTCTTAATCATTGCTTCGATGCTTTCCTGTGTAGCATCGTCTTTTACTACTTCTTCAACTTTTTCGCCATCTTTGTAAATAGCCATAACCGGAAGTCCAAGGATCTTCTGTCCGATAGCAAGACGACGAGCTTTTGTTGTATTCAGAGATGTGAATTTGATCTTATCTCCGTATTTATCTGCCATTTCGTGTACGAACGGCATCAGAGCCTGGCACGGAACACATCCATCACCAAAGAAATCTACGAATACATAACCTTCTGCTTTTAAAGACTTCGTCTTCGAATGTTTTCTTATCTACTTCTAACATGTCAAATGTCCTCCTCACTCTATTAAAAAGTGTTTATTATTTTAATTCGTTAATATACTTTTCTGCCTGTGTAGCTGCGATTGCTCCATCAGCTGCAGCTGTAACAACCTGTCTTAAGCTCTTAACGCGGATATCGCCTGCTGCGAATACGCCTGGGATATTAGTGTGCATATCTGCATCTGTCGGAATATATCCTCTTTCATCCATCTCAAGGCCTGTTCCTTCATAGATCTTTGAGTTTGGAAGTGTTCCGATAAATCCGAATACACCAAACATTCCGTCATCTTCATCAGCTACGATCTTAGTGAGTTCACCTGTTTTCACATTTTTAACAGTCATCTCAGAAAGGATTCCGTCACCGCCAACTTCTTCTACAACCGTATCCCACATAAAGTGAAGTTTTTCGTTCTTGAAAGCTTTTTCCTGGATGGATTTTGCTGCACGAAGCTCATCACGTCTGTGAATAATGGTAACTTTTCTTGCAAATTTTGTAAGGTACATAGCTTCTTCTACAGCAGAGTCTCCTCCACCTACTACGTATACTTCAAAATCTTCAAAGAAGTTTGCATCACAGGTAGCGCAGTAAGAAACGCCCTTGCCCATGAACTCTTTTTCGCCTTTGCATCCGATCGGTCTTGCAAAAGCTCCGGTTGCGATGATAACCGTCTTTGACTGATATTCAGCCTTCGCACTCTTCAGTACTTTGATATCGCCGTCCAGGTGTACTTCGTTAATTACATCTGAGGCTCTCTCAACGCCGAATTTTTCACACTGCTGTGTCATTCTTGCGATAAGAGAAGGACCGCTTTCCCCTTCTACGATCTGTCCAGGATAATTTTCGATGTCATCTGTGATTGCGATCTGTCCGCCATCTTTACCTTTCTCAATAACCAGTGTTGAAAGACGGCTTCTTCCTGCGTACAGACCTGCAGCTAAGCCTGCAGGTCCCGCACCCAGGACGATCACGTCATAAACTTTGCTCATAACGTTCTCTCCTTTTTTAATAAAATTACATGACCTTCTAACTATGATTTAGTTGTCAAAGATTGTCTGTCCGTCTACTTCTGTTGTAAGAGCTTTCAGAGCTTTTTCAACAAGACCCTTACGAAGAGCATACTCTTCATCTTTTTCAAGAGCCGGATTTCCAAGTGGATGAGGAATAGCAATCGTAGGAACGATTCTGTTCGCACCAACTGTCATGGAAATCGGAGTTACTGTACACATATGAACTACCGGGAGTCCAGCTGCTTCAATTGCTTTTACCATTGTTGCACCGCAACGTGTACAGGTACCTCAAGTAGAGGTCATGATAACTGCGTCAACACCGTCTGCTATAAGTTTCTGAGCATATTCCTCAGCGAAAGCTTTTGCAGAAGCTACGGCTGTACCGTTACCAACCGTTGTATAGAATTTGTTGTGAAGTTTTCCGATAACGCCTTCTTTTTCGAATTCACGCATAACGTCTACAGGAAGTACACGGTCTGGATCTTCGTTTGCATATACCGGGTCATATCCACCATGAGCTGTTTCGTACGTCTCTTCTGTAAGATCCATAACACCTGTGATGTCATATTCTCCGTAATGTGAGGCATTTGAACTTTCGATGTGGTCCGGATTTCCTTTCGGAACGATTCCACCTGAAGTACAAAGTGCGATTGTAGCCTTGCTAAGATCTTTGATAGCTGGCTGTGGATCAACACGGTCGAATGTTGGCATTGGATACTCTGTCTCAAACGGCTTGTCTGCCAGTTTCTTAAGGAGCATCTTAACAGCTCTCTTAGATCCACGTTCTTTTTCGAAGAAGTTTACACGAACTCCGTTCGGCATGTAACCTTCCTGGCAAGAAGCACCGAATTTTTTCGCCTTTAGCGATCTTAAGAGCAAGAGGAGCAAGTTTCTTAACTGCGTCTCTCATACCAGCTGCACTGTTCTTTGTAGATACTGTGTAAACTTTGTTCTTGAACATATCAGCACCTGGGTTTTCAACGTACATACCAGTTACTGCCGGGATTCCGAGTTCTTCCTGTACTGCATCACAGATAGTTCCGCATGCAACACCGTAACGTCCAGCATTGAAAGCAGGTCCAGCGATGAAGATATCAGGATTCTGGCTCTTAACCATTTCAAGAATATCAGCTTTTGCTTTGTCAAGGTTTTCATTGAAGTAAGAGTCACCGCAAACGATTGTAGCTACGATCTCTGCTTCTTCTCCAAACTGCTGTGTCAGAGCCTGTCCAGGTCCAACGATTTCGCCTACGCGAAGTTCAGCAGGATAATCAGCTTTTTCTTCTCCACCAATCTGAGCGAAGAACTGATTGATATAATGTACAACTTTAATTTTACTCATTATCTTTACGTCCTCCATTCCTAGCGTGCACTCAGATATCCAAATCCGGTTTCATTTGTAGCACCGGTAATGGCCTGAATTTCAACTTCGATTGTTCCATCTTCACGACGAGAATGTTCATTACCACCAGCAATGGTTGTAACAAAATCTTCTGTTCCGATTACTTTATCCATCTTAGGAAGTACGATTACCTGGTTAGCATTTCCACCGGTTACAACTGCGTCTGCAGCCGGATCAGCATCTGCCAGTGACTGAGATTTTCCGTCACGTCCGGCATATTCGTCTGTAATGATTACAGTCTTAACGCCTTCAGCTTCGATCTTCTTGCAGTTCATGATAAGGTCAGTATCCGGGTTACCGAATCCTTCCTGAGATACGATAACTGCATCAAGGTCTAACAGACGGCACATCTTAGCTGTCCAGTCAGATGAACGCATCTTATCAGCAAGGTATACGTTTTCGTTTGTAAGAATCTGACAAACGAAGTTGATTGTTTTTCCGTGTTCTTCGAACAGGTCATGTACAACCGGGTTGTTTTCATGAACATATGTTGGGTTCTTATCGCAAGCGGATACACAGTTACCAGATACGATAGCTCCGTCCATAACTTCTGTCGGGTTCATGATTGTAGAGAGTGTTCTCTTAGCATCAACACCGTATACATATGTGTCATGGAGAAGTCCCTGGCTCTGAAGCATCTGTACATAAGCAACTCTCGGAAGGTTCGGGAATTTTTCTTTTCCTTCCATGATTCCGTATGTCTCATATGTCTTTGTCTCGTCTGGTGTGAGTTCACGAGCAAGTTCTCCAAGGTAAACTGCTACTCTGAATCCAGCAAGACGAACAGCTTTTTCATATTCATGCTGTTTGATTCCTTCAACTGGTTCGCAAACAACTACTAAGTTGTTAAGTTTAGAGAATGGTGTATATTCTGCACCCGGGCCAGACATATCAATGATACCTTCCTGGAATCCCACGATCTTACCAGCTGTTACAACAGCCATTCCTTTTAATGCATATGTCTTACCACTACCTACAGTGTCAACTTTTGCGATAACGCCTGGGAAGACTCCCCCTCTTCCTTCAACTTTAACACGTGGTTCAATAACATCTTTAACCGGAGTGATACGAACGCTTTCACCTGGTTTTGCGATATCAAATTTAACATCTTTGATTTTTTCGTCCTCAAGAACGATTGCCTTTACAGCTTCTTCGTCAACATACAGAACACCATTTTCGATCTTTGATTCAGATGCGAACTGAATGTCGTTAATAAAAATGTGACCTACTTCTAATTTCACTGTAAATTCCCTCCTTTTTTGAATGTGTTTGTTGTATGCTCAAAAGTACACTAAACCGCATGTACTTCTACAGCCTTTTTTTAGCGCCAGCTTTCCGCTGACGGCAGAGCGCTTGAGATCAATGTGTAATCTACAAGCTGAAAGTCTGCATAAACCTGAGGTTTATAAAGATCAGACTTAAACTGAAATTTACCGCACGCCTGAATGGCGCTTGCAATGATCTGCATCGCCTGTGCATCCAGACCTTCCGGCGTTTCTGAGAGCATAACCGACTTATATGGAGTCTCATTCGGTTTTACGCTTCCGGACAGCGGATGTGTCAAAAGCCGGTATCCCTGGAAGATCATCTTCTGAACTTTTTTAAGTGTGTCCTCATAAGAAAGTTCTTCGTATTCCACATGATAATCTTCCCCCAGTTTTTCTTTTACCAGTGGATTATTTGTGATAATCATAAATCCAGTATTCATAGCCGCTTCTTCCTTTCGTCCCCTGTCCGTTTATGCGGTCTTTTTTGGCTCCCTGTGTCTGAAATACTCCAGATATTTTTTTAACATATATCTGGTATCAAAAAAGGACGCCAAAACAACTTCTCTGTTTTAAACGTCCTTTCTGTCTCCTTGTAAATTCGGCAATTCCGGATTCAGAGTGTA
>ENA-OQDT01001556-OQDT01001556.1-human-gut-metagenome-genome-assembly--contig:-NODE-1556-length-13142-cov-2.423819_pt1 | contig 13142 bp, 10 predicted proteins | sample MGYA00242786_ERZ504617 | MGnify/ENA primary metagenome ERZ504617 (study PRJEB26092, sample SAMD00036337) | human gut metagenome | host: Homo sapiens | study: EMG produced TPA metagenomics assembly of...
CTGGAGCTGGGCGGTGTGCTGTACTGCGACCGCGAGACCGTGGACAAGATCGAGAAGATGAAGGTCTGCACCTGCCTGAACCCCCTGCACACTGCCATGTCCATCTATGGCTGCATGCTGGGCTACAACCTCATCTCTGCCGAGATGGCAGACGAGGATCTGCGCTCCTTCATCCAGAAGATCGGCTATATCGAGGCTATGCCCGTTGTGGTTGATCCCGGCGTTCTGAACCCCTACGAGTTCATCGGCGCTGTCATCAACCGCCGTCTGCCCAACCCCTTTATGCCCGATGCTCCCCAGCGTATCGCTACCGATACCTCTCAGAAGCTGGCTATCCGCTTCGGCGAGACCATCAAGGCTTACGAGGAGCGCGGTCTGGACAAGTCCAACCTTGTGCTGATCCCGCTGGTGCTGGCAGGCTATGCCCGCTACCTGAAGGGCATCGACGACAACGGCCAGCCCTTCGAGATCTCTCCCGATCCGCTGCTGGCTGAGCTGCAGGCCATCGTCAACCCCTTGGAGGTCAAGGAAGGCGAGCAGGATTTCAGCTGCCTGAAGGCTCTGTACAGCCGTGCCGACGTGTTCGGTGTGGACCTGTACGCCGTCGGTCTAGGCGAAAAGATCGAGGGCATGGTCAAGGAGCTGTACGCCGGTAACGGCGCAGTGCGCAAGACCCTGCACAAGTACACCCTCGCCCGCTAAAACTTTATAACGCTATTTCCGTGACCCACGCTGCGCTTTTGCTTTGCCGCAGCGTGGGTTTTTGTTTTGTGAAAATTGTTATGTAAAAATAGAATCCCGGAGCGTCTGCGGACGCTCCGGGATTTCGAAAGAAACATAATTATTCCGCTATTCATGCGCAGAGCAAAGCGGAGCGCATGAAAAATCGTTCCGGTGCCCTTATTTCCGGCAGTCGTGCAGGCTGGCGGCGGGCAGGGCACTGCCCAGCAGGCTCCATGCGGCATCCATGCTCTCGTTCAGCAGATAGGCCTGATTCTTCTGGACGTAGATGTACACCGCCTCTTTGGTGCGGTAGGCGCAGTACACGGTATTCCAGGTGTAGCGGTTGGTGGGCTCGGTCTTGTTCTGCTCACCGGCCATCCAGACCGAAAGCCCGGCGGCGTCCAGTTCCAGCCGGTAGAAGGGGCGGGGCAGACCCAGCTTTTTGATCTGCTTGGAGAGGTTGGCAAAGAAGGTACCGAAGTATACGGCGGGCAGACCGATGGCTACGATGGCCAGCACGGCGGTCAGCAGCCCGGCACCCTCCCGCTTGCCGATCTGGCTCAGGCAGATGCCGGCACACACCAGCAGAATGGCGGTGAACACCGCCGGACGCTGCCAGCCTTTGTTGTGGCGCAGCAGGTCAAAAGATGCAAAATCGTGAAAGCTTTTTTCGTCCATCTGAACGGAAACGCAAACATTCTGGGTCATAAAGTTACCCTCCTTTTTGGGCATAGTACCACATTTACCGGCAAGAAGCAAGCAAAAGATGCATCGGCGGCGGTGCATCCGGCTTGCAAACCGCCCGCAAGGCGTGGTAAAATAAGATATTATCTGGGGTGTATCTGAAAAGTCGAAAATTTAGTCTATTTCTACAAGCACAGCTGGCTTTTGCGTGAATCAGCCTTGAAATCCACAAAGGATTCCTGCGGCTATTTGCCTTAAATCCCGCTTGTGCTTGCGAAATATTCGTCATTTTCTTTGTTTTCAGATACACCTTACGAAAAAGGGGGAAGCCTTGCATGGAAAAGCGCAACTGGAAGCACAGCGTTACGCTCAAGCAGCGCATGGTACTGTGTCTGGCAGCATTTTTTGCCGCCTTTGCGTTGCAGCTTGCCCTGAACGGCTATCAGGCACGGGCGGTGCAGCAGGTACAGGACGACCAGATGGGCAACTTTAACGCCATCAGCCGCTTTCAGGGCGGTGTGGAAAGCTCCATCAGCATTCTGGAAGCGTACCGCTGGGAGAATGGCGGGACTGAGGAAATGCTGGAAAAGCTTCAGGCAGCCTGCTCCACCAGCAACGCATGGCTGTGGCGCATCCGATCCAATATGGACGGCTTGCAGAACGTCAGCGATGAGCAGTGGGTGCTGTACGGTGCGGTGGAGACCACCTACGGCAGCTACAACACCCTGCTGGAGGAGCTGGAAGGCTACCTTTCCAATGGGCAGGAAGCAAAGGCTTCCCAGCTGTACTATAACAAGGTTTCGGTCTGCGGCGGGTATCTGAGCCAGTACACTATGCAGCTGCTGAAAGCCTCGATCCTGGATGCCCAGACTACTTACACCGAGATCTCGGAGCTGGGCGAGCGAATCGCCCTGATGCAGATCGTGGTGGTGGCACTGTGCGTGGCGCTGGGCTGCGCCTCCGGTCTGATGGTCATGCAGCTGCTGACTCCGGTGTCTCAGATGATCGAGGCCTCCCGCGCTATCAGCCGCAGCCAGTTCGATACCCCGGACATCCCGCTGCCCAAGCAGCCGGAGATCGGTCAGCTGGCGGAGTCCTTCAACCGCATGAAGCACTCTATGGCGCAGCAGGTAAGCACCTTACAGGAGAAAAACGAGATCGAGCGGGAATTGCATCGCCAAAAGACCGAGGCGCTGGAATTGCAGAACCGCATGGAGCGCAGCCGGTTGCAGCAGCTGCGCAGCCAGATCGACCCGCATTTTCTGTTCAATACCCTGAACGTCATCCAGCAGATGGCGGGTACAGAGTCCGCCTATCGCACGCAGGCGCTCATCATGGCGCTTTCCCATCTGCTGCGTTACAGCCTGATGAGCAACGATGAACAGGTGCCCCTCTCCCGGGAGGTGCGCGTTGTGGACGAGTACTACTCCATCTACCATGTGCGTTTTGGCGACCGGGTGCAGATGGAGTGGGCGTTCTCGGATTCGCTGGATCTGACCGAGACTATGGTGCCGTCCTTTATCTTGCAGCCCATCGTGGAAAACGCCTTCAAGCACGGCATCTGCCCCAAGGAAGAGGGCGGCGTGGTGCGCATCCGCATAATCCCCCTGCGGGAAAAAGGCCTGCTGTGCATCCGGGTACTGGACAACGGCGTGGGCATTGAGCCGGAGCAGCTGGAACAGCTACGCACGGCATTGGAGCAGCCCGCACCCCGCTGGGAACATATCGGTATTTATAATGTGGCTGCCCGTCTGCGGCTGCTGGATGCCCGCTGCCGGGTGGTGGTGCGCTCCCGGCCGGGGCGGGGAACTGCGGTGATCCTGTATCTGCCGCTGGTGGAGAATGAGGAGGAATTTGAGGAATGATTCGTCTGTTGATCGCGGATGACGAGAGGATGGAGCGGGAGGCGCTGGCGGATATCGTCATGCGCCGGTTCGAGCATGAGGTGACGGTGGAGATGGCGGAAAATGGCCGCAAAGCCGCCGATACCGCTGTGCTCTGGGAAGCAGACCTGATTTTGATGGACATCGAGATGCCGGGCATGAACGGCCTGGATGCTGCCCGCGCGGTGCTGGAACAGCGGCCGGAGTGCAAGGTGATCTTCATCACGGCGTACAGCCTGTTCCAGTACGCCCACGAGGCGGTGCATCTGGGTGCCTGCGACTATCTGCTGAAGCCGGTGGACCCGGACGAGACCGAGGCCGCCATCCGCCGCGCTATCCGACAGATTGAGGCCGGCCGCCGCTTGGCCGAGCTGGCTGCGGAAGCCCCGGAGCCGGAAACCGCCCCGGAGCAGGAGACCGAGCCCGCCGGGGAAGGGGAGAGCGACCGCAACGCACTGGTGATGGATCATGTGCGCAAGTATATGGAAGATAACTATATGGCAGACCTCTCGCTGGACAGCGTGAGCGAAATTTTGCACATCAGTCCGGCGTACCTTTCGGCGCAGTTCAAAAAATACCAGAAGATGAACTTTCTGGACTGCCTGACCGAGCTGCGCATCAACGCAGCTAAAGAACTGCTGGCCGACCCCTTCCGCTCCGCAGCGGAGGTGGCCTCCATGGTGGGCTACGAGGACGCCAGTTACTTTGCCCGCGCCTTTAAAAAGCGCACCGGCATGACCCCCACCCAGTACCGGAAGGAAGCGGCAAAGGCAGCCCGGGAGGCGCGGCTGTGACCCGCCGTCAGCTGCTGCGTCTGCTTGCGGCAGCCCCGGCACTGGCAGTTACAGGCTGCACGGCGCAGTCTGCTTCTTCGCAGCAGGAGAAGCCGCTCATCCTGCGCTATGCGGAGAACCAGCCGGAGGACTACCCCACCAGCAAGGCGGCAAAGGCCTTTGCCGAACTTGTGGCGCAGCGCACGGGCGGCCGGGTGAAGGTGCTGGTATACAGCGGGGCGGAACTGGGCGCAGAGCAGAGCGTCATCCAGCAGATGCAGTTCGGCGGGGTGGATTTTTCCCGCGTGTCCCTGAGCCAGCTGGCAGAGTGCGAGCCGGAGCTCAGCGTGTTGCAGCTGCCTTACCTGTACAGCGATGCCCAGCAGATGTGGCGGGTGCTGGACGGCAGCATCGGCGATGAGTTTCTGGCCATGCTGGACGGGATGGACTTAGTAGGGCTTTCGTGGTTCGACGCCGGTGTGCGCAGCTTCTACACCCGGGAAAAGGTGACCGGGCTGGATGATTTGCAGGGGCTGACCATCCGGGTGCAGGAGTCGGACATGATGAGCGACATGATCACCGCACTGGGCGCAAAGCCGGCGCAGGTGGTGTACAGCAAGGTGTATGCCGCCCTGCATAATGCCGAGATCGACGGGGCAGAGAATAACTGGCCCAGCTACGAGGTGATGGGACACTACGAGGTAGCGCCCTTTTTCCTGAAGGACGAGCACACCCGGGTGCCGGAGGTGCAGCTGGCCAGCCCGGCGGTGATGGAAAAGCTTGCCGCATTGGACGAAAGCTTCCCGGAGGTGATCCGCGCCTGCGCCCGGGAGAGCGCACAGACAGAGCGGGAGCTCTGGGCGCGGCGGGAGGCGAACGCAGAGCAGAATATGCGCAAGCGGGGCATCTGCGTCACCGAGCTGGACGAGGCCGAAAAAGCCCGCTTCCGCGCAGCGGTGCAGCCCATGTACGATGCGTTCTCTGCCCAGCAGGAACTGATCGACCGGATACAGAAAAGCTGAAAAAGACACCCCGAGAAGTGCCCGGATGGACATTTTTCGGGGTGTTGTTTTTTGCTATGAATACAGGAATGTATCCAACTGGTCAGCAGTGTTGCACAAACAAGACAGAAAGTGGTTGTGCAATATGGCAAAAACTATCTTGACATTCTTTCGAAAAACAGGACATTTTTCGAAAGCCCTTGTTTCGTTTCGGAAAATTTGCTAAAGTGTGTACAGTCAATGAACGAAAGCTCCGGCACCTGTGCGCCCGGAGAAGTTCACAATTATTTAAGGAGGACGATTCCTATGAAAATGATCTCTCGTCGCAGCTTTATGGCTGTTGCCGGTGCAGCTACCGCTGCTGTTGCTCTGACCGCCTGCGGTGGTTCCAAGAGCGGCTCCACTTCTACCGCTGCTTCCACCTCTACCGCAGCTTCTTCTTCTGCTGCTGCCGGTGATGCAGCAGCTGCTGCCAACGATCCCAAGGTGACTCTGGTCTACGCCGAGGTCAACCCGCTGGATACCATCGTTGGCCAGACCGGTTCTCACTTCAAGGAGAAGGTCGAGGAGCTGAGCGGCGGTTCTGTGGTCGTCGATGTGCAGGCTTCCGGTGTTCTGGGCTCTGAGAACGACGTTCTGGACGCTATTCTGGGCGGCTCTACCTCCATTGATATCAGCCGTATCTCTGCTTTCGCTCTGACCAGCTACGGTTGCAACAAGTCTAAGCTGCTGTCCATCCCCTTCACCTTCAACAACCGCGCTCACTTCTGGAACTTTGCCAACAGCGATCTGGCTCCTGAGTTCCTGAACGAGCCCCAGGAACTGGGCCTGCCCGTTCGCGGCCTGTTCTACGGCGAGGAGGGCTTCCGTCACTTCTTCACCGTCAAGCCCGTTGCTGCTATCGGCGACCTGAAGGGCATGAAGCTGCGTGTGTCCAACGACCCCGTTATGAACGGCATGGTCGAGGGTCTGGGCGCTAACCCCACCGTCGTTGCATTCGGCGAGCTGTACAGCGCACTGCAGACCGGCGTTGTGGATGGCGCTGAGCAGCCCATCGCAAACTACAAGTCCAACGCCTTCCCCGAGGTTGCTAACAACCTGATCCTGGACGGCCACACTCTGGGCGCTATTCAGGCTGTTATCACCGATAACGCATGGGGCAAGCTGACCGCTAACCAGCAGGCTGCTGTTATGGCTGCTGCTGCCGACACCCAGAAGTTCAACGCTGATCTGTCTGAGACCGCTGAGAACAAGGTTCTGGAAGAGCTGCGCTCCTCCGGCTGCAACGTTGTGGATGTGGACGACAAGACTCCCTGGCAGGAAGCTTGCGCCAAGGTCATCAAGGACAACACCTCTGATCAGGCTGAGCTGTACCAGAAGCTGCTGGACATGAAGGCATAATCTGGCTTATCTGTTTTTATGGACAAGTGCAACATTGGCCCAAGTCTCCAAAGTAACCGGAGTCGTGATTTCAGAAGAAGGCAATGAGCCGGTGGTTGGTGCATCTATTCTGGTGAAAGGATTCTCGCAAGGAGTGATTACCAACGTAAATGGAGAGTTTACACTCACCAATGTTCCCAATGATGCCAGAACCTTAATTATCTCGTTTGTTGGCATGAAAACGCAGGAAGTTGCAATCAAGCCTCAACTCAGGATCATCATGTCAAACGATTCTCAGATGCTGGATGAAGTGATTGTAACAGTACGCCTGACGGTACAAGCGAAAAAATCATCGCTGACAGGAGCCATTTCATCCGTCAATCAGGATCAGATTGAAATGCGACCAACCTCCAGCGTAACTTCAGCATTGGAAGGAACGACATCGGGCGTACAGATTAATAGTACTTACGGTGCACCGGGCAGTGATCCGTCAATCCGTATTCGCGGTATCGGAACTGTAAACGGTTCGAGCACTCCGCTTTATGTGGTAGACGGTGTTCCTTTCGGAGGAAATATTTCGGAATAAACCCGGCCGATATAGAGAGCATTTCAGTTCTGAAAGATGCAGCCTCAGCCCGCACTATACGGCAACCGCGCATCAAACGGTGTGATCCTGATCAGCACAAGAAAAGGGACTTCCAACAAATCAGTTTCGACCTAAAAATCACAAGGAGTCTATTCACGCGGTATCAAAGAGTATAAGCGTACCTCACCTAACCAGTTTATGGAAGCAAGTTGGCAAAACCTGAAGAATGCACGTATGTCTGCAGGTGATGATGCAGCCACCGCGGCCAAGTATGCGTCGGAAAATCTGATTTCGGAACAACTATACCTTAATATATATAATAAGGCGGACAATGCTTTGTTCGACGCGAATGGTAATCTGGTTTCGGATGCACAAATCCTTCCGGGATATGCCGATGACCTTGACTGGTATTCGGATGCCATCCGCAACGGATACCGGCAGGAATATTCCTTTAGCGGAAATACCGCTAACGAAAAGAGTAACTATTACTTTTTCCATTGGCTATCTGGATGAGAAAGGTTATGTGACAAACTCGGATTTCAATCGTATCTCAGCCCGTACCTCCCATGAGCTTCACCCCTAAGAAATGGTTCAAGGCAGGCATTAACCTATCCGGCACGCACCAAAATTCTCATGCAACCAATGGGGACAGTGACGCCGGATATACCAATGCATTTATGTATTGTCGTCAGATAGCCCCCATCTATCCCGTGCATCTGCATAATGCCGATGGTTCTTATCGCTTGGATGCCCTGAACAACAAACAGTACGATCCGGGATACTATAAAGATGACGAGGGAGTAACGATCTCCACCCGTAACCAATATGTAGACCGTCATGTAATCTGGGAAAACGAATTGAGTACGGACAAAACCATACGCAACACACTGCAAGCTATTGCTTTTGCAGATGTCAAGTTCCTGAACGACTTCACATTCACAGTGAAAGGCGACCTCAACGTGCGAAACTCCGAACAGACCTCTTACGACAATGCCACTATCGGTGACGGTAAAGGAAACAACGGACGTACCAAGCGAGTGACTTACCGCTATAAGAATTATACCTTCCAGCAGCAACTGAACTGGAATCATGTATATGGCAAACACTACATAGATGTACTGGCAGCACACGAAAACTACTCCAACAATTATGATTATGAGTATGCATTCAAGACGACCGAGACATTTGCCGGAAAGCCGAATCTGTCGAACTTCACAGATATTACCAGCCTGACCGGCTACGAGACAGACTATCGTACGGAAAGTTACCTGGGACGTATCCGCTACAACTACGCCGAGAAATACAATCTGGAAGTTTCGTTCCGCCGTGACGGTTCATCCCGCTTCTCCAAACAGAACCGCTGGGGTAACTTCGGTAGCATCGGTGCAAACTGGATTATATCGGAAGAGGACTTCATGCAATCTCTCACCTGGATAAACTCTTTGAAGTTCCGCGCCAACTACGGACAAGTGGGAAATGATGCCGGAACCGGATATTATGGCTACATGGGGCTTTATGCCGGTAGCCAGAATGCAAACATCGGGGCATATTATTTATCTCAGAACGAAGCTCTCGATCTGAAGTGGGAGACCGGAGAGGCTTATGGCATAGCACTTGAAGGCCGTTTGTTCAACCGCTGGAACATCAGTCTTGAGTATTTTGACAAACGGAACAAGGATCTTTTGTTCGATGTTTATCTGCCGTTGTCAGCAGGAGCCACTTCCACCACATCCGCACAGGCCACCATTGCAAAGAATCTGGGAACCATCTCCAACAAAGGTTTCGAAATCAATACGGACATCGATATCTACAGAGATAAGAAATGGAAAGTGAACTTTGCAACGAATGCCACATTCGTCAAGAACAAGATTGTGAAACTGCCTGAACAAAATAAGGATGGGATTATATCGGGGAACTACAAGATAGTGGAAGGTAAAAGCCGTTATGAGTTCGTTCCTGCCGACTTATGTCGGTGTCAGACCCAACTCACCGGTAACCGTCCCTGTACACACTCAATCTGGAAGACTATTTCATCACACTGCCCGATGGCAGCAAATTGGGAAATGCAGAAGGTACTGACATCAGCGACAATGAAAGCCTGACTTCCATCAACGGCACTTATTATACCAACAACACGACTTACGCCCTGAAAGAATTCCACGGTTCGGCACTACCCAAAGTCTACGGCAGCTTTACCGGTACGGTATCTTACAAATCACTTACTTTCTCCGCCTTGTTCACCTACTCGCTGGGAGGTCAAACCTATGATGGGGTATACCGTTCGTTAATGACTACAGGCACTTCACCCGGCAACTTCCACTCCGACATTATGAATGCCTGGAAAGCGGTTCCCGAGGGAATGTCAGAAAACTCGGCAGACCGTATCTGGATAGATGGCATTCCTCAGATAAACAGTACGATGAGTGCAAACAATAATTCCGCTTCTTCCAGATGGCTTGTCAGTTCGGACTATTTAGTAGTTAAAAACCTCACACTGAGCTACCGACTACCGGCTTCCTTTGTGAAACGACTGGACCTGCAGGGAATAAGCGTGAGCGCAAATTGCGAGAACTTATGGACATTCACAGCCCGCCAGGGCATGAATCCCCAGCAATCATTCGGCGGTTCGCAATACAACTATCTGGTAACTCCGAGAGTATTCTCCGTCGGTATCAACATTAAACTATAATAATAAAACGCTCACTTATGAAAAAGATATTATACACATTAGGACTCACAGTTCTGTTGACCTCGTGCGGCAGCAACTATCTGGACACTGTACCCCAATCATCTACGGGTACGGCCACTATCTTTGAAACCACTCAGAATGCCAAACTCGCAATAAATGGTATTTGCAGGTTAATGGTCAACCAATATCTCAGTTCACAAGGATTCAATGGCGAAGGAACTATCAAGACGTGGTATGGCAACTATCCGGGAAACGATTTTCAGAAATCAAACCTGACCGGATGGTCTTCCGTCATCAATTCGCTTTATCACGAAAGAAATACTTCAAGCTATTGTTATTAACCCCTGGTTCTACTATTATAAGCTGATAGGTAATGCCAATGCCATCATTGAAAACATAGACAATGCCAGCGGTAGCAATGAAGAAAAGCAGTTTATAAAAGCTCAGGCACTGACATTCAGAGCATACAGCTATATGATGCTGAGCCAACTCTATTGTCATCGCTGGTGCGACAGTAATAATGGTTCCAGCCGCGGACTTCCCCTGCGCATAGACCTGAGTACGGGTGAACTGCCAACTTCTACACTGGCAGAAGTTTACGGCCGGATTTATGAAGATTTGAATGAGGCTATCTCCAATTTCACAGCATCGGAACTGGACCGCGCGAGCGGGGACAATTACAGTCCGAACCTCGATGTGGCTTATGCCACCTATGCCCGTGCGGCCCTGACTCGTGAAGACTGGGCAACCGCTGCACGCTATGCAGTATTGGCACGTGCCAATTATCCGTTGATGACAAACTCCGAGTATGTGGATGGCGGTTTTAATACCCCTAACCAAGAATGGATATGGAGCAGTTACAATGCTACGGACCAGAATTTGCACTATTATTCATTCTTTGCCTATCAGGGCAGCAACTCCAGCGCCAGCATTTGCAGAACCTACGCATGTTCCATCAGTAAAGAACTGTACGATCAGATTCCTGAAACCGATGTACGTAAGAACATGTTTCTGGGACCCAAAGAAGGTGAAACATATACCACATCTACCGGACGTGCTTCGAAAGGCGCCCTGTATGACCGGGCTATGAAAGATTATGCCGACAAAATTTATAGCACCAGTTATATCTTTGCCTATATGCAGTTCAAAATATTATGTGCCGACCAACCGGGTATAGGGCAATTGAATAATTTCCGTTCGGCAGAGATGTATCTGATTGAAGCCGAAGCTATGGCCAGAGACAATACAACATCTATTACAGATGCTGTGGCTCCGCTCAATACATTGCGAAACGCAAGAGGACTGACCGATTATGATGTAACAGGCAAAAAACAAGCAAGACCTCGTTGAGGAAACTTTTAGTAGAACGCCGTCGCGAACTATGGGGAGAAGGATTCAGCATGACTGACATCTTAAGAACTCAAAAATCCCTGGAACGTGAAATGCTGACTAAAGAAGAAATGGCTCAGATAGAAGGTATCAAGATCATTCCTGGTGACAAGCCGGAAGATACTAAATACCTGATAGATTGCTGGCAGGAAGATGGCACGTATGAAGAGAACGAACCAATCGGACACTACGAAGTAGCATTCCCTAATGGAACAGAATTTACTCCGAACAGTTCATACTATCTATATGCGATTCCGGAGAGTGAAACCAATGCCAATCCCAATATCCCTTAAATTTATATTCTGATTGCTTCCGGAAGTCTGTAATGACTTTCCGGAAGAAGCAGAGCTTACTTGATAAAACAAAAAAGCCGCTCCAGATTATCTGAAGCGGCTTCTCTTTTTAAATCATGGGATGATATTACATCATTCCACCCATTCCTCCCATTCCGGGAGCGCCCATCGGCATTTCGGGCTTATCTTCCTTCTTTTCTACAATTACACATTCAGTAGTCAGGAACATACCAGCGATAGAAGCTGCATTTTCCAAAGCTACACGAGCAACCTTAGCAGGGTCTACTACACCGGCAGCATGCAAATTTTCGTAAATGTCCAGACGAGCGTTGTAACCAAAGTCACCCTTGCCTTCACGTACTTTCTGAACAACTACCGCACCTTCTTTACCAGCGTTAGCAACGATCTGACGAAGTGGTTCTTCGATAGCACGTTTGATGATTTCAACACCGGTTGTTTCGTCAGCATTGTCACCCTTCATGCCGTCAATAGCATCAATTGCACGGATATAAGCTACGCCACCACCCGGGATGATACCTTCTTCAATTGCAGCACGAGTTGCACGCAAAGCATCATCTACACGGTCTTTCTTCTCTTTCATTTCCACTTCGGAAGCAGCACCTACGTAGAGAACAGCCACACCGCCTGACAACTTGGCAAGACGTTCCTGCAATTTCTCGCGGTCATAGTCAGACTTAGTTGCCACGATTTGTGCTTTGATCTGTTCGCAACGTTCTTTGATGCTATCTTTGTTACCTGCACCGTTTACAACAGTTGTATAGTCTTTAGTAACTGTAACTTTGTCAGCAGTACCCAACATTTCGATAGTAGCCTGTTCCAGTTTCAAGCCTTTTTCTTCGCTGATAACAACACCACCTGTCAGGATAGCGATATCTTCCAACATTTCTTTACGACGATCGCCGAAGCCCGGAGCCTTCACAGCACAGATCTTCAATTGAGAACGCAGACGGTTTACTACCAATGTAGTCAACGCTTCGCTATCTACATCTTCTGCAATTACTAACAGAGGACGACCTGTTTGTACAGCCGGTTCGAGGATAGGCAAGAAATCTTTCAGGTTAGAAATCTTCTTGTCATAGATCAGGATGTAAGGTTTCTCCATCTCACATTCCATTTTTTCTGTATTTGTCACGAAGTAAGCTGACAAATAACCACGATCGAACTGCATACCTTCTACTACACCGATAGTAGTGTCTGTACCTTTTGCTTCTTCGATAGTGATTACACCGTCTTTAGAAACTTTACGCATAGCGTCAGCAATCAATTTACCTGATTACCGGGTCGTTGTTTGCAGATACGGTTGCAACTTGTTCGATCTTGTCATAGTTGTCACCTACAGTTTCAGCCTGATCCTTGATTGATTCTACCACTTTGGCAACAGCCTTGTCGATACCACGTTTGATATCCATCGGGCTAGCACCGGCAGTTACGTTCTTCAAACCTTCAGCTACGATAGCTTGTGCAAGAACGGTTGCAGTAGTTGTACCGTCACCTGCATCGTCACCTGTCTTAGAAGCAACTTCTTTTACCAGCTGTGCACCAGTATTCTGGTAAGCATCTGCCAATTCGATTTCTTTTGCTACTGTCACACCGTCTTTTGTGATGTGCGGAGCACCGAATTTCTTCTCAATGATAACGTTACGTCCTTTCGGGCCCAGAGTTACTTTTTACTGCATTTGCCAATGCATCGACACCTTTTTTCAATTGGTCACGGGCATCG
>ENA-OQDT01001557-OQDT01001557.1-human-gut-metagenome-genome-assembly--contig:-NODE-1557-length-13117-cov-3.178060_pt1 | contig 13117 bp, 17 predicted proteins | sample MGYA00242786_ERZ504617 | MGnify/ENA primary metagenome ERZ504617 (study PRJEB26092, sample SAMD00036337) | human gut metagenome | host: Homo sapiens | study: EMG produced TPA metagenomics assembly of...
TGGTGGCGGAAAGCTTCGGTAAGCTCCTGCGGTTTTAAAGTGATCACACATTTGAATGCGCAGGGCATCAGATCCGCACTGGAAATCCCACACAAAAGTCCTGTTGTAAAATCTCGAAGCTCCAGAGGATTAAAAATGTACAGGAGATCTTCTTCCAGTGGGTTATACTGATTTACAAAGGAAAAACGGATCAGCATATCACTGTAAAGAACTTTTCCGGTGTAAAAAAATCTCACTGCTTCTTCCGTTGGCAGAAACAGAACAGATCGTTAAGGTTGCTTCATATTTTCCGGATTCGCCCTTTTTTTCATAAATATCGATGACGCCATCCTTTGTACGCTGATATCGTCCATCGTAAAAGTAAAAATATAGCCTCTGGGCCTGAAAAAATGGGCTTTTTTGTCCTTTTCCCGGTGCATTGGACGGTTCACTGGCTGTTTCAGGAAGACCAGTGGTAAGCTGGGACATAGATACCTGGAGAATTTGGCTGATCTCATATAAAGTTTCGATATCAACGGAGATATCTCCGTTTTCATATTTGCATATGGTAGCTCGGCTTTTATGGATGGCATCTGCCAGATCCTGCAGAGTCATCTTTCCGGCTTTTCGGTATTTTCTTATTTGTTCACCTACATAACAGGTAAAATCACTCATTTTGTTTCCTCATACTATCTATTTTTCTTATTAACTTTTCATTGTATACGATTATATCGGAAAAACAGGTTCTTTGTAAAGTGGCAAGAAACTTTTTTGAAATAAAATTTCGTAAAAAGAAACTTCTGCCATTTGCACTTATCTTTATTTAGTGTAAGATATAGCTGTTAGGCTGAAGGTTTCAGCCTATATCAAATATATACTTGAAGAGGGGAAATTGAAATGAAAGAAAAAGGAAGCAGCTTTTCCGGCTCAATAGGTTTTGTCCTGGCGGCAGCCGGAAGTGCAGTAGGAGTTGGAAATATCTGGAGATTTCCATATCTCTGTGCCAAAGATGGAGGAGGCCTTTTCCTGTTGGTTTATCTGGTACTGGTACTGACTTTTGGAATTTGTACTGTTGACAACGGATGTAGCACTTGGGAGAAAGACAAAGAAAAATGCATTGAGAGCTTTTGAAGCTCTTAATCCAAAGTGGAAATTTTAGGACATTTAACGTTTCTGGTTCCGGCATTGATCATGACCTATTATTCTGTTATCGGTGGATGGATTGCAAAATATTTTTTTACTTATATTATTTCTGATGGGAAAGATGCGGCTTCAGATGGATACTTTACATCATTTATTACATCAGATATTGCACCCGTTGTATTTATGCTGATTTTTCTGGTCCCTGACTGCCTGGATCGTATTTCGTGGTGTGGAAAAGGGAATCGAAAAGTTTTCCAGGATCATTATGCCGGGGCTGATTCTTCTGATCGTGATCATTGCCATTTTTTCACTGACACTGTCCCATACTGATACGGATGGAACTGTCCGCACTGGTATGCAGGGGCTGGCTGTTTACCTCAAACCGGATTTTCATGGACTGACGGTAAAACGCTTCCTGGAGATCCTTCTGGATGCGATGAGCCAGTTATTCTTTTCCTTAAGTGTATCTATGGGAATCATGATCACTTATGGTTCTTATGTGAAAAATGAAGTTAATTTAAATAAAGCAACAAATCAGATTGAGATCTTTGATACCGGCGTTGCGTTTCTTGCAGGAATGATGATCATACCGGCTGTTTTTGTATTTCTTGGAAAGGATGGAATGGCTTCCGGCCCAAGCCTGATATTTATCTCACTGCCAAAGGTTTTTGATGCCATGGGAGTATTTGGCCGTCCGGTGGCAATTGCATTTTTCCTGATGATGGGATTTGCGGCACTGACTTCCTGCGTATCTGTCATGGAGACACTGGTTGCAAACTGCATGGAACTTTATCATAAACCACGTAAGAAAATGTGTGGTGCTGTCGGAATCTATTCTCTTGTTACAGCAGTACTGATCTGCCTTGGTTATAACAAACTGTATTTTGAACTTAAGCTGCCAAATGGTTCCGTTGGACAGCTTTTGGATGTGATGGATTATATCAGCAACAGTTTTCTGATGCCGTTTATCTCACTCTTGACAAGTATTCTGATCGGATGGGTGATCGGCCCTGACTGGATCATAGGAGAAGTGGAACGAAATGGGGAACATTTCAAACGGGCAGGGTTATATCGCTTTATGATCCGTTATGTAGTGCCGGTTGTAATGCTGATATTATTCCTGGTATCTACAGGATTTGCAGATTTGATTTCATAAGTGTGGTAAGAAAACTTCTCTGTATAGATGTATGTTTATGGTGCAGAAGGTGGAGAGAAAACTAGTACAGCGAATATTAATTTTTGCTGTACTGGTACATAAAACGAAAATGATTCAGAAAATTAGATTCAGCTCACTTTAAAAGTGAAAAAAATAATTTGATAATTTCTTGACAAGTACTGATAAATGTGTTAGTATTCAGTCATCAAATTAATAAGGTCTTCGGTGACTGACGGAATTGTGGGACTAACCACAAGGGAGCCGGAGATTTGATGAGTCGACCGTCTGGGCAGTATTTGAAGAAATTCGAATACTGCTCTTTTTATGGGATAAAAAGATCCGGACGGTTGCTGCGGAGAAAGGAGAACATTATGGGATTCAAAAGTGACATCGAAATCGCACAGGAGTGCACAATGGAGCCAATTACCAAGATTGCGGAGAAAGCAGGTATTGATGACAAGTATCTGGAGCAGTATGGTAAATATAAAGCAAAGATCGACTATAATCTTCTGAAAGAAACAGACAAAAAAGACGGAAAGCTGATCCTTGTGACAGCCATCAACCCGACACCGGCAGGTGAGGGAAAAACTACGACAACCGTAGGTCTTGCAGATGGAATGCAGAGACTTGGAAAAAATGTTATGGTAGCTCTTCGTGAGCCATCTCTGGGACCGGTATTCGGTGTCAAGGGTGGTGCTGCAGGCGGCGGCTATGCACAGGTAGTTCCGATGGAAGATATCAACCTTCATTTTACCGGTGATTTCCATGCAATCGGTGCGGCAAACAACCTTCTTGCAGCAATGATCGACAACCATATCTTCCAGGGTAATGAGCTGAATATCGACCCGAGAAAGATCACCTGGAGACGCTGCGTGGATATGAACGACCGTCAGCTTCGTAATGTAGTAGACGGACTTGGCGGAAGAACAAACGGTATGCCACGTGAGGACGGATATGACATTACCGTAGCATCTGAGATCATGGCAGTTCTCTGTCTTGCAAGTGATATCAAAGACCTGAAAGAAAGACTTTCCAGAATCATCATCGGATATACTTACGGCAAGGTTGCTGAGCAGAAACCGGTAACAGCAGGAGATCTCCACGCAGAGGGTGCTATGACAGCACTTCTGAAGGATGCCCTGAAACCAAACCTTGTTCAGACACTGGAGCATGTTCCGGCAATCGTTCATGGCGGACCATTCGCAAATATCGCTCACGGATGTAACTCCGTAACCGCTACAAAGATGGCTATGAAGCTTGCTGATTATGCGATCACAGAGGCTGGCTTCGGTGCTGACCTTGGAGCTGAGAAATTCCTGGATATCAAGTGCCGTATGGCAGGTCTTACACCAAGTGCAGTTGTTATTGTGGCAACCGTACGTGCCCTGAAATACAACGGTGGCGTTGCAAAAGCTGACCTGAACAATGAAAACCTTGAGGCTCTTGAAAAAGGTATCCCGAACCTTCTGAAACATGTAAGCAATATCAAGAATGTATACAAACTTCCATGTGTGGTAGCTATTAACGCATTCCCGACCGATACCAAGGCAGAGCTTGATTTTGTGGAAGCAAAATGCAAGGAGCTTGGCGTAAATGTAGCACTTTCTGAGGTATGGGCAAAAGGTGGCGAAGGCGGAATCAAGCTTGCTGAGGAAGTAATCCGTCTTGTTGAAGAGCCGAATGATTTCACATATGCTTATGAACTGGAAGGCTCCATCGAGGACAAACTAAACCAGATCGTACAGAAGGTTTACGGTGGAAAGAAAGTGGTTCTTACAGCAAATGCTCAGAAGCAGGCGAAACAGCTGGAAGCTCTTGGATTTGGCAACTGCCCGATCTGTGTAGCTAAGACACAGTACAGCTTAACAGATGACCAGACCAAGCTTGGTGCTCCGACAGATTTTGAGGTAACAGTAAGAAATCTTAAGATTTCCGCAGGTGCAGGATTTATTGTTGCACTGACAGGTGAGATCATGACCATGCCAGGTCTCCCGAAAGTACCGGCAGCAACTAAGATCGACGTAGACGAGAGCGGTAAGATCACAGGACTGTTCTGATATAACGTATAGAGATTTTTTGAGGGGAACTCAGACAAAAAGCGGTAGAGCCTGTAGAAATAGAGGTTCTGCCGCTTTTTCTTATACTATTATAATATTGTTTATAATTATTTTACTAGTCTGAAAATTCCATGTATGATATACTTAGAAAAAAGCAGGAGAGTGATTAATTGAAATTTGAGTGGGATCAGGAAAAGAATCTGATCAATCAGAAAAAACCATAAGATATCATTCGAAACTGCAGCATATGTATTTCAAGATAAGAATTACATAGAAATGTATGATTTTGAGCACAGTACAGAAGAAGACAGATATATTGCTATAGGATGTGTTGGTGAAGTTTTATTTGTGGTGTTTACCGAAAGAAAAGAAAACATTCGGTTGATTTCAGCTAGGTTGGCAACGGAATCGTAGAGGAGGCTCTATTATGATCAAAACATTTACTATTAATAAAGGGCAGAAGCCGACAAAAGAGCAAATACAGGAAGTAATGAATGCAAAAAAATCACCAATTGTACCAGATGAAGATGCACCAGAGTTGTCACCAGCAATGTATAAAGCTTTTAAAAGCAGTGTGATACAGCGAAATCGAAAGAAAAATGCATAAAAATAGAAAAATCTCCTCCGGCAGTAAAAACGGAGGAGGTTTTTTGCATAAAAAGAGGAAAAAAATCTATAATCGAACACATTTCTGATATAATAAGAAAAGCAAAAAATTTCCGGAGGTGTGTCCATGGATAAAAAAGAAGGAACATATCTATATAGCTATTGGTCTGAAATCGTTCTATGCTTCTGTGGAATGTCAGTAGCGGGGCTTAACGGCTATGAAGATGTAATCCGGGAAATGGCCAGACTTACTGATGTCTGGGTACAGTTATCCGAAGATTAAAAAACGGGAATTGGATGAAAAACTGCAGGAGCTGATATTGGCAAAAAGGCAGACAAGATAGGAAAAATTCTATATGTATAAGCGAAAAGTGCTTTTTTAAGATGATACAGAAAGTGAATTAGGAAAAAAATGTAGAGATAAATGAATGTGGGGAAAAATATGGTATACATATGCAAATATAAAGCGCTAATCGGAGATATTTTACTTGCTGCAGATGAAATCGGACTTACCGGTCTGTGGTTTGAAGGACAGAAATATTTTGCAAATACACTTCCGGAAGATTATGTTCCACAGGAAACGAAAATTCTCACAGAAGCAAAAAAATGGCTGGATGTATATTTCTCCGGTGAAGAACCGAAATTTACTCCGCCACTTCATCCCACTGGTTCAGTATTCAGACAGGAAGTGTGGAAGATTTTATTACAGATCCCTTACGGACAGACGATCACATATGGAGAAATTGCGCGCAGAATGGCAGTGATGAAAAATACTTCTCATATGTCGGCCCAGGCAGTAGGCGGTGCGGTTGGTCATAATGAAATTTCCATTATCATTCCCTGCCATCGGGTCGTAGGAACAAATGGAAGTCTGACAGGATACGCCGGAGGAATTGACAAAAAAATTTTACTTCTTAAGCTGGAGCGTACAGATATGAGCCGTTTATTTGTTCCAAAGAAAGGAACTGCACTGTAAAACTCCGGCTGAGAGGACGGTCTGGTGCAGACATCCAAGAAAAGACAGATATTTTATTTATGAAAGCATGCTATGAAAATTGCCAGCAGGATTGCGGAGGAAAGATCATGGGAAAAATACTGGATGAGGATCTGATTTACGAGATACTGTCCGTAGTGGAAGAAATACCGGAAGGAAAAGTGGCCTCCTACGGACAGATCGCACGTCTGATTGGCCGGGATAAAAATTCACGTCTTGTAGGAAAAGTCTTAGGTATGGCAGAATTTTATGGGAAGTATCCCTGCCACAGAGTTGTGAACCATGCAGGGCGTACTGCACCAGGCTGGAGAGAGCAGAAGATGCTTCTGGAAGACGAGGGTGTGGAGTTTAAGGCAAATGGATGTGTAGATATGAAGCAGTATCAGTGGGAGGAGTAGTGTTTTATGAATTGTAGAAATATGATGCAGATCCCGGAGCTTACAGAAGTTCTGAAGCTGAAAGCAGGGGAAAACGGTCTGGAGTAGTCTGTACGATGGGGCTATTTTGCAGACTGCCTGCAGTGCATCAAAAGTGAATACAGGATTGAATAACTATATCCATGGAGGAGAATTCGTAGTTCTGACAAATCCCAGTGTCACCAACGACAGCCGGAAACTCGTGCTGGAGGAAAAGGACAGAAACGCCGCAGAGCAGCTGTCTTCCTCTATTCTGGATGCAGAACATTTAAGCCGAGAGCGTGTGATGGCACAGGCCAGATATCTGAACCTTGCACCGCTTACCATGACCGATGAGCAGATGGAGAAAGGACTTGAGATCTTTGAAGCTTCTCTGAAAGAGGCATTAGAAGCATAGATTAATAGAAAGTTACTCTGTAATAGAAAGCTACTCTGTAATAGAAAGCTACTTTGTAACAGAAAAATAAAACATGCTTGACAAACCATAAATTCCTCGTATAATTATCAATAGTAATTAACTAAGATAATTATATGAGGAGTTTTTTTATGACAAATGAAAAGATCAAGCGGATGTTTGATGCATTTTATCTGGCAAAGCGGATCCGGGATATGCTTCCGCCACTGCCCCAGGGGGTGATGCCATCCTACATTCAGTATCTGGATGTGATCCATTCCCTGCAGAGGGAAAAAAAGGATATCCGGCTCTCTGATATCAGTGATGCCATGAACCTGCCGCGTCCCGGTGTCACCAGAACAGTGAAAGAAATGGAAGCAAAGGGATATCTTCAGAAGCTCGCGTCTCAGGATGACGGGCGCGTTACTTACATCTCCATAACAGAAAAAGGAGAGAGGCTTTCCAGAAAGTATGATCAGGATTATTTCAGCAGTCTGGCGCCCTATCTTTCAGAGATTTCCGAAGAAGAAGCAGACAGTATGATCCGGACCATCGGGAAATTTTATCAGATTATGTGTGACAGGAGAGAAGATTATGACAAGTGATAAGGCAGATTTTACCCAGGGAAATATCCTGAAGAAGCTGGTTGCATTTATGATGCCGGTACTCGGCGCACTGATCCTGCAGGCAGCTTATGGTGCGGTCGACCTTCTTGTGGTGGGAAGATTTGGTTCCACATCCGGATTGTCAGCGGTTTCCACCGGAAGTCAGGTACTGAATCTGGTTACCTTTGTAGTGATTCAGTTTGCTATGGGTATCACAGTTCTGATCGCACGTTATCTTGGAGAAAAAAGACCGGAGCAGATCGGCTCTGTCATCGGTGGGGCTGCGATCGTTTTTACCATGATATCTGTCGTGCTGTTTATTGTTATGGTAGGCTTTGCACATCCAATCTCCGTGCTGATGCAGGCACCAGACGAAGCGGTAGTGCTGACTGCATCTTATGTACGGATCTGTGGCAGCGGGAATTTTCTTTATTGTTGCGTATAATCTGCTGTCTGCTATTTTCCGTGGCCTTGGTGACAGTAAATCTCCGTTGCTGTTTGTGCTGGTGGCATGTATTGTAAATGTGATCGGAGATCTGGTACTGGTAGCCGGGTTACATATGGATGCAGCAGGAGTCAGCTATTGCTACGGTTTCTGCTCAGGCCTTAAGTGTTGTATTTGCAGTAGTTCTGCTGATAAAGAAGGAGCTGCCGTTTACCATCACAAAAGAAAGATTTTCCGGCTGAATCCCCAGTGCAGACGTTTTCTAAAGATTGGACTGCCGCTGGCACTTCAGGAATTCCTGACGCAGATTTCATTCCTTGCTTTGTGTGCATTTGTCAATCGCCTGGGTCTGGAAGCATCCTCCGGTTACGGAGTTGCATGTAAGATCGTAAACTTTGCTATGTTGGTTCCAAGCTCTCTGATGCAGTCCATGGCCTCCTTTGTTTCACAGAACGTAGGAGCAGGAAAGCCGAAACGTGCGAAAAAAATCTATGCTTACGGGAATTGGAGTTGGTCTGTCTGTGGGATGCCTGGTATTTATCCTGATCCTTCTGAAGGGTGATGTACTGGCAGGATTCTTCTCCGCAGATGCCGGTGTTATCCAAAAGGGCTTTGATTATCTGAAGGGTTTTGCACCGGAAACACTGGTTACAGCTGTTCTGTTCAGTATGATAGGCTATTTCAACGGAAACAACCAGACCATCTGGGTTATGGTCCAGGGTCTGGTCCAGACGCTTCTTGTACGACTTCCAATGGCGTACTTCATGAGTATCCAGCCGGATGCCAGCCTGACAAAGATTGGACTTGCAGCACCGGTATCTACCACGGTGGGAATCATTCTGAACATCGGATTCTTTCTGTACTTCACCCGTGCGAAAAAAGAAATTGTTTCTGAAGAATGACCGGATAAAGGGATGTAAATGAGGGGGTGATATGATATAATCAAAATCACCCCGGCAGAGGTGATGGTACTGACCCTGAAATAGCTGCCGGAATCTTGACAGCTGTAAAGGAGGAGGACTGGATGATTTGCGGGATGACGTATTTTCAGATATGTCTGTATTTTTTGTTTTATTCTTTTGGAGGATGGGTCGTTGAAGTTATCTTCCATGCAGTAACATTAGGAAAGGTTATAAACCGGGGATTTCTCAACGGTCCGGTATGCCCGGTGTACGGATTTGGTGTACTTTCCGTGTTTGCACTGCTTAACACGCTTCAAAGCGGCGGACATCAGATGAGTGAAGGAATGATCTTTCTGTTTGGAATCGTTCTTGCAACTGCGGTAGAGCTGGTTGCCGGATGGCTTCTGGATGTATGCTTTCATGCAAGATGGTGGGATTATTCCAATAAGCCGCTGAATTTTCACGGCTATATCTGTCTTGAGTTTTCCCTGATATGGGGACTTGCCATTGTGATGGTTGTAAAGGTTTTTCAGAAGTATGTGGAGCGTCAGGCTTCTCATACACCTTCCACACTGGAATGGGTTGTTATGGCAATTTTGTATGCGGTGTATCTGGCAGATTTTATTGTAACAGTAGCTGTGATCCACGGACTGAATAAGAAGCTTACCCGACTGGATAAGGTACGTGCAGATCTGCGGATCGTGAGCGATAAGCTCAGTGATACTCTGGCAACAACTACCATTGATACAGCACAGAAGGTGGGAGAGGGAAAGGTTCAGGTTGCTCTTGCTAAGGCAGAGCTCAGAGATGCGACTGTGGCTCAGAGAGAAAAATCTTCTGAAATGCTTCGGATGAAGAAAGCGGAGCTTCAGGCACAGTTTGATGAGCTGTCAAACTCTATCACAAACCATACCGTATTCGGTCAGGGAAGAATCATTAAGGCTTTCCCGGAGATGAAACACAGAGATTACTTTGAACTGATCCAGGAACTGAAGAAAAAACTCAGATAAAAAAATGAAATGCGATAAAGAGGCAGCAGGAAATGTTGAAATTTCCTGCTGCCTCTTTTAGTACAGAGTTTCAGCCTATCGGATTCTTTTCTTTATCATTGGTCCGATGATCATGGCGATGATCATTTTTATGAGATCTGCCGGGATAAACGGAATTACACAGATTCCAAGAGCTGCTTTGAAAGTGGAATCTGCAACGATGCAGAACCATACAGTTCCGAAAAGATAGCATACGATTGTTCCTGCGATCATACCAACGAGCTGGATCAGAGGCTTATGGCAGTTGTCAATTACCAGTCCGGCAATAACAGCCATAACGATAAAGCCGATGATGTATCCGCCTGTAGGACCGGCCAGCTTTGCAGGACCGCCGGTAAATCCGGAAAATACCGGAAGACCTACAAGGCCAAGCAGCAGATAGATCAGATAGCTGATGGTTCCTTTTTTCCATCCGAGAAGATACAGGGACAGGTAGATGGCAAGATTGGTAAATGAGATCGGAACCGGACCGATTGGAATGGACAGCGGCGCAAGTATACAGGTGACAGCTGCCATAAGAGCGGTCATGGTGATCTCGTAGGTTTTTGTACGTGGTGCAGAGACGGTATTTGTCTGATTCATATTGAAATAGCCTCCTTTGAAAAAGGTAATGTATTTACTGGTTTGGGTAAGCAATGAAATGCTGTAAGTGTGTATGAAAGATCATATGCCATAAGGATGCTTACGCAGATTCGATCTCATAGGTGAATCCTGCATCTGTAATGGTTTTCAGAGTGTCTTCGATTCCCTGGCCACCTTCTGTAAGATAACCGGAAGCAAAAATAGAATCCACAACACTGAGCAGCTTTTTTTTCTTCGCCTTTAAAATAAACTTCTCTTCCGGCAGCACATCGGATATCTGCTTTAGGTACAAGAAGTCTTGCCAGGCAGAGGACTTTCATGCAGTATTCTGTTGTCAGCTGGGAAATATCTGCATTTCCGAGGGGAGTTCCCTTGATCGGAAGAAGAAAGTTGATCGGCAGTGCTTCCGGCTGGATCTCACGTAATTCCAGAAGCATGTCAACAACGTCTGCCTTGCTTTCACCCATGCCAATGATACCGCCGCTGCAGATCTCGAAACCAAGTCCCTGAAGCATATGGATATTCCGGACACGCTGGTCAAAGGTATGTGTACTGCAGATATTATGATAAAAGGAACGGCTGCTGTTCAGGTTATGGTTGATCCGGTCAAGACCGGCCTCTTTGAGCATTTTTGCCTGGTGCTCTGTGAGAAAGCCTATGGAGCAGCAGAGATGAGTTCCGTGTTCTTTCATTTTGCGGATCCTGCGGGCCAGCTCCTCGATCTCTTTATCTGTAAACTTCATACCACTCAGGCCGATACAGTGTCTGGATAAATGATACTCATTTACGAAATCATTGTCCTGATATAATTTGTCTTCATCTACCCATTTGTATTTATCAATATCGGCAGTGGAACGACATGACTGGGCACAGTATGCACAATCTTGGGAACAGTTTCCGCTGCGGGCATTGGTAAGGATGTGGATGCTTACCCGGTTTCCCTTATATTTGTAACGTAAACTGCTGGCACGGTCGATCAGTGCCTCGAGTTCTTCGTCCGGAGTATCTAAAATTGCAATGGCTTCATCTCTGGAAAGCGATGGAGCTTCTTTTTCGCATGATGCAGTGTTCATGTCAATACCTTCCTTTTGAGTTTTTTGTACGGGTATCACTTTATCACATAGAAATATTAATTGTCAACTGAAAATTTAAAATAGGTTTACAGTTAAAAACTGTAGTATTAAGGTATTGCTTAGCCTTATCGAAGCAGGGAATTTTCTTGATTCGGTTAAAATAATTCTCAAGTGAATATCATATCTTTATAAAATCTTAATACGGAAGCAGAGACTTTTATACTATCTTTGAAAGCAATTATATATAATAAAATGCGTTACGAAGATATGCACTGTTAAAAGTATTGATAAGGAGTTTTGATCATTTATGCCGGAAAATCATATAAGAAAAACATATGACATCTTTTCAGCTGATCATTCTGGGTTTTGCAGGAGTGATTTTTGTGGGAACCGTTCTGTTGATGCTTCCGTTTTCTTCTTTGGAGAAAGTGTCTACTCCATTTCATGAGGCGCTCTTTACAGCCACTTCGGCGGTATGTGTCACAGGTCTTGTGGTAAAGGATACAGGAAGCTACTGGTCCCTGGCAGGACAGATGATTATTCTTGCTCTCATACAAATAGGCGGACTGGGGGTGGTGACTGTTGCCGCGTCTGTTTCCCTTCTTTCCGGAAAAAAAATATCCCTCATGCAAAGAAGCACCATGCAGAATGCTATTTCAGCACCTAAAGTTGGAGGGATCGTCAGACTGACAAGGTTTATCTTAAAGGGAACATTTTTGATCGAAGCAGCGGGGGCGTTGCTGCTTCTGCCGGTTTTTCTGGTGGATTTTGGGAAAAAGGGAATCTGGATGTCAATTTTTCATTCAATCTCTGCTTTTTGTAATGCCGGCTTTGATATTCTGGGGACAGCTTCCAGTATCTTTCCATCGCTGACAGGGTATTCCGGAAATATACTTATAAATCTGGTAATTATGCTGTTGATCATTACAGGGGGAATAGGTTTCCTCACGTGGGATGATATTTATACAAATAAACTGAACTTTAAACGCTACCGCATGCAAAGCAAGATCATTCTCATGACTACCGCATGTCTGATCTTATTTCCGGCAGTTTTTTTCTATATCTGTGATCTGACAAAATTACCCATGGGAAAACGCCTGTTGGCAGCAGCGTTTCAATCGGTAACGACAAGAACTGCCGGATTTAATACTATAAACATTTCAGAGATGAGTGAGGCATCAAAAGCAGTTATGATATTGTTAATGCTAATTGGTGGTTCACCGGGATCTACAGCAGGTGGAATGAAAACAACAACTTTTTCAGTACTTATTTTAAATGCAATTGCGACATTTCGAAGTCAGGAAAATGCAGGGGCTTTTGGTCGAAGACTTGAATATCATGTGATAAAAAATGCAGCGACAATCGCCATGTTATATTTTGCCTTGTTCTTTGGCGGCGGAATAGCGATCAGTGTGTACGAAGGCCTTCCACTTTTAGATTGTCTGTACGAAGCTGCTTCAGCTGTTGGTACGGTAGGTCTGACTCTGGGAATTACACCGGAACTTCATATTTTTTCACAAGTCGTGTTGATCATACTGATGTACTTGGGACGTGTAGGTGGTCTGACCCTGATCTATGCGGTATTTTCCGGAAGAAATAAGGGAAATGCAAAGCTTCCTCTGGAGAAAATCACAGTTGGATGAGAAGGAGAAAAGTAATATCATGAAGAATGTATTGATTATTGGACTTGGAAGATTTGGAAGACATATTGCCATG
>ENA-OQDT01001559-OQDT01001559.1-human-gut-metagenome-genome-assembly--contig:-NODE-1559-length-13114-cov-7.363132_pt1 | contig 13114 bp, 14 predicted proteins | sample MGYA00242786_ERZ504617 | MGnify/ENA primary metagenome ERZ504617 (study PRJEB26092, sample SAMD00036337) | human gut metagenome | host: Homo sapiens | study: EMG produced TPA metagenomics assembly of...
GGGTTGTGATAGCAATCTTATATGCAGTGTATCTGACAGACTTTTATTGTAACAGTAGCAGTTATCCGTGGATTGAATAAGAAACTTACCAGATTGGATAAAGTCAGCTCAGATCTGAGAATTGTGAGTGATAAGCTTAGTGATACACTGGCAACGACTACGATTGATACAGCGCAGAAGGTTGGCGAAAGAAAGGTTCAGGCAGCACTTGCAAAAGCCGAACTGCTTGAGACGACAGCTGCCCAGAAAGAAAAAAACTGTTGAAATGCTCCGTATGAAAAAAGCAGAACTTCAGGCACAGTTTGACGAGTTATCCAGTTCCATCACAAATCATACTGTATTCGGTCAGGGACGACTTCTTAAAGCTTTCCCTGAGATGAAACACAGAGATTACTTTGAGCTGATTCAGGAATTGAAGAAAAAACTGAAATAAAATGAAAATCATTTCTGACTGAGTTGTATTCTTTTGCGGTTATAAACCAGATGCAGATACATGGCATCCTGTGCCCGGAGTGGGTCATGGGATGCTATGGCATTCGTAATCTCGCGGTGAGTCTCGATGGTTTCTTCATGCAGAGGCACGTAAATTGGTTGATTCTATCCGAAAATAATCGGAGTTAATACATATATTCATATTCAGAAAAAAGCAGAACCCGGCAGTAATGCAGAGTTCTGTTTTTTGTTACAGCGAAAGAGAGAGCTTGACAATTTCTCCAACTCCTATATAATTAACAATAGTAATTATCAAAGATAACTATACAGGAGCTTTTTATGACAAACGAAAAAGTTAAGAGAATGCTTGATGCATGTTATCAGGCAAAACGAATACGGGAATTACTTCCTCCACTTCCGCAGGGAGTCATGCCGTCTTATATTCAGTATATGGATACGATCCAGAAACTGGAAAAGCAGGGAGTTCAGGTAAAGATTTCGGATATCAGTGATGCAATGAATCTGCCGCGTCCGGGTGTGACCAGAACAGTAAAAGAGATGGAAGCGAAGGGCTATCTTCATAAGTTTGCATCTAAGGAGGATGGACGTGTCACATACATATCCATCACCGAAGAAGGAAAAAAGCTGTCCCGGAAATATGATCAGGATTATTTCAGTGAACTGGCTTGTTCTCTTGGTGACATTTCTGAGGAAGATGCGGATTGTATGATCCGGACTATTGAGAAATTCTATCAGATCATGTGTGAGAGGAGGAAGGAGTATGACAAACGATAAAGCAGATTTTACACAGGGAAGCATCCTGAAAAAACTGGTTGCATTTATGATGCCGGTTCTTGGAGCCTTGATCCTGCAGGCTGCGTATGGTGCAGTTGACCTCCTGGTCGTAGGTAGATTTGGTTCCACATCAGGGCTTTCAGCAGTTTCCACCGGAAGCCAGGTGTTGAACCTGGTAACCTTTGTAGTAGTTCAGTTTGCAATGGGAATTACGGTCCTGATCGCCCGTTATCTTGGTGAAAAAGACCGGAAAAAATTGGAGCTGTCATAGGTGGCGGCGTTGTTGTATTTACGATCATCTCCATAGCATTGTTTTTGTAATGGTGTGCTTCGCACGTCCGATTTCTGTACTGATGCAGGCACCGACTGAGGCAGTTGATCTTACCTCCAGTTATGTACGGATCTGCGGTGGCGGAATCTTTTTCATTGTAGCTTATAATCTGCTGTCAGCAATTTTTCGTGGGCTGGGAGACAGTAAGTCACCGCTGCTTTTTGTACTGGTTGCATGTATCGTAAATGTGATCGGAGATATGGTCCTGGTAGCTGGATTTCATATGGATGCAGCAGGCGCTGCAATTGCAACGGTTACAGCACAAGCGCTCAGCGTTGTATTTGCCGTGCTTCTTCTTATCAAAAAGATCTGCCGTTTACGATCAAAAAAAGCGATTTCAGACTGAACCCACAATGTAAGAGATTTCTTCAGATTGGTTTGCCACTTGCATTGCAGGAGTTCCTGACTCAGCTTTCCTTCCTGGCACTCTGTGCCTTTGTCAACCGACTTGGTCTGGAAGCCTCTTCTGGATATGGGGTGGCCTGCAAGATCGTTAACTTTGCAATGCTCGTACCAAGTTCACTGATGCAGTCCATGGCGTCCTTTGTATCCCAAAATGTAGGTGCAGGAAAGAAAAAAACGTGCAAAACAGTCCATGTTTACCGGAATCGGAGTGGGACTGGTGGTTGGATGCCTGGTATTTGTGCTTGTGATGTTTAAAGGGGATGTAGTCGCAGGTATTTTCTCAACCGATGCCTCAGTTATCCAGAATGCCTTTGACTATCTGAAAGGTTTTGCACCGGAGACAATCGTAACTGCAATTCTGTTCAGTATGATTGGTTATTTCAATGGAAATAATAAGACCGTCTGGGTTATGATCCAGGGACTGGTCCAGACACTTCTGGTTCGATTGCCGTTAGCATACTATATGAGTATCCAGCCAAATGCAAGCCTGACCAAGATCGGTCTGGCCGCACCGGTGGCAACTGTGACAGGAATTATTTTGAATGTGGGATTCTTTATTTATCTGAATCGCAAAGAAAAAGCAGTTACTTCTCCATCTTCTTAAGTTCAGGCAGTACGGTACAGAGCATGGTCACAAAGCAGATACTTCCGCCGATCACATTTGATACAGGTTCTGCAAGGAATACGCCCTTGGTTCCCATATGTAAAGCATATGGCATCAGATAGGTAAGCGGAACGACTATAAATACTTTGCGGAGCAGGGAGAAGAAAATCGCAAATTTCTTCTTATTCAGAGACTTAAATACAGTCTGTCCGATGTACTGCAGATCCATAAAAATAAATGCTGCAAAATATTGTTTTAATGCGATCACTGCATCTTTCAGCAGCACGGTATCGGAGCTGAAGATTCGGATCAAAAACTCCGGGATCAAAATGATCATACTCCATGTAACAGCGGTATAGACGAGAACCATGACCGACAGTATAGCACCGGCTTTGCGTACGTGCTTTGGACGACATGCACCATAATTATAGCTCAGAATCGGAGAGGCTCCCTCGTTTATGGCATGAAGAGGTGTCTCTACCAGCTGGCGTACACTGGAGACGATAGTCATAACAGAGATATAAATATCGCCACCCGCGACAGAGAGTACATTGTTGCAGCAGATCGTTACCAGGCTGTTTGTCAGCTGCATGATAAATCCGGCAGAGCCAAGACTTACAATATCTTTGGCGTAACCGGTACATTGTGGAACTTCATTTTTCCTGAGAAGACGGACTCTTAATTCTGATTTTCTGGTAAGGAAAAACAGTACAAAAGCTGCGGATAAAGTCTGAGAGAGTATGGTGGCAATCGCAGCTCCCTGTACTCCAAAACCAAGGACAAAGATAAACAAAGGATCCAGCAGAAGGTTTGCAACAGCTCCGATGGCAACAGAAAGCATACCGATAGTTGAATAACCCTGGGCGTTGATAAAAGGATTCATTCCGATGGAGATCATAGACGGCAAGGTTCCAATCAGGTAGATCATTATATAAGGATAAGCATAAGTAAGGGCATTCGAAGAAGCACCGAATACGACCAGAATCGGACGGGCAAACAGAAAGCCGATGAGCATCAGGAAAACACCGCAGATGCAGAGCATGGAAAAAGAAGTATCCATGCTCTGGACGGCAGTGTTTTCCTGTTTTTTTCCTCTGTAAATGGAGAACAGCGGCGCACCGCCACTTCCGAACAGATTAGAGAAGGCCGTGATGATCACGATGATGGGAAAACAAAGTCCTACTGCGCCAAGTGCAGTAGTTCCTACTTTGGGGATTCGTGCGATATAGACACGGTCAACGATGTTATACAATAAATTTAAAATCTGAGCGACTAGCATGGGCAGAGTTGCACCTAAAATATTTCCGGTCACGCTTCCGTTTTCAAAGTCAATTCTTTTCATTTTATTCATGTCCTTAGAGTTATTATTGTAACTGAGTATAGCATTTTATTAAATATATGTAAAACGCAGTGAAGTGGTGAATTAAGTAATCATTGACAGCGTTTTTTTTACGTGTTATGATAAATTCGATTTTGAGAGACGAAGATGCAGAGTAACAGACAGAGTCTTTTCAAAGCAATTGTTTTGGACCACCCATCAGGGTTAAGGCCATACGGACAGCCGGGTCCACTGCCGATTATGGTAACTTTGGTTGCCTTATTGATTGAGTTAGAAGCTCAAATTTTATAAGTAGGTTCCTTTGATAACCGAGATGCGCCCAAAGCGCAGACTTGTGAAACGATCAATAAGAGTAGTAAAAGTATGATTGCTATATAGACTCTGACACGCATGCGAATACAGATCAGACGCAGGTTTGTGGCTTAGTGCCCTAATCTGCGTTTTTTTATTTTGCTCAGTTTGTGGAATGTGGTTTGAGGGTTGAGACAAAGGAAACTGGAAATGGAGGAATGATGAAAGGAAGTCGTTTTAAATTGAACCAGAATCATGCACCGATACATGAAGCTCTGGAGACTTTCCGACGAATGCGAGTTGTACCCTTTGATGTTCCCGGTCATAAGCGGGGAAGAGGCAATCCGGAACTGACAGAATTTCTGGGACAAAAATGTGTAGGGGTGGATGTCAACAGCATGAAACCGCTGGATAATCTCTGTCATCCTGTATCTGTAATCCGGGAAGCAGAAGAACTGGCAGCAGATGCATTTGGAGCAGCACATGCTTTTCTGATGGTGGGAGGCACGACCAGTTCCGTTCAGACCATGGTCCTGACTGCCTGCAAACGCGGAGATGAGATCATACTGCCCCGTAACGTTCACAGGAGTGTTTTGAATGCACTTGTCTTGTGTGGCGCGATTCCTGTTTATGTAAACCCAGAGGTGGATCAGAGACTTGGAATTTCACTTGGAATGCGCAGGGAGCAGGTAGAAAAAGCAATAAAGGAACATCCGAAGGCAGTTGCGGTTCTGGTAAATAATCCGACGTATTATGGAATATGCAGTGATCTGCGTGCGATTGTCAAGATGGCACATGATGCAGGAATGCTGTGTCTGGCGGATGAGGCTCATGGAACGCATTTTTACTTTGGCGGAGGTCTTCCGGTTTCGGCTATGGCAGCAGGTGCAGATATGGCATCGGTATCTATGCATAAGAGTGGTGGAAGTCTTACACAGTCGAGTCTTCTTCTTACAGGTCCGAACGTCCACGCAGGATACGTGCGCCAGATCATTAATCTGACACAGACGACCTCTGGAAGTTATCTTCTGATGTCAAGTCTTGACATTTCAAGAAGAAATCTTGCACAGCGTGGCCGTCAGATTTTTCACCAGGTAGCAGATATGGCAGAATATGCCAGAGAGGAAATCAATGCGATCGGTGGTTATTATGCATTTGGAAAAGAACTGGTAAATGGAAATTCTGTTTTTGACTTTGATATTACGAAATTAAGTGTACATACACTGGATATTGGACTTGCAGGAATCGAAGTTTATGATATTCTGCGGGATGAATATGATATTCAGATAGAATTTGGTGACATTGGAAACATTCTTGCGTATCTTTCCATCGGAGACCGTGCACAGGAAATAGAACGACTGGTAAGTGCGCTTGCGGAAATCCGCAGACGTTTTCAGACAGATGGATCAGGACTTCTCAGTCAGGAGTATATTGATCCACAGGTAGTGACAAGTCCACAGGAAGCTTTTTATGCAGATAAATGCAGTCTGCCGCTTCGAGAAACGGAGGGAAAGGTCTGCAGTGAATTTGTGATGTGTTATCCGCCGGGAATTCCGATTCTTGCACCCGGAGAACGGATCACAGCAGAGATTCTGGATTATATTGAATATGCAAAAGCAAAGGGTTGCAATATGACAGGCCCCGAAGATCCGGATATTTTGAGATTAAATGTACTGGCAGGGAGGGAATGACAATGGAAATGTGGTTTTCGGAATTTCATACACCGGATGTCAAGCACAGTATCCGGGTAAATCGTCAGCTCTATTCGAAGCAGAGCGACTATCAGAGAATTGATGTCTTTGAGACACCAGAATTTGGACGTGTGCTGACTCTGGATGGAAATGTAATGCTGACAGAGCGTGATGAATTTATCTATGATGAGATGATCACGCACGTGCCGATGGCAATACATAAGGAAGCAAGGGATATTCTTGTGATTGGTGCCGGAGATGGCGGCGTTGTCCGTGAACTGACCAGATATGACAGAGTACGGCATATTGATCTGGTAGAAATGGATCCGATGGTTGTGGAAGCCTGTCGTGCCTATCTTCCGGGAAATGCCTGCAGACTGGATGACAGAAGAGTACATCTTCATTATGAAAATGCGCTGAGATTTATCCGTCGGTGTGAAGCAAAATATGACCTCATCATTGTGGATTCTTCTGATCCGTTTGGCCCTTCTGAAGGTTTGTTTACCCGTGAATTCTATGGAAACTGTTACAACGCACTGAAGGATGACGGGATTATGGTAAACCAGCAGGGAAGCCCGTTCTATGCGGAAGATGCACATGCCATGCAGCGCAGTCATAAGAGAATTGCCAGCACTTTTCAGATCAGCCGTGTTTATCAGGCGCACATACCGACTTTTGCTGCGGGTTACTGGCTGTTTGGATTTGCCAGTAAAAAATATCATCCGGTGGATGATCTGGATGCAGAGGCCTGGAATGCATTAAATCTTCGCACGCGTTACTATACGACAAGACTCCATAAAGGAGCATTTTATCTTCCGGCATTTCTGGAAGATATGCTGAAAGAAGTGGAGGAATAATTTATGATCTTACCTAATATAGAAACTTTCATTGGATGCGAAAGTAGTTTTGAGGAGGCATCTATTGTTCTTTACGGTGCACCCTTTGATTCTACAACAAGTTTTCGTCCGGGGGCCCGTTTTGGTCCGGCAGCCATGCGACATGAGAGCTTTGGTCTGGAGACCTACAGTCCATATCAGGACAGAGATCTTATGGACATCAGAGTATTTGACAGCGGAGATCTGGAACTTTGTTTTGGAAGCAGTGAAATGGCACTTTCAGATATTGAAAAGAGAGCAGAAGAGATATTAAACGCAGGAAAATTTCCCCTGCTTCTGGGAGGCGAACATCTGGTAACACTGGCAGCTGTGCGTGCCGCAGCAGCTAAATATCCGAACCTTCATATCATTCATTTTGACGCACATGCAGACTTAAGAGATGATTATCTGGGAGCAAAATTAAGTCATGCCTGTGTGCTTCGAAGATGCCATGAAATTCTGGGAGATGATCACATTCATCAGTTCTGCATCCGAAGCGGTGAGAGAGAAGAATTTCAGTTTGCCAGAAAGCATACAGATTTTCATCCGTTTACGTTTGAGGGATTGAAGGAAACGGTCAGGGAACTGAAAGAGAAACAGGTTCCGGTATATTTTACAATTGATCTGGATTGTCTGGATCCGTCAGTATTTCCAGGAACAGGAACTCCGGAGGCAGGCGGCGTGAGCTTTATGGAACTTCTTGAAGCCATCCGCATGGTTTCTCAGGCGAATGTGGTAGGAGCAGATGTTAATGAACTGGCTCCTATGCTGGATGCGAGTGGTGTTTCAACTGCAACGGCCTGCAAGGTTCTTCGAGAACTGCTTCTGGCAATTGCAAAATAAAATGATACCAGGGTCATCCCCGACACCATAAAAATAATATTATAAAATAAGACTGTTGAAGAAACAGCCAGTTATCATAAAAGGAGAAAAATTATGAGCAGAGTACTTGTAATCGGCTGCGGAGGAGTAGCCAGTGTAGCAATTCAGAAATGTTGCCAGGTTGACGAGGTATTTACAGAAATGTGTATTGCAAGCCGCACAAAGGAAAAATGTGATGCACTCGTGGAAAAACTGAAAGGAAAGACAAAAACAGTTCTTACTACAGCTAAGGTGGACGCAGATGACGTAGACCAGTTGATCGAGCTGATCAACAGCTATAAACCGGATCTGGTAATGAACATCGCACTTCCATATCAGGATCTGACAATCATGGATGCATGTCTGGCATGTGGTGTAAATTACATGGATACAGCAAACTATGAGCCGGAAGATACCGATGATCCGGAGTGGCGTGCAATCTATGAAAAACGCTGCAAAGAAGAAGGATTTTCCGCATATTTTGACTATTCCTGGCAGTGGGCATACCGTAAAAAATTCGAAGATGCAGGACTTACAGCACTTCTCGGATGTGGATTTGACCCGGGTGTTACACAGGCTTACTGTGCCTATGCATTAAAGCATGAATTTGATCAGATTGATACGATTGATATCCTGGACTGCAATGGCGGCGATCATGGATATGCATTTGCGACAAACTTTAACCCGGAAATCAATCTTCGTGAAGTAAGTGCACCGGGAAGCTACTGGGAAAACGGACACTGGGTGGAAATCCCGCCGATGGATATCAAGAGAGAATATAACTTTGATCAGGTGGGAGATAAGGATATGTACCTGCTTCACCATGAGGAAATTGAGTCTCTTGCAAAAACAATTCCGGGTGTAAAACGTATTCGTTTCTTTATGACTTTCGGACAGAGCTATCTGGATCATATGCGTTGTCTTGAAGATGTAGGAATGCTTTCCACAACACCGATCCAGTACAATGGACAGGAGATTGTTCCAATTCAGTTCCTGAAAGCACTGCTTCCGGATCCGGCAAGCCTTGGACCACGTACAAAAGGAAAAACAAATATCGGCTGTATCTTTACAGGTGTAAAAGACGGAAAAGAAAAGACATACTATATCTATAATGTATGCGATCATCAGGAATGCTATCACGAAGTTGGAAGTCAGGCGATCAGCTATACAACCGGTGTTCCGGCAATGTGCGGAGCGCTTATGATGCTGACCGGAAAGTGGATCAGACCAGGTGTGTATACAGTTGAAGAATTTGATCCGGATCCGTTCCTGGATGCACTCGACCGTTATGGCCTGCCGCGCAGTGAAAGCCACGATCCGAAGCTGGTAGACTGATGGAAGGATTGGATAAAAGAGCACCATTTACAGCCACCGGCGGAATGATTCCGCCGGAATTCAGGAATATAAAAACACCCTGCTATATCCTGGACGAAAAAGCACTTATAAAAAATGCAAAACTGCTCGGTGAAGTGGCAGAGCGGACAGGATGTAAGATGCTCCTGGCGCAGAAAGCGTTCAGCAATTATGACTGTTATCAGTTTTTTGAGCCGTATCTTGCGGGTACAGAGGCCAGTGGACTATTTGAGGCACGACTCGGGGCAGAGGAGATGCCGGGAAAAGAGGTTCATGTATTTTGTGCCGGTTATCGGGCAGATGAATTTGAGGATCTTCTTCAGTACGCGGATCATATCGTGTTTAATTCTCCGTCACAGCTTCTTCGTTTCGGACAAAGAGCAAAAGAAGCGAGAAAGAGTGTGGGACTTCGGATTAATCCGGAATGTTCCACTCAGGAAGGACATGAGATTTATGATCCCTGTGCGCCGGGAAGCCGTATGGGAACAACAAGAGCACAGTGGGATGAAGCATTCCAGAAAAATCCGGAGCTTTTGGATTTACTGGATGGTCTTCATTTCCATACCCTCTGTGAGCAGGATTCCGACGATCTGGAGACCACTCTTATTTCTGTAAAGAAGCATTTTGGAGATCTGGCTTCCAGAGTAAAGTGGGTTAATTTTGGTGGTGGTCATCATATTACAAGACCAGGCTATGATATTGAACGACTGGAACGATGTATCCGGATGGTACAAGAGGAATGGAAGGTAGATGTTTATCTTGAACCCGGAGAAGCATGGGCATTAAATGCAGGATTCCTTCTGACCCGTGTGCTGGATGTTCTGAAAAACGGAGAGACAGAAATTGCGATCGTAGATGCCAGTGCGGCCTGCCATATGCCGGATGTACTGGAAATGCCGTATCTTCCGCCGCTTCTTGGGGCAGATGATATAGAAGAGAGAGGAACCACAGTTCGCCTTGGAGGGCCAACCTGCCTGTCGGGAGATGTGATCGGAGACTATAAATTCAGACAGTTTCCGGAATATGGGGATCTTCTTATGTTTGGAGATATGGCCATCTATACTACCTGTAAAAATAATACATTTAACGGGATGCCGTTACCGGATATCTGGCTCAGACGTGCTGACAGTACTATGCAGCAGCTTACGGATTTTGGATACGGGGATTTTAAGGGAAGACTTGGAAGTCGCAAATAGCGACTTCCTTTTTTGGTGGAATGCATGTATATAGTTCATTACAAATCTCATAAAGTATTATAAGAGCAGAGTAGAAAATCTTCCGTTTTATAGGCAGAGAGGACGCAGATGGTTACAATCAGTCTTTGCATGATCGTAAAAAATGAGGAGAGAGTGCTTGGCAGATGTCTGGAATCTGTGCAGGAGATTGCAGATGAGATTATCATAGTTGATACGGGGTCTGAAGACCGGACAAAAAAGATTGCAGAAAAATACCATGCCAGAGTATTTGAACAGGAATGGCAGGATGATTTTTCAAGAGCGAGGAACTATTCTTTTTCTCAGGCAGAGATGGACTACTGTATGTGGCTTGATGCAGATGATATTATTACGAAAAGTGAAGTGCTGAAACTGAAGCGATGGAAAGAAGAAACAGACGGATCATCGGATGTGGTAATGATCCGATATGTGGCAGGCTTTGATGAAAAAAGAAATCCGACATTAGTCTATTATCGTGAAAGAATAGTAAAAAGAGATAAGGACTTTCAGTGGCAGGGACGGGTGCATGAGACGTTAGCCGTCAGAGGCAGGACGGAATACCTGGACTGTGAGATAGAACATCACAGCATAAAAACGGAATACTCAAGAAGAAATCTCGAGATATATCAAAAGATGGAATCAGATGGAGAAGTATTATCGGCAAGAGACAGATTTTATTATGGACGAGAGTTGTTTTATCACAGGGAGTATGTGGAGGCGGTGGATAACCTCCTGAAATTTCTGCAATTACCGGAGGGCTTTGTGGAAAACCAGGTGGAGGCATGCAGAGTGGCAGCACGATGCTGTTATGAACTGAAACAAAATGGAATGGCACTGGAGTTTCTGTACAGGGGACTGACATACCGGACACCGTCGGGAGAACTATGCTGTGATATAGGCAAACATTTCTTTGACAGAAAGAAATGGGAACAGGCGGTGTTCTGGTACAGAAATGCACTGCAGGTATCTGAGAATGCAAAGCCAGGAGGTTTTGTGGAAAAAGAGTGCTATGGCTATATTCCATGCATTCAGCTGAGTGTCTGCTGGTATTATCTTGGCGATATTGAAAAAGCGTTTCAGTATCATTGTCAGGCGGGCACGTATAAACCTTACGGGAGAGAATTTCTGAAAAATCAGCAGTATTTTACCTCAGTCAAACAGTAAATACAGATTACCGATGTACATCTGACTATTGTTGTCTGAAGTAAAGGGAACAGGAAAGACTGACTGTGCATATCCTAAAGAGAGAAATATTTTAGCAGGGATCAATATATGGAGTTTTTCAGAAAAAACAGAGAAGCTGACTGTCAGAGTCAGGGCTGCTGCAACTGTGGATGTCCGGGTCCGACCGGTCCCATGGGACCAAGAGGATGCCCCGGAGCAACAGGACCGCAGGGTCCTCAGGGATTACAGGGAGTCCAGGGACCAACGGGTGCAACTGGGCCGACAGGAGCAACTGGAGCCACCGGATTGCAGGGACCACAGGGAATTCAGGGTCCGGCCGGAGCCCAGGGAGCAACAGGGCCGCAGGGAATCCAGGGACCAATTGGTGTGACGGGAGCAACAGGCCCAGCCGGGCCACAGGGGAGTCCAGGTGCAACCGGTCCGGTTGGTGCAGATGGACCAGTAGGAGCAACCGGTCCAACCGGCCCCACAGGCCCCGCAGGTACCATAACTCCTGCAGCAGCGGTCGCAAATGCGACAAGTGCGGAAGATGTGGTAAATCAGTTTAATCTTCTGCTTGCGAATATGCGGGCAGCAGGATTGCTGGCAGAATAGGACAGAGTAAAGTAACTGTCCACAATAACTAAAAAACATGGTATGACAGGGCATCTCTGTTGTACTGTGTTTTTTTCTTTATAAAAAGATATATAAAAACGGAATATGTCTGGTATAAAAAGGAATATATCAATATCCCCCGACGGGGCTTATTGCAATAAAATGAAATAAAAGCAGAAATCAGACTTGCAGGAGGTAATAATGTCATTGTGTTTTTTATTGATACGTGGATGCTCCGGATATAATCAGTAACTGATTATATCCGGAGCATTATTTTAGCGGAGAAAATACCATCTTCATAGGTAAAGTCACAGGTACCGCCATTTTTGTCGGTAATGTGGCGGACGGATTCGATTCCTATGCCGTTTCCGGAGCGTTTGGAGGATTGGAAAATATTGTTTTTTTGCTGTATTTTGCCATCGAAGGTATTCTCCACATGGATCAGAAGGAGATGATTATGGTGGGGATAAACTTCCACGTTAATCTTTCTGCGGGCGGGCGCTGTTTTTACACTTGCCTGGATGGCATTTTCCAGCAGATTGGAAAACACAAGGCACAGATTAATCTCATCTAAGGAAAGCTCAGCAGGCATGGAAACCACTGCATGAAAAGGAATGTTTTCTCTTTCTGCAAGGGCGGAATAATATCCGAAAATACTGTCAACAGCCTGATTTTCACAGAAATGCAGGTTAAAGTCAGAGATTTTTCCGGTTGCAGCGGAGAGATATTCTTTAATTTTTTCCATGTCACCCTGTTCTGCCAGAGCGGACAGTCGGACAAAATGATGGCGGACATCGTGACGGGCCTGTCTTGCTTCTTCGATGGCCATGCAGAGATTCTCGTACCTTTCCTGCTGAAGAGAAAGAAAAAGGTTCTCCTGCTGAAGTCTGGCATTTCTGTTCAGGCTGACTGCCATCATAAGAAACATGACATAAAACAGAAGCAGGATTATGAGCAGTACAAGACTTAAAACAATATAACACTGCAGGACCCGCCCGGTATATAAAGTACTGCGGTATTTAGGAATCATAAAAAGATTCACTCCGATGAAGATTACCGGAAGAATCCAGAATACATACCAGGTCTGGGCAAAGTTCTCGTCTGTGACCATTGTCTGTACACAGTGGCAGGCAGGATACCAGGC
>ENA-OQDT01001560-OQDT01001560.1-human-gut-metagenome-genome-assembly--contig:-NODE-1560-length-13109-cov-3.638654_pt1 | contig 13109 bp, 8 predicted proteins | sample MGYA00242786_ERZ504617 | MGnify/ENA primary metagenome ERZ504617 (study PRJEB26092, sample SAMD00036337) | human gut metagenome | host: Homo sapiens | study: EMG produced TPA metagenomics assembly of...
TGATGGATAAAATCCTCATTGTGCAGGGTCGCACGGGCAACGGTAGTACCCGCCAGAAAGACAGGGTCAAAGCAGGCCGTCGGGGTAAGAACACCAGTGCGGCCAACTGCGACCTCAATGCTGCGCAGCGTTGTCTCCTTTACCTCTGGCGGATACTTAAACGCAATTGCCCAGCGTGGGAATTTGTTGGTGGAACCCATCAAATCGCGCTGTGCAAAATCGTTCACCTTAATCACTGCACCATCCATATCAAAATCCAGTTTGGCACGGTTCTGACCGATCTGCTCGATCTCGGCAATGGCCTGCTCAATGTCATGCACGATATGGTAGCGCGGCGAGACCGGCAGGCCAAGGCTCTTGAGGTAATCCAGGCTTTCGGCATGTTTGGTAAGCGTTTTGCCGCGGATCTGCTGCACATTGAAAACAAAGATAGAAAGGCCCCGGCTTCCGGTGATCTTTGCATCCTTCTGGCGCAGCGAACCGGCAGCCGCATTGCGCGGATTTTTAAAGGGCGCTGCGCCCTGCAGCTCCTGCTCTGCACACAGCTTCTGGAACGCGCCATGCGGCATATACACCTCACCACGCACTTCCAGAAATTCCGGTGCATCCTTCAACTTTTTGGGAATGCTGCGGATGGCGCGGACATTGGCGGTCACGTCCTCTCCCACCACGCCATCGCCGCGGGTAGAGGCACGAACCAGTTCACCGTTTTCATATTCCAGGCTGCAGGAAAGGCCATCGATTTTGATCTCCACCACATACTCCGGCTCTATGCCGGCTTCCCGCACGCGGCGGTCAAAATCCCGCAGCTCATCATACGAAAATGCATCCAGCAGGCTTTCCATTTTTACCGCATGGGTCACCTTGGGCAGCTTGCTGCTGGCCGTGCCGCCTACCTTCTGGGTAGGCGATGATGCCGTGACCAGCTGCGGAAACTGCGCTTCCAATTCTTTCAGTTCCCGGGTCAGAGCATCATACTCAAAATCTTCAAGCTCCGGGGCATCCTGGTCATAGTAAAGCCGATTGTTTTTCTCGATCACAGCGCGCAATTCTTCCACGCGCTTTTTTGCCTGTTCCAACTCCAAAAGTTCCACTCTCCCGCTATCCGGTTTCTCCCGCGCTGCCGTCCGGCACTACCGCCTGAAAATGCATTGCAGAAAACTATTTTGATTATAACACATCCAGCCGCGCTCTGCAAAGAGAAAGCGGATACAATTTGTATAAGTGCTTTGAAATCCGCACGTGTAATCGTTTTCAATCATTGCTGCAGATTGATTTAAAATCAACGCTCCGAGATACTCTTTGTTTATTCTTTTGATAAAACAACGTTTTATCGTATGATTTCTCCACATCCATGACGAGTGAATCGTCCGTGGTATCGTTAAGTCGCCAGCCAAAACACACACAGAAAGGGCAACGCATTCGTTGTGAATGCTTTAGGCCTTGTCCCCCGGCATCGTCCTCATGATGGTCGTGTTCAGTTCGTCACCACGGCAAAGAAAGCCGGTGTGGATGAGCATGTCATTAAAAAGATTGTCGGCCACTGTATTGATGATGTTGCCGAAAAGTCGTATACTAAAAGAGACATTGAGTGGATTCGTCATTTCATGCAATGCATCGTACCATCCTAGATTTTGTACTATTATTTTAGGAGAAAAGCTGTTCCGATTTGTGAATTAAGCATCATACCGTTTCAAGAGGAGATCAAGCTGCCATGGATTGGGAAACATTAAGATCAAGCTGTCTTGCCTGCACCCGCTGCGAGCTGTGCAAGACCCGCACCAATGTGGTGTTCGGTCAGGGTGTGGAAGATGCCGAAGTTCTGTTTGTGGGCGAAGGCCCCGGCCAGAATGAGGATGAGCAGGGTCTGCCCTTTGTGGGGCGCAGCGGCCAGCTGCTGGACAAATACCTGTTTGCCATCGACCTTGACCGCACGAAGAACTGCTATATTGCAAACATCGTCAAGTGCCGCCCGCCGCAGAACCGTGACCCCCAGCCTGCTGAGAGCGAAGCCTGTATGCCCTGGCTGCGGGAGCAGTTCCGCCTGCTGAAGCCAAAGATCGTGGTCTGCCTTGGCCGCATTGCCGCCCAGCGGATAATCCGAAAGGATTTCTCCGTGACCAAGGAGCATGGCCAGCTGTACGAAAAGGGCGGCATCCTGTTCATGGGTACCTTCCACCCTGCCGCTCTGCTGCGCAGCCCGCAGAACAAGCCTGCAGCCTTTGCTGATTTTACTGCCCTGCGGGACAACATTGAAACGGTGTGCAAACATACCTATCATAAAGACTGAATCATTCCCGCTGCAAGAACCAAACACCTTCCTTTTGCATACTCTAAAACAAAAAGAGAGGTGTTCGATTATGGAAACTGCACGACATGATTCCATTGATTTCTTTCTGGGTGCCACAACGCCTGCCGGTTTCAAGGGCTATTTTGAACCGCTGCGCCACGAACCCGGTATGCAGATGTACCTGATCAAAAGCGGGCCGGGCTGCGGCAAATCCACCCTGATGAAGCGGCTTGCCCGTGCTGCCGAACAGCGCGGCGAACTGACGCAGCGCATCCACTGTGCCAGCGACCCGGACAGTCTGGACGGCGTGATTCTGCCCGGGCAGCACAGGGCTATCGTGGATGCCACTGCACCCCATGTGGTGGAGCCGGATGCTCCCGGTGCGGACGAAGTGGTGGTGAGTTTGTACCACACCATCGATGCAGAAAAGCTGCACCAGTGCACCGATGAGGTCAAGGCGCTGTTTGCCCGCAACGCCCTGCTGCGCAGCCGCGCTGCACGATATATTGCATCGGCAGGCAGCCTTTTGCTGGACAGCCGCCGCGCCGAAGCCTGCAGCGCCAATTTCGACAAGGTGCGCCGTTATGTCAAACGGCTGTGCACCCGGGTGATGCCGCGCACGGAAGGCATTGGCAGCGAAGAGCTGCGCCTGCTTTCCGCCGTCACCCCCAAGGGTGAAATGTTTTATCAGGGCACTGCACAGGCATTGGCGGATAAGTTTATCGTGTTCCGGGATGACTACGGCGCGGTGTCCCGCCTGCTGCTGGAGCTGATCCGCGCCGAAGCCCTGACGCGGGGCTACCACATTATTACCTGTCCATGCGCCATGCACCCGGAGGATAAGATCGACCATATCCTGATCCCGGAGCTGAAGCTTGCCTTCCTGACGGATAATCGCTGGCATCCGGTGCATCTGCCCAGTGTGCAGGCTGTGCGGTGCACCCGCTTCCTTGACAGGGAAAATCTGGCAGCGTACCGGGCACGGCTGCGCTTTAACGAGCGTGCTGCCGCCGAACTGCTGGAACAGGCCAGTGCCCTGATGGCACAGGCCAAGAGCTGCCACGATGAGTTGGAGACCTATTACCGTGCAGCGGTGGATTTTGGCAAAGTGGATGAAGCGGCAGCAGAATGCATGGAGATGTTCGGCCTGAAATAATCAGTTTACGTCGACGAACCGGTAATTTCTCTTCAGACACGATTCGGACCATTCCATCGCCCGCCCTATTGCCTCACGGCAACAGGGTCCCACCCCAGCGGACGGTCTTCAGAGAAACTCCCGGTTCGTCAATGTATCCCAAAAGCAGAGGTGAAATGTTTTGGCAACGGTTCATCTGCCCATCCGGCAGCTGGTGGAATTTCTGCTGCGGACCGGCAGCATTGACAGCCGGTTTACGGGGTTTGACCGTGCACTGGAAGGTGCCCACATCCACCGCAAATTGCAAAAAGCTGCCGGAGACGGCTATCAGGCTGAGGTATTTCTCTCCGTAGAGCGGCAGGCAGAGGACATCACTTTTACCCTTGAGGGCCGGGCTGACGGCATTTTTACCGATGAGACTGGCACGGTAGTCATTGACGAGATTAAGACCACCGCTGTGCCGCCGGAAGAGATCACTGAGGATATGAACCCCTGCCACTGGGCACAGGGCATGGTGTACGGTGCGAAGACTTGTTGAAATTACGTAAAAGTACCCCTTGAAACCGGCAAAAGCCACCAAGGCAGAAGTCCAACGTGCTATCGATTTTATGAAAACATTCGATACAGCTAAAATGGAAACAGTGAAGATTGAAGATACCCGCAAACTCGCCACTACCATACGTGCATTGGCATACGCTGCACAAGAGAATTTACCTGAGGGGTCTGAATTTTCTCCTTACTTGGATAGAGTACTGAACGACGGAGTAATAGAACGCATCCCTGCATTTCCATATAACTCGTACACAGACGTACGTGTCGTCCCCGTCGATTTTCTTTCTGCCCTACCTGTTTGTACTCCCGAACAAAGAGGACGACTGATTGAATCGGTAAAAGGACTGATGGAATTCTATAAACTTAACCAGAAAGACGCTATCCTGAAACGTACCGTCAATTCCGACTATCTGTACAACGTGCTTCCACATCTGTTTGTATGCGCACTCCATAACCCGGACAATGCACAAGCCGTGGAAGACCTGCGTTCTTTCTCACGCTACCTCTCGGCATGTACGCAATATGTACCCGGTGAAAAAGACATCCTGAAACCCGATGGTACAGGTTTCCACCACAAAACACATTACAACGGCTATATGTACTCCTACCGCACATGGGTAGAATATATGGGGCGGCTGAAAGGTACTGCCTTCCGTATCACCCGCGATGCTTACCAACGTATGAGTAAAGCAATCGTAAGCGTATACCTTATGGCCACATCTTCCACATCCGATGCAGAACACTTCTACGCTAACAGCCTTGCCGGACGTCACCCACTCTACGGACTGGACGTAAACTTTTCCAAAGCTCTTTTCCGTGAACTGGTAGAAATTGGCGGAGACATAGACGGCAAAGAGTTCGATCCGGAACTTGCTGCCTATTACAACGCTTTCTTCAAAACCAACCATTACAAAGGCATCGCTCCCCGAAAACTGGACGGTTTTTATCAATTCAACTACAGCCCGGCCGGCGTCTATCGTCAGGCAAATTGGGTAGCCACCATGCGCTGCCCTACCACCCGCTTCTGGGGTGGCGAAATCTATAACAAAACCAACCGCTTCGGACGTTACCAATCGCATGGTACATTGGAAGTATTGTATGAAGGCTCTTTAGCAGCCTCCGGTTACCCTTACAAGGACAAGAAAAGCGCTGCAAAAGGCGGATGGGACTGGAATGTAATGCCTGGTACCACCACCGTACACTACACCGACTGGAAATCGATGTTGCCCAACGGTAACAACGCCGACCGTTTCGACCAATGGTCGCACACCACCAACTTTGCAGGTGCACTGGCATGGGGTGATTGCGGTCTGTTTGCCGCTGCTTTCGACCAGGACGACAAATGGGGTAGCCAACGTTTCGTTCCCACTCACCTCTCTTTCTGTAAGTCAGTCTTCGCTATCGACGGCATGTTATTCAGCATGGGTAGCGGCGTAAGTGCACAAGGTGAATATCCTGACGAATGGGTTACAGCCACCAATTTATTCCAAAGCGTCACGGACGGCAAAGCCTCAACGATAGTCAACGGCAAATCATTGGCAGAGGGTGATTCACTGAGCATCTCCTCTTCCAAAGATACCTGGATTGTAAATCCATGCTCTACCGGATATTTTATCCCTGCCGGAAACGATCCGCTTATCGTTCGTTACGGCAAACAGACCACTCCCTCCTCTTTCGGCCTCACCGAACAAAGTATGGGAACAATGATAGCCGCTAAAGCCTATCTTCAGCACGGTACGAAACCTTCACGAAAGAAATATCAGTTCCTTGTAGTGCCTGCCACTACAGCCGAACGCATGCGCGCCGATGCCAAACGTTTTGTACGCAAAGGCAGTATCTTCGAAGTGAAACAGCAGCAAGATTCACTGCACATCGTGAAGCACACACCTTCACACACAACCGCATACGCTTTGTTTACTCCTGCCTCAGGTCTGAATGAGGGTGCATTGTTCTCTTCGGACACGGAACTGCTGCTATTGGAGCGCATTACGGGCAAACAGCTTTCAATAGCTGTCTGCAACCCCGACCTGCGTCCGAAATCCGATAAATACTACGGTTGGGTATCCACTCCCACCACCGCCACACTGACTTTCCACGGAACATGGACTTTGGATGAGACAAGCGCTACGGAAGCCCTATCTGTAACTCATACCGACGGGCAAACCCGTGTAACAGTAGTGCTGGAAGATGGTTTCCCCCGTTATCTCAACTTTATCGAAAAGAAATAAAAAACCAAATCTAACACATAAGTATGAGAACAATGAACATCAAACAACTTTTAGTTCCTGCTGTTTGCAGTCTGCTGCTACTTCCGCTACAGTCATGCGACGACGATGCCGACAAACAAGCACAGGCCGAATATATGAAAGAACAGATAGCCGCCTTTGAGAGTACAGTCGACCAACTGAATGCCTCTATTCTCTGCTACCAAAGTCTGCTGTCCGGCGAGATTCCCGTAGGTATCACTCCCATCGAGACAGGCTATAAAGTAGAACTTTCCGGTGGTAATGCCTACAACATCGGCACTGGAGAAAAGGTAGACGCTTTCTTCCCCCTTATCACAATCTCTCAAAATGGTAACTGGGCTTACAGCTTCGATGGCAGTAATTATCTCGACTTTACCGACCCATCCGGCAAAACGCTGAATGCCTACTCATTGGAAGATATTGAAGCTGCTTACCGTTCTCCTCAATTGCAGATTGATAACGAAGGCTTTTGGAAAATGACTTGTGACGGCGGTACCACCTATACCTATCTGTCTGATACCTCACGCAGCCGCATTGCTGCATTCGGCGGTAAAGGCTCAGGAATGAGCTCGCTCTTTAGTGACATCGTTTATAACGAAACTGCCGGGAAGCTATCTCTGGCTTTGGGAGTAGACAAAGGATTAAAGGATTTCCCTGTCATCAATAACTTCTACCTCAAAGTAAAAGGCAGCGAAGCAGAAGACGGGCTGACGTTCTTTCTCAACGAAGAACGCAAATACGAAGTGGAGACAAGCGATGTAGTGAGAACCAGAATAAAAGCTCCCGACGGCTGGACGGTGACACTGGAAAACGATGAATTATCAATCAAGGCTCCGGCCACAACATCTGCCACAAAGACACAGAATATTAACATTATCATTACGTCTTCCAAGCAATACCAACGTACAGTGACACTGGAAGCCAAGTTGCTGAACACGACTTTTGACGCCGACTATTGCAATGCATGGAAAGAGTTTGTGTCCGGTTCGGAAAACAATGTACTGCTCGACTTTTCGTATGCGGGATATATGCACGGAGAAGTAGCGCCACCGGAAATAGAGGAGCTGATAGCTCGCGGATATAAAGTGTTTGATGTAACCCATTATGGTGCCATACCTGATGATGACAAGTCAGATCGGGAAGCATTCTTAAAGGCTTTGGAAGCAGCAGGGGCAAAACGTACGCTCAACGGAAACACTACCCGGATGCAAGTAAATGGAGACGCTCCTCTAAATGCCATTATCTACTTCCCGAAAGGAGAATATATTTTACAGACCGAAGAGGAAGTAGACAAGACTATCAGCCTTACTATGGGCGGTTTCCTTATCAAAGGAGCAGGTAGAAATCTTACTACGCTCAAGATGAATGCTAAAAATACAATGGCTACCCCCGGTGATATGTGGACGTGTCCCACAATGATTGAAATAAAGAACTATTCCGGTGTTAACATGAAATCCGACATTACCGAGGTTGTCGCCGATACTCCCAAAGGCGGGTTTGAGATAACCGTAGGTAGTGTTTCTAAAATCAAGGCAGGTGACTGGGTATGTCTCTACGTGAAAAACAATGACCCGGAATTTGTTGCCAAAGAAATAGCCCCCATCCCATCAGCGATTTGAACGCTACAACTTCAATCGTGAAAGATGGAGCGGAAATATATGATTTACATCAAGTAGCTTCCGTCAATGGTAATAAGGTTACTTTCAAAGAGCCTATCATGCACGAAGTGGAAGCCAAATATAATTGGGTTATCAAAGAATACAAACATTATGAAAATGTAGGAGTGGAAGACATCGCTTTTGAAGGAAAAGCGGAAGAGAGATTCCAGCACCATGAAAGTAGCAGTAACAATGGTTCTTATGACAGCGAATACAAGCTTATAGACTTAGTACGCCTGACCAACTCATGGATGCGTCGTGTTAATTTTATCAGTGTCAGTGAAGCTGCCTCTTTGGTTAGTTGCGCCAATGTATCGGCCTATGATATAGAAATCAGTGGCAATCGCGGACATTCAGCCGTACGCTCCAATTCTTCTTCACGCGTATTTATAGGCAAAGTATACGACCATAGTAGCGGTTATCGGATTCCCAAGGCCGGACAGTTGGCTGAGTGGATGGAAAATGCCGGACAGTACCACGGCTGTGGCGTATCCAAACCAAGCATGGGAGCTGTTATCTGGAATGTACAATGGGGAGACGATGCTTGCTATGAAGCTCACGCATCACAGCCACGTGCCACATTGATAGACCACTGTACAGGCGCTTTCATTCCCAGCCGCCAAGGTGGAGACCGATACGAAGTTCCTAATCATTTAGGGGACTTAATCATTTGGAATATGAATGCTACCCGCACGGGCTATGAAAGCAATTGGAACAATCAGTTTGTTTGGTGGGATAAGAGCTCTGCATGGAGCAAAACAGTACCGCCCGTTATCGTCGGTTTCCACGGTGCTTCTATCAATTTTGCCGAAACATTTATCAGTGATGTACCACAAAACAAACGCATCGAAAGCCAAGGCAGTCGCGTAGAGCCTTATTCTCTCTATGAGGCGCAACTCCGCCGCCGTTTGGGCTATGTACCCGCTTGGCTTACGGCATTGAAATAATAAATGCTTTTTTAAGGTAATAATGCCAGAACAGAAGAAGCTGACCGTAAGTCAGCTTCTTCTTGTTATCTATCCCCCAAAAGTAACATCCCCATAAGCTAAGATACTATCATCGGAAGAAAAAACATCTTTTTCTTTTTGCAGGTTACCCCTTCACCTTTCACAACTCCCTATCCATACGGGATAACGGGTGAAGGGAGTAAAATGCATTCTGTAAATACCCAATGACATAAATCAGCTCGACAATTCTTCCTTAAAAGCAAATCAGCTCCCTAATATTTGTCCCACAATATAAAATTATTCATTTCACAGGGCGAAATTATTTCCCACACGAAACGAATCTATTCGTCTTGCAAGACATATCTTGTTATCAAAATGCCTCACTTTTACAACCCAAACACCACACCTTAGCAACTGAAATGCCACAGCATAACACACTAAAGCCCTAAGGTTTGGGAAGCAAATCCCTGTAATTTGAGGAGCAAAGATGAGGCGTTTGGGTTGCTAAAGTGTGGCATTAAGGAACAATAAACTGTGAGGAAATCGTGAACAGAAAGAATCAAAGGGTTCACCCACTATCCCGCATGAACAGGGAGTTGTGAAAGGTGAAGGGTAAAAGAGATAAAATGTAAACATCTAAAGAAAACCCGTTATTGCTTCAATCGGAATTCCACCGGCTGTCCGTGCCGGCAGGTAACAGTTATTTCCGTAACATCTCCTGTTAACTGTACTTTTACCTTTTCATTGGGTACAGCCAAACTCCACGCACCTCTCAGATGTAAAGTTTTGAAAGACGGCGCACTGGGCTCGGGAGTAGTGTATGTTTTTTCCCTGATGTGCAGGTTAGGATCACAAACGCTGACAATCAGTGTTCCGTCCTCTGCCGTACAGTGCATTACCATTGTTTCAGGAGCAATATCCGCAACAATTTCATCTTCCGGCAAACTGACAGCCTCAAAAGCAGCATACCCTGTTACCCCCGAAGCACGATCGAAAACGATATGCGCCTGCCGGTCACGACGGAGAATAGAATAACCGGGATCCTTCTGTGCTGCGGCAAGTTCTTCGGCAGTGGGTTGAATGAGCACACTGTAAGCGTAAGTAGCGTCTTTGGGAGCCAAACCATGTACTATATAGGCACTGGCAAATATACCCTTTGTCGGAGATTTATCCTTATCTTTGGCGCTTTGCTGTTCGGCAATCTGCACACGTACCAAACCTTCCAGCACAAGATAATGATTGCCGTATCCGTCACGCAACCAGCAACTGGAATTACCCGCCAGTTTTGCGCCAAATGAAGGCTTGTCTATCTCCTTTCCCATTACGGAGATGAACGCTTTACCCGGACGATATTCACTCTGAAAAATGGTTGTCTCCGTAGGATACTGCGCATTACTATTACTGATGCCCGTACCCAAACAGACCACACGATTATCGAAACAGAAAGCGGACTTGCGTGCCACAAAGTCAGGAGTGAAATTCTTATAATCGGCTTCTTTCAACTTCATTGCAAACATACCGTTACGTCCCTCCAAAGAGGAAGTTCCGGCAAAGTTCTCGGTAGAACGCGCCATTAAAGTACCGGAACGAGGATTATCCAGCAATACCAAGGGCAGATGAATGGTTGTTGTGCCCGGAAGGCGGTTCCAGTCCCATCCTTCTTCTACATACCCGCTTGCCTTGCGTGAAGGATAGCCCATTATCTGAATGGAACCGTAGCTTTGGTAGCGTCCGTAACGATTGTCTTTCGTATAAATCTCCGAACCCCACACATTGGTATTGAATCCCTTAAGCGTCACCATCCAATTGGCACGGCGGTGAATACCGGCAGCGCCATAGTTATAGACAAAAAAATCCTTGTGGAGCTTTTGGCCGGTTGAATGCCTTTTTCCTTAAAGAAGCGGGTTTCCGGACTATTCTTACCATTCATCAAACGAAGATAGTCGGCAGCCAGCGCACGGTCGAACTCACCGCTTTGTCCGGATAAATCACCGGAAAGAGCCAGTTGCGCAAATGCTTTAATGTCTGCCCCACCCATTTTGCCACTGAAAGGATGGCGTCCTCCAAGTCCGGTGCTCCACTCTATCAGATTGGAATAATTGCGCATGGCGGTAAAAGCGCTTGCCAAAAGACGACGGGCTTCGAGCGAAGGCACGAATTCCGTTCCACCGGTCATGGCAATATAATCGCTCACCGTAGCAAGTGCTCCGGTAGTATAAGCAGGATAGAAACCGCCATGATGAAAAGTTGTACCGTCCACTTTGATACCGCCAATAGTACCCGGTGTACAGTTTACCGAACCGGATACCCAGCGTGATAAGCCGTGCAAAGCCTGTACACGTGCACATTCGTCGGGAATCATCATAGCGGAAATCAGCTTGGGCTGCAACAAGGTGTTCCAGGAGTCGAGCATTTCATCGCGTATCTCGGCGCAAGGACATCTCGTTTCTTGCAAGGCAGACCAAAAAAGCAATGTTTTGAGAATGTCATCACGGCGCGAAGACTTCAGAATGGCTTTACGCATCAACCAAGCCGTGGTATATATCTTACGTATCTGGTAACCGTAATGATGGTTAGTACCCATACCGCTGCCATAGGCAAAACCCTGGTCTATCGCATAATCCCATACTGTAAAGTAATTGCTTTCGGCCTCATAAGATTTGTTGCAATAAGCATCGTAGGCAAATCCGGTAAGCATGGCTTCGAGGTCATTCCAAGATAGTTCGCCTTGATTACGATGCAACTCATCGGGAGCCAGTAAAGGCGCGCCCGTAAAACCCGAACCTGACGGATAGATGTCAGCCTTTGCATAAGTAGCCACAGCTTTTTTCACTGCAACAGCCACGGTAGAAGCAGCAGGCGGTGTCAAAGCTTCGTTCAAACGTTCTTCTATCGTTTTAAGATCCCGGCGTTGTTGTTCCGTAAGTTTGGCTGGACGGGGAATGTCATATTCGTACTGTTCCCACTCCCATACGCGGCACCAGTGCCAAAGGTCTCGCCCTACGGCAAGGCTGTTGTAATCAATCTGCATATCGGGGGTAGTACGCAGGTTCATCGCTTTTTCGGGAAATTTCCAACGGTCGAAAAACACCCGCCCTTTACGGTTGGGAGCTACTATACGATAAGAGGGCTATTGCCTTATCCGTCTTATCGCCACGCATGCTCTTGAAGCCAATCCAGCAAGCACGCCATCCAGGCGATTGCAACCGGTACGTAAACCAATAGGACACTTTACCCTCGGCATTGAGAAACTCAAAGCGTAATGAATCCGGCTGTGACTTCTCATTGTAAATCCACAGCGTGATACCATGTGTGGCCTCTGTCTTATTGTTCAAAACCAGCGGAGCATCCAACGCAACGTACATTGTCGAACCGGGAACAAAATTCCATTCCAGACTTTTCTTACCTTCTTTATAATAACGGTTTGATAAAGAAAGGGATTTCTTGTCGGGAGAAGTAAACTCCTCGGGAACCCGGTCTTCAAAGCCAATGACTTGCTGCGCACTCAGAGAGAATGTACAAAGAAATGCAAAAGAAAGCAGAATAAATTTCATACGTTATTTGTATTGACATTAGGTTGATTTCAGGTGACTATCACCTCTTTTACAAATACAAAAATACACGAAATGATAATAGAACAAAGAAGAAAATGTTCAGAAATCAGCAGAAATCATACATTTACAAAGATATGTAATATAAAAGCCGGAAACGTATAATCCATAACCAATCGTCTGCAATCAATTATCTTATACACTTCGCATTAACAGTTATTTATATATTTATTTTTACAATATTGTTGTTTTATCAATTATTTTATAATATTTTTGCCACGCAACAAACAAAAAATCATAAATAGTGTATGGCATTAATAACGTACATTCTTATTGCGATACCGGTATGTCTACTGGCTATCATTCTATGGCTATATTTCAATTATTGGAAATATAAACGCAAGAATCATTTCATATTCCTGATACTTCTTTTTATCCGGTATTGTCGTATGCACAATATATGGACAAAACGCAATGCAAAATTTCATTTTCATCGCATGCAAACCAGGCGGGAAAATTGGAATATACCCAAGACGGAATAATTTTCCGTTTTACGCCGGAAAGCAATGCGTGGAAAATAACCATCAAAAATAATACGAACAAGAATGCACGGATAAATTGGGAAAAAGGCAGTTTTATCATTAATGGAAAAGCTTCCGGAATCAGTTTGTATCCTTTTACATCCGATGATCCCCCTACGGATGTTATCAAAGAAAAATCTAAATAACCC